>Ga0105245_10002945_pt1 | contig 15274 bp, 13 predicted proteins | sample KBSM54metaG_FD_81523 | JGI IMG/M metagenome (GOLD analysis project Ga0105245, IMG submission 81523) | Miscanthus rhizosphere microbial communities from Kellogg Biological Station, Michigan, USA - KBS M5-4 metaG | ecosystem: Host-associated > Plants > Roots > Rhizosphere > Soil | place... | reverse complement strand
GGGAGAGGATCTCGACCTGGCGGGCGGTGAGGAGCTTGGAGAGGTCGTCGCCGGAGCCGAGGTGGGAGGGGAGGCTGTGGAGCTCGGCGGCGCGGCGACCGAGGTCGCTCGCGGTCTGGTTGAGCACCTCGGCGGCGGCGCGGAGCTCGGTCACGTCCTGGACGGTGCCGGTGATGCGCAGGGGGTTGCCCACCGCGTCCGCGATCAGCTCGGCGCGGGTGTGGAGGCGGCGGACGTGGCCGTCGGGCCTGACGATCCGGTACTCGAAGTCCATCGGGGCGCCGGTCTCAATCGTCTGGCGAATCTCCCGATCCACGCGGTCGCGATCTTCGGGGTACACGTACTTGGATTCCCCCGGGGTGAAGTGGCCCTCGATGTCGTCGCGGTCGATTCCGTAGATCGCGAAGAAGCCCTCCGAGCAGGCGATCCGTTTGGTGGCGATGTCCCACTCCCAGCTGCCGAGCCGCGCCACCTGCTCCGCCTCGGCGAGCCGGGCCCGGCTTCGCTCGACCTCTTCTTCGATCCGCCGCCGCTCGGTGATGTCGGTGACGAGGGCGAAGAACCCCCGCACCTCGCCGTCCTCGCCGACGTCGGGCACGTAGGACGCCTGGGTGTAGCGGACCTCCCCGGACGGGGTGCGGCTCTCGCGATCGAAGACCTGCGACTCGCCCCGCAGGGCTCCTTCGATGAAGGGCAGGCTCCTCTCGTACACCTCGGGGCCGAGCACTTCGCTGATGTGGATCCCTCGCATTTCCTGCGGGGACTTGCCGAAGAAGCCGACGTAGGCCTCGTTCGCCATCCGGTTGCACAGATCTCGATCCCAGTAGCTGACCATCGCGGGTAGCGCGTCGAGGATCTTATGGATGTCGACCGGTGGATTTTCCACCGAAATACCCCTCCTAGGGCGGGTGCAGCCACTCTAACGGAGGGTGTCCGCGGGTCTATCGTCTTTCTTGTGCTCGATCGAGTTAAAGACCCGGCGCCTCGCCCCTTCCGGCGCCGATCAGACGGCCAGCCGAGCACTTCCCCCGCCGGGGCACATGGTCAACGGCCGGCTGCGGATCCCCTGCCCGCAGCCGGTCGCCCGGTCTCGCTGCTGAGGGAGGTGGAAGCGGTCTTCGCTCGGTTCGACGCCCACCGTTGAGTGCGGCTTGCATACCTCTGTAGATTTTCCCTATTCAGGAACTGCTGGAGTGTTGGAGACAGCTGGACTAGGGACTGGATTGGGACAAGAGGGAATGAGGAGGAATCGTGACCGAGCTTGACGTCGATCTGAGTGCGTTGTTGCCGGCCGACCTGCCCGACGGCCGGGAAGCCGTCGAGGAGGGGAAGGCGATGGCCAAGGGCCTCGAGCGCGACCGCTCGATGTATTGCCGGGAGAAAGGCGTCGGCTCCGAGCGGGAGTGGCGCGAAAAAGCGCGGGCCGAGGGCATCTCCTGCACCTGCATGAACATCGGCCTCAACACCTCGGCCGACACCTTCGAGGCCTTGGGGCAGATCTACGAAGACGCGCTCTCGCGCGGCGTGCGCCCGCCCGACCGCTTCAACCTGATCGCCGAGCGCCGCCAGGGACTGCCGAAGGACAAACGCGCCGAAGCCCCCCAGGAGACGGGCCCGGTGATGATGAACGGGCAGGACTGGTGGAAGCTCGCGCACACGGTGCCGATCGAGCCGGAGGCCGCCGACAACAACGTCGGCAGCCCGGCCTCGGTCGAAAACGCCGTCGACGCGCTGCAGGCCGGGATCACCACGATCGGCGTCCTCTCGCAGTACTCGTGGCGCTGGCCCTATTGGGACGACGAAGTCGGGCAGACGATGGTGACGCTGAAGGGGGCCGGGCTGCTGGCCGCCTTCAAAGACGAGGGCGTCGTCTTCGACTCCTACCTGGAGGACGGCTACCCCGGCGTCTTCCACGACTACGCCAACTACATCGGCTGGGCGATGGTCGAGCGCTACGTCAGCGAAGAGCTGATCGGCGCCGCCTACTCGCCCTCATGGGGCGGGCTGACCCAGAACCCGGTGGTCAAGTCGGCGGTGACGCTGGCGCTGGAGGCGGTCAACTTCGACAAAGTCCCGTTCAACTACACGCAGGGCGACACGATCGGCAACACGCCCGATTTCGACGCCAACATGGCGGTCCTCAACACCGACGTCCTCTTCATGAAGATGGTCGACATGCGCTACCGCCTCGGCACCGCCCCGATCGCGGTCCCGGTCACCGAGACCGAACGGATCCCCTCCTGGGACGAGGTGGCGACGGTGCAGACGATCAGCCGCCGCCTCGACGACTACGTGCCGATGGTCGACCCGGTGGTCGACTGGGCGAAGATCGAGGCGATGCGCGACCAGCTCGTGCGGGGCGGGCGCAGGTTCTACGACGCCGCGATCCACGGTCTCGCCGGCGCCGGCATCGACGTCCGCGACCCGGCACAGATGCTGCTGGTGCTGAAACGCCTCGGCTCCGAGCGCTGCGAGGAACTGTTCGGCGCGGGAGACCCGGACCCCGAGTTCCCGCGCGGGCGCCGGCCGGTGCTCGAAACCGATCTGGTCAAGAGCACGATGGAAGAGCGCGAGCAGTTGCTGGCCAAGCTCCATGGCCGCCACGAAGAGGAGGCGATCCGGGGGATGAAGGTGCTCGTCACCTCGACCGACGTCCACGAATTCGCCCCCTTCCTGCTCGCCTCGACGCTGTCGGCGGTGGGGACGGAGGTGATCGACTTCGGCATCAACCGCGACCCCGAGGACATCGTCAAAGCGGTGATCGAGACCGACGCCGACGCGATCGTGATCAGCACCCACAACGGTGTCGCCCGCAACTTCGGTCAGCTCCTGATGAGGGAGCTCGACTCCGCCGGGGGGAGGGAGGTGCCCGTCTTCATGGGCGGCGTCCTCAACGAAGACATCGAGGGCTCGGATGTGCCGAGAGACGTCAGCGCCGACCTCAACGCCTCCGGGATCCAGACGCCGGGGACGATCGACCGCCTGGTCGACGCGCTGATCGAGCGCCGCGCCGGGGGCGTTCCCGTCTAGCGTGCGCGCGATCGCGCTCGCCGACTTCGGCAGCACCTACACCAAGCTCAGCCTCGTAGAGCCCGGAGAGGGGCGGTTGCTGGCGCGGGCCGAGGCGCCGACCAGCATCGGCACCGACCTGATGGACGGCTACGCGGCTGCGCTCGAGGCCGCCACCGCCAAGGTCGGGGAGCCGGTCGAGATCGAGCACGAGTTGGCCGCCTCCAGCGCGGGGGGCGGCTTGCGGGTGGCCGCGGTCGGCCTCGTCGCCGACCTCACCGCGGCGGCGGCGCGGCAGGCGGCGCTGAACGCCGGCGCCCGGGTGGGGACGGTCCTGGCGGGGACGCTCGGCGACGAGCAGCTGGACGAGCTGCGGGCGGCCCGGCCCGAGATCGTTCTCTTCGCCGGCGGCACCGACGGCGGCCAGTCCGAGCTGGTGATGGAGAACGCGCGCCGCCTCGCCGGCGCCGGCATCGGCGCCCACTTCGTCGTCGCCTGCAACTCCCAGGTGGCGGGGGAGGCGGCGGACCTCCTGCGGGACGCCGGGGCGCCGGCCGAAGTCGCGGCCAACGTAATGCCGAAGCTGGGCGAGCTCGAGATCGAATCGGCCCGCGAAGCGATCCTGCGCGTCTTCCTCGAGCACGTGATCGGCGGCAAGGGCCTCAGCGCCGGCACCGCCTTCGAGCGGATGGTGCGGATGCCCACCCCCGAGGCGGTCCTCGAGGCCACCCGCCTGCTCTCGCGCGGCACCGAAACCGTCCCGGGGGTGGGCGACGTGATCGTGATCGACGTCGGCGGCGCGACCACCGACGTGCACTCGACCCGCGTCGCCGAGGCGGCGACGCCGGGGATCGAGGACCCGCTGCTGCCGCCGCCCTCGACCCTGCGCACGGTCGAGGGCGACCTTGGATTGCGCTCGGGCGCGGCCGGGGTGCTCGCCGCCGACGGGCGCTGGATCGAGGTTGAGGCCTCCATGGACGAGGCTGAGGTTGGACGAGCTGTCTCTTTCCGTTCGGAAGACTCGAAGTGGATTCCGGACAGCCCGGAAGAGGCGGAGCTGGACCGCCTGCTGGCGGTCGGGTGCGCCACCCACGCGCTCTGGCGCCACTGCGGCACGATGCTCTTGAGCCGCGCCGAAAAGGGACCGCCGACGCTCGTCCGCGACGGGCCGGATCTGCGGGAGGTGGAGAGAGTTTTGGGTACCGGAGGGGTTTTCGTGCATCGAGAGGACGGTCCGGAGATCCTGCGCGCCGCCCTCGCGCGGCGGGCGCCGCGCTCGCTTGCCCCTCGAGACCCGGTCTTCGAGGTCGACTCCAACTACATCCTCGCCGCCGCCGGCATCCTCGCCACGCACGACGCCGACGCGGCGGCGCGTCTGCTGCGCAGGGAGCTGGCGCCCGCCGCAAAGGAGACAACCTGACCAATTTCCAGTCGCGAACCGCTCGCCGATCGTCCTTGCAATGACGGATGATCTCGTCAAGGGAACCAGGGAACGTGTTCAGGAAACGCCAGAAAGAGAGCACCATCCGCATCTTCTATGCGGGAGACGTGCACGGCTCGCGCGTCTGCTGGAAGAAGTTCGTCAACGCTGCCGCCCACTATCCGGCCGACGTCCTGGTGATGGGCGGGGACCTCTGCGGCAAGGCGCTGGTCCCGATCGTCCGCGAGGGCGACGGCTCCTACGGAGCCCAGGTGATCGGCGAGCAGCGGCTGGCGCGCACCGCCGAGGAGCTCGACCAGATGCAGCAGGCGATCTCGACCAACGGGATGTACCCGCTGATCGTCGACCCCGAGGAGGCGCGGCGGTTGGGGGAGGACGCGCCCCGTCGCGAGGAAGCCTTCGAAAGGGCGCTGCTGGACGAGCTGCGCCTCTGGGTCGAGTTCGCCGACGAGCGGCTCGCCGGCACCGAGACCCGCGCCTACGTGATCCCCGGCAACGACGACCCGTGGTCGGTGGACGAGGTGCTGGCGAGCGGCCGTCATGTCGTCGCCTGTGACGAAAAGGTGGAGTCGATCGGCCCGCACGAGATGGTCTCGCTCGGCTACTCCAACCGGACCCCCTGGCACACGCCGCGGGAGCTGGACGAGGACGAGATCTACGAGCGGCTGAAGCGGCTGACGGACCAGCTGGAGGCGCCGGAGCGGGCGATCTTCAACATCCACGTTCCGCCCTGGGAGAGCAGTCTCGACACCGCCTTCGAGGTCGACGAGGAATTGCGTTACGTCACCAAGGGCGGCCGCCCGCATGAGGTTCCCTGCGGCAGCCCCGCAGTGCGACAGATAATCGAAGAGGTGCAACCGCTGCTGAGCCTGCACGGTCACATCCACGAGAGCAAAGGGGTGACGAGAATCGGGCGAACGGTGGCAATCAACCCCGGGTCCGATTACGGTAGCGGCCACCTGGATGGCTGTTTGGTGCATGTCGCACCGGAACGTGTGGTCAACCACTACCTGGTCTCAGGTTAGATACGAAAGGGAGAGGAGAGAATGGCTGAGTTGGGGGAGAGACCGACGGTGCCGGCGTCACCGCAAGGAAGTTACGCGCGCAAGGCGACCGGGCTGGTGCGCGAAGTCTCGCCGTTCTCCACCTTCGTCTTCAACATGGCGGGGCAGCCCACTTCGGTACTCCTCGCGACCTCGGTCTTCCTCGCTCTCGCCCTCTTCCCGGGGGGTTCGATCTGGCTCGGCTTCGCCATGGCCCTCGGGGTGGCCCTCGTCATCTCGGTCTGTTACGGCCTTTTCACCTCCGCCATTCCACGCAGCGGCGGCGACTACGTCCTCGTCGGACGCGTGACCCACCCGATCGTCGGATTGGTGTCGTCCTTCCTCTGGACCTGGGGCGTGATCCTCTCGATCGCCTTCATCGCGCTGGCCTTCGTGACCGTCGCACTGGGTCCTTCGCTCACCGCTGTGGGGCTGGTCAGCGGGCACAACTCCCTGGTCACCGCCGGCGACAGCCTCGCCACCAGCAAGGGCTGGCAGTTCGGGATCGGGACCGCCTTGATCGTCGGCTCCTCGCTGCTGCTGGCAGGTGGTTGGCGCTGGACCACCCGGATCATGAACGGCTTCTGGCTGCTGATGATGCTCGGCCTCGGCACCGTCTTCCTCGTCCTCCTGTTCAAGAGCCAGGACGGCTTCATCCACAGCTTCAACCAGTTCGCCGGCTCGATCACCGGCGAACCGAACACTTACAAGACGATCATCGCCAACGCCCACAAGGAAGGGATCGACACCGACCCGGCCTTCAGCATGCACAACACCTGGCCGACCTGGGCCCTGATCTGCAGCCTGACGCTGTTTGCCTGGCTCTCGATCTACATCTCCGGCGAGGTGCGGCGGGCCCGCGACACCACCCAGGTGAAAGTGATGGGCATGGCCAGCATCGTCCACATCGCGATCGCGGCGGTCCTCTCGATCCTCTTCTTCAGCACCTTCGGACACGAGTTCTTCGTGGCGATCAACGGCCTCAGCGAATCGGAAAGCTACCCCTTCGCGGCACCTCCCTTCTACACGTTCCTGACCTCGATCGCAGGTGGCAGCACGCTGCTTGCCTGGTGGCTCCTGATCACCTTCGCAGCCGCATATCCGCTGTTGATGATCCCGAACATCACGATCGCGGTCCGCACCTTCTTCGCCTGGTCGCTGGACGGCTTGCTGCCAACGAGCATCTCGCGGGTTTCCTCCCGCACGCACGCACCCAATGCCGCGATCGCCCTCACCGTCGCCCTCAGCGTCGCCACCCTCGGCTGGGCCGTGTTGAACGGCGGAGGTTTCTTCAGCGTCCTGGTCGAGGCCGTCGCGGTGCAGCTGATCGCGATGATCCTGATCGGGATCTCAGCCATGCTGCTCCCCTACCGGCGTCCCGATGCCTGGCGATCCTCGGCGAGCACCAGGCGCGTTTTCGGGATCCCGGTGGTCAGCCTTTCCGGCGGTCTCCTGGCGGTCCTGCTCGCCGCCGTGTTCTTCGTCTACATGCACTACGAAGCGCTCGGCATCGACAAGCCGCACTTCGTGCGCGACACCGCGATCATCCTCGGGGCTTCGCTCCTGACCTTCTTCGTCGCTCGAGCCGCGCGCTCGCGCCAGGGCGTCGACGTGGACAAGCTCGCAGCGGAGATCCCGCCAGAGTAGTGGAGGGACGAGATATGGAGCCTCTAGCGGATCCCGTCGCCGAGGGGCGGCGGATCGCCGAGGCTGCCGCCGAAAGGGGGATTCCGCTCCGGGTGCTCGGCGGGGTCGCAATCGCACTCACCTGTCCCAGCGCTCGCCGACCGCCGCTGGCGCGGGAGTACGCCGATATCGACTTGACCTCGGTCGGCGGTGCGAAGAAGAAGGCGGTTCATCTTCTGGAATCGCTGGGTTATGCGGGTGACAAAGAGTTCAACATTCTTCACGGCCACCGTCGCCTCTACTTCTGGGACGAGCGCAACCAGCGCCAGGTGGACGTCTTCGTCGACGAGGCGAACCTCTGTCACCGGATCGACCTCAAGCGCCGGATCGACAAGATTCCGCAGACTTTGTCACTCGCAGACCTGACGGTGTTGAAGCTCCAGGTGGTGGAGACGAACGAAAAGGACTATCTGGACCTCTGCGCGATCTTCGCCGACCACCCCCTTACCGCAGACGATAGTGGCGTCAATTCCGCCTATATAGCCGAACTCGCCGCCTCCGACTGGGGACTGTGGCGAACGCTGGGGATGGTGGCCGAACGGGCCGAGTGTTTCGCGCACGAGCTGCCCGAATTCGAGGCCGCCGAGCTGGTCGCCGAACGGTTACGTCACCTGCGGGAAGAACTGGACAGCGTCCCCAAGACGAGAGGGTGGAGGCTGCGCTCCCGAATCGGAGACCGCAAGCGTTGGTACGAGCTTCCCGAGGAAGTCCATTGAGGTCGGGAGTGTCACTTACTTTAGATAGTCTCGCTTATGTGAAGGGGCTGACCAATCGTGGGGAGAGAGGCCAAAAATGACGCGGCCGAGACGAGGGGAGCCACGGGCGCGGATCAAGATCCTCGAAGCGAGCCGGAAACTGTTCGCTCGCCGTGGGTTCTCGGAGACTTCGATGGGCGACATCGCGCGGGCCGCCCAGGTGGCGCGAGCGACCGTCTACAACAACTTCGACGACAAGCAGGACATCCTCGCCGGGATCATCAGCGACTACATGGTCGGCTACGCGCAGATCCCCCAGAAACTGCGCGAAAATGCCCGCTCCGGGCAGACTTCCTTCGACCTGGTCGAGGAGATGGTGCGCGAGGCGCTCACCTGGAGGGTGCAGAACGCGGACGTGCGCCCGATCGTCGCCGTCGCGAAGAACCTCCGCGGCTCCGGCTGGGAGGAGGCGGACAAGGCTGCAGACGATGCGATGCTCGGCTGGATCATGGCGGTCCATGCCGCCGACGAGTCGGCGGGTCTGATCCGCGACGACATCGACCTCGAATTCGGCGTCCGCGCCACCTACGCGATGATCGAGGCGATCCTCGCCAACTTTCCCGTTTCCTCCGACGAGGAGACGATCAGCCGCGTCGCCCACCAGCTGGCGCTGCTGCACTGGTACTCGATTTGCTCCGTTTCCCCGTCGGAAGCACCACAGAGTCCGCTGGGTAGAAAGTCCACCTCTGAGGCATAGACATATTGTCTACTTTCGCTACTCTGAGTGGAAGTGACATCTGCACCAAATCATGTCAAGGGGGACCTGGCCCACCTGATTCACCCCCTGACTGATCACTCGCGGTTGCCGGAAGCCGGACCGCTGGTGCTTGTCCGCGGGGAAGGCTGCGAGTTGGTGGCGGAGGACGGCCATCGCCTGATCGACGGCATGGCGGGTCTGTGGGCGGTCAACCTCGGCCACGGCAGGGAGGATCTGATCGAGGCGGCGGTGCGGCAGCTGCGCGAGCTCCCGTATGCGTCCACCTTCGGCGGCGTCTCCTCGCCGCCCGCGATCGAGCTCGCCGAGAAGATCGCCGAGCTCGCCCCACCCGGCCTCAGCGGCGTCTTCTTCGTCTCGGGGGGGAGCGAGGCCAACGAGACCGCGATCAAACTCGCGCGCCGGCACTGGGTCCGCGCCGGCCGCCCCGAGAAGTCGATCGTCCTTGCCCACGACCGCGGCTACCACGGCCTGACGGGGGTGACTACGACCGCGACGCGGCTCGGCCCCTACCACGGGGACTTCGGCGTCGCGGCTCCGGACATCGAGGAGGTGCCCGCGCCGTACCCCTACCGCTGCTCTGCCGGGACCCCCTGCGATCCCGAAACCTGCCCGGTCTGCACGGGCGAGGAACTCGAGCGCAAGGTCGAAGAGCTCGGGGCCGAGCGCGTGGCCGCGGTGATCGTCGAGCCGGTCTTCGGCTCCGGCGGCGTGATCGTGCCGCCGCCCGGTTACCTGCGACGGCTGCGGGAGATCTGCGACCGGCACGAGCTGCTGTTGATCGTCGACGAGGTGATCACCGGCTTCGGCCGCACCGGCACCTGGTTCGCCTGCGAGCACGAGTCCGTGGTGCCCGATCTGATCACCTTCGCGAAGGGGGTGACCAGCGGCTACGTCCCCCTCGGCGGGGTGATCGTCAGCGACGCCCTTTGGAGCGAGCTGCGCGAACCGGACGCACGCCCCGGAGTGCTGATGCACGGCTTCACCCACAGCGGCCATCCCGTCGCCTGCGCCGTCGCCCTGGCGACGATCGAAGCGATCGAGCGCGAGGATCTGCTGACGGCCGTGCGCGAGAAGACCGAGACGCTGGCCGGCCTGGTGGCCCCCCTGCGGGACCACCCCCGCGTGGGAGAGGTTCGTCAGATGGGCCTGATGGTCGGCGTCGAGCTGGTCGCCGAGAAGGCGACTCGGCAACGCTGGCCGGCCGAGGCGGAGCGAGGACGGCGAGCTGCGGCCGAGGCGCGCGAGCGGGGTCTGCTGACGCGCGGCCTGCTCAACGACATCCTCTGCCTGGCTCCGCCCTTCACGATCTCCGACGAGACGATGGGAAGAGCGGTGGAGATCCTCGGCGAGAGCATCGACGCGACCGAGGATCCCCACTCCTGAGGCAGCCTTGAAGGGCGGTTATTCGAGGTACTTTTCCGCCTGTTCCTTGCCTTCCTGGATGCCCTTTTCGGCCTGTTCCTTGCCTTCTTCCAGACCCTTTTCGGCTTCCTTCTGAGCCTTTTCGACCTTCTGCTTGGTCTTGCCCTTGAGGTTCTTTTCGACTTCTTCCTTGGCTTCGCTCAGACCCTTTTCGGCCTGTTCCTTGCCTTCCTGGATGCCTTCTTCGGCCTTCTTGGTGCCTTCCTTGATTTCTTCCTTGGCCTTGTTGGTGATGCTTTCGGTGTCGCTGCTGCCGCAGCCGGACCAGACGACGCCGCCGGCGCCGATCGCGATCACGGCAAGGAGGGCGCCGAGGGCGCGAGGGGTCTTCGTCATGTTCATGCTCTCCCGATCGTCATTTGCTGGTTAACGTGGTCGGGCAGTGAATCAGACCGACCCGGATGCCTTCGAGTCTCTCATCGCCGATGCGATCGATCGCCTGCCGGAGGAATTCCAGCGGGTCCTCGAGCGCGTGGCGGTGGTCGTCTCCGATCTCGGCTCCGAGCGGAATGCCTATGGCGAATACTCCGGCGACGGATTGGCGGGCGAACGCTACGAGGACAGGATCGTGATCTACCGCGACACCCTCGAACGCGACTTCGGCCACGACCGGGACCTGCTCGCCCGCCAGGTCGAGCGGACGCTGCGCCACGAGCTCGCTCATCACCTCGGCTGGGACGAGCGGGGGGTCGGAGGACTCGGCCTCTAGGACGAGCGGACCCGGCAGTTTTTGACCAGCGTGGAGCGGACCACGCGGTGGGACGCGAAGCGGAACCTGGCGCGGGCGAAGGAGAAGGGGGCGATCGTGAACCCGGCGGGGGCGCTGCAGGCGGCGGAGACGTAGCTGCGTCGCTCGCCGCGGAACGAATAGCGGCGCCCGACCGTCAGGTCGATGTTGGTGATCGAGCCGAGGTCGCCGGCGATTTTCGGCACCCGCGTGCGGAGGAGGGTCCCGAACTCGCCTTTGTCCACGGGGACGATCTTCAACGGCACGATCAGGGTGAAGCGGGCAGGGACCGCGGCGAAGAAGTGGAGGAGCAGCGCCGGTTTGCCGGCGAGGCGGCTGTTGAAGGCGACGATCTTCCCGCTCGTGGGGATGTCGCCGCCGAGGGCCACAACCGCCCGGAAGCTGCCGCGACCGACGACGGCGGAGCCGCAGCGTTCCAGCGCCTGCTCCGTGGTCGTCGATTGCAGGCGCGAGGCGGAGCAGACGGGGAGCCCCGCGGTGGCGAGCTTGCCGTTGCGGTTGAGTTCGACTTCGAGCATGCGCAGGGGCGGCGGGTGGCTGCCGTCGGTGGTCTTGATCGAGCCGCTGATCTTGATCCGCACGGGCGCCGGCTTTTGCCGCGGCAGCGAGTGCGGGTCGAATTCGGCGTCGAACTTGACGAGGACGTTGCCGTCCGGCACCACTTCTGCCTGGGAGGCGGCGACTCCGAGGAGGCCGAAGAGGGCGAGCAAGGCGGATATGGCGAGGCGGCGTCTCATTCCTCCTCGTCGAGTCTAGGTGCTCGATCCGGCGGCTAGGGTTGAGCGATGGCTAACCGCGGCGGCTGGTCCGAGCTCTCCGACGGCGACGATTTTGCCGGTTACCGGATCGAGCAGAGGCTGGGCCGGGGCGGGATGGGACTCCTCTACCTCGCCCTCGAGCCGGGCCTCGAGCGGCGGGTGGCGCTGAAGCTGATTGCGCCCGAGGCAGCCTCCGATGATGTCTTCGCCCGGCGCTTCGCCGAGGAGTCGCGGATCGCCGCCGCGATCGAGCACCCGAACGTGGTCCCGATCTACGCGGCGGGGGAAGAGGACGGCGTGCCGTGGATCGCGATGCGCTACGTGGCCGGGTCGGACCTCGGCCGCCGCCTCGCTCGCGAGGGGCGGCTCGATCCACGGCAGGCGGTCGAGCTGATCGCCCAGATCGGCAACGGCCTCGACGCGATCCACGCTGCCGGCCTCGTCCACCGCGACGTCAAGCCCGCCAACGTCCTGCTCAGCGGCGAGCCCGGGGCCGAGCACGCCTACATCACCGACTTCGGCGTCGCCCGCAACGTCGCCACCGAGTCCGGCCTGACCCAGACCGGCCGCTTCGTCGGCACCCTCGACTACGTCGCGCCGGAGCAGATCTCCGGCCGGCCGGTCGACGCCCGCGTCGACGTCTATGCGCTCGGCTGCCTGCTCTTCAAGCTGCTGACCGGCGAGGTGCCCTTCCCCCGCGAGGGCGAGGCGGCGCGCCTCTACGCCCACCTCCACGACCCGCCGCCGGCGCCTTCGCTGTACGTGCCGGAGGTGCCGATGGCCCTCGACGACGTCGTGATCAGGGCGATGTCGAAGGAGCCCGACGACCGCTATCCCTCGGCTGGTGACCTGGGCCGGGCGGCGCAGGCGGCCCTCAGCGGCGCGCCCGTCGCGGCCCCGGAGCGGACCGTGGCGACGGGGGCGGCGGCGACGCGGGAAAGCGAGCCGCCGACGCAGAAGCTGCCGGACGAGCCGCGGGCCGGTCCTGGCCGGCGCGGCCTCCTTCTCGGTGTCGGGGCGCTGGCGCTGATCGCGGCGGTCGTCCTGGCGATCGCCCTCAGCTCGGGCGGCGGCGATGGGGCCAGCGGCGAGACCGCGAGCACGCAGACCGCGAAGCAGACGAAACCGGAAAAGCCGAAACCGAAGCCGGCGACGCTCTCCGCCGCCGCGCTGATCGCCAAAGGCGACGAAATCTGCACCGACAGCCAGGACGCCTACAAGGCCTACAAGGTGGAATTTCCCAACGGCGAGAACGAAGCGAGCGTCGGCTACTCGCAGCTGCTCGTCGGCATCTCCGGCAAAGCGATCCGGCGCTTCGAGGAGCTGAAGCCGCCGCCGTCGCTGAAGCGGGACTACGACATCTACGTGAAGTCGCAGAAAGAAGTGGCGCAGTGGGACGAGGACGCGCTGAAGGCGGCGGAAAAAGAAGACCTCTCCGCCTACCTGGGTGCCCGCGAAAAGCGCGACGCCACGGAAGAAGAACGCAAGGCGCTGGCCGAAGCGGTCGGCTTCCATGTCTGCAGCGGCAGCGAAGCCTGAGGAGGGAGCAGCGATGAAGCCGCTCGACGCAGGGGACCTGCCGACCCGCCTGCGGCTCCAGTCCGGTCACTGCTTGCGCCTCGGCTCGCCGCTCTATGCCGACCTGCTCCAACAGGCTGCCGACGACGCCGAAGAAGGCGGTCCGGTCGCCGAGCTCCTGCGCGGCCATGAGGGCGACCCCGTGAACTCGATGCTGGCGCTGCGGCTGATGGGGGCGGTGCACCGGCGGGTGCTGGAAGGCGCGCTGCCGGACCTCGAGCCCTTCTACCGCCAGAGTGGTGTGCCTTATGACCGCATAGCGGGCAAAAGGAACACCGCTGACAGAGAGGCGGCGTGGCCAGCGTTCAGGCGCGCGGTCATCGATGACGCGGAAGCGCTGCGGCGGCTCCTCGACCGTCCGGTGCAGACGAACGAAGTCGGCCGCTGCGCGGCCCTGCTGCCCGGTTTCCTCGCAGTCGCTGGGGAGACCGGGATGCCGCTGCGGCTGCTGGAGGTCGGTGCCAGCGCCGGCCTCAACCTGCGCTGGGACCGCTACCGCTACGAGGCCGAGGGCTTCTCCTGGGGCGATCCGGATTCATCGGTGCGGCTTCGTTTCCAGATCGAAGGCGAGTTGCTGCAGCCAACCGAGGTCACGGTTGCCGAGCGTCGCGGCTGCGATCGCTCGCCGATCGATCCGACGAGGGAGGACGGCCGCCTCACGCTGCTCTCCTACCTCTGGCCGGACCAGGCGCACCGGGTCGAGCGGGTGCGGGCGGCGCTCGATCTCGCGGCTGAAGTGCCGGTGGCGATCGACCGCGCCGGGGGCGGGGAGTGGGTCGGGACTCAGTTGGCGGAGCGGCGCGAGGGCGTCGCCACCGTCGTCTTCCACTCGATCGTCATGCAGTACCTCGGCGAGGAGGAGCGAGGGCGGTTCGAGGAACGGATGAGGGAGGCGGGCGCACGCGCGGATGCCGCCGCGCCCTTGGCCTGGCTGCGGATGGAGCCCGCCGGCGAGCGGGCGGAGGTTCGGCTGACGCTCTGGTCCGGCGGCGAGGATAGGGTCATCGCCCGCGCCGGCTACCACGGCGATCTCGTCGAGCTTGGCCGAGCGGTGTGACTTATGGATGCAGATCGACCAAAACTCGCACCGCTCGCGGCGAAGCTGTCGGGATCGCTGGTCGTCCTCGAGCCGCTCGAGGGGCGCCACCGGGAGGAGCTGTGGGAGGCGGCGCAGGACGAGCGGATCTGGGAATGGCTCGCGCACCTCGGCGCGGACCGCGACCTCTTCGACTACTGGTTCGAGTTCTCGCTCGAAGCGACCGCGGAGGACCGGGAGGGCGTCTTCGCGATCCGGCGTCGCGGCGACGGCGCCGTGGTCGGCAGCAGCCGCTTCATGGCCGTCCGCCGCCCCGACCGGGTCGTCGAGATCGGTTGGACCTGGTTCAACCCCGCGGCCTGGCGCACCGGCGTCAACCTGGAGACGAAACTGCTGATGCTCGGCTACGCCTTCGAGGACCTCGACTGCGTCCGGGTCGAGCTCAAGACCGACGCCCGCAACGAGCGCTCCCGCAATGCGATCGCCGCCCTGCCGGCCCAGTTCGAGGGCGTCTTCCGCAAGCACATGATCGTCCCGGACGTCGGCCAGCGGGACTCGGCCTACTACAGCGTCGTCGACGACGAGTGGCCGCAGGTGCGCGCCAACCTGCAGCGCCGCCTCGGCCGCTAGGAGTCGTCGCGGTTGCGTTCGACGTGGGTGACGCGTTCGGCCCGCTGCCGCACTTCTTCGCTCGCCTCGCGCGTCGCCGCGATCGCCTCCTGGCGCGCCGCCTCCAGGCCCTCGCTCGGCTTGCCGCCGACGACGTCGCGGAAGGCGTTCTTGAAGCGATCGGTGCGGCGGTCGGGCGGGAAGCGCTCTTCCGAGCGCGCCTGCTTCTTCGGGCGCCGCTCGCCGTAGCGGCGCCGGGCCCAGGCCGAGTCGGGCTTGCCGAGCCGGCAGGCGCCGTAGAGCGCGATCGGGAAGACGAAGAAGCCGACGCTGCCGTGCAGCACCCGGCCCTTGAGGAAGCAGAGCGCGACCAGTCCGAAGACGAAGAGCGCGCTGAGGAAGCTGCCGAGGATCGACCCGATCGAGGCGTCTTCGATCGTCAGCGGGGTGAAGCCGAGCAGCACCAGCATC
>Ga0105245_10002941_pt1 | contig 15297 bp, 19 predicted proteins | sample KBSM54metaG_FD_81523 | JGI IMG/M metagenome (GOLD analysis project Ga0105245, IMG submission 81523) | Miscanthus rhizosphere microbial communities from Kellogg Biological Station, Michigan, USA - KBS M5-4 metaG | ecosystem: Host-associated > Plants > Roots > Rhizosphere > Soil | place... | reverse complement strand
TCTCCGAGCAGGCCCGCGCCATCGGGATCGCAAGCCGACCCAAACTGCGGTGTCGGGCAAGGGAGCAGCAAAGCCTCGTGGGACCGAGTGACGGATGACTCTGGATCGCCGCTCGCACACGCGGCAAGCACACACGCGACCAGCAACAACAGCAGCGATACGCGAGACAGTGCCTTCATGAGAGCCCTCTTGATTCTGCCAAGACGAAACTCTCTGACTATCTCGACTGGGAGTTAACTGTCAAACGTGCCTCGTCGATCGAGGACGAGTGCGTACCGCTTCGCCCGCGCCCAGCGACTGAGGCATTTCGCACCTCAAGCACCCGCAATACTCGAATTAGGCGCGGTTCCGATCAAACGCGCCACGCTTCCGCGCCCCCAAGCGAAACTCATTGAGCGGGAAGCAGCGCACTCTCGTAAACGACGAGATCCACCGACGTCGACGGGAGTTGAACGAGCCAGGGGCGCTCGAGTGGCGGCATATGGACGCAGCACACGCGGATCGGCCGAGTGCGCGCGATGGCCTCCAAGTCGTCGAGGAGGCGGTGAACGCGCTCGCCACCGAACGGACAGTACAAAAAGAACACCGTCCCGATGGTGATCAAGCGAAGCAAATCAGCTGCATCTCCCTCCACGAAGCGCGCCCGCTCGAGATTGAGCCTTTCGGCACGCACTCGCGCGGCCGCGACCAACGCAGGCTGAATCTCGACGCCAACGCAAGCTGCTCCGGTCAATAGGTTGGCGAGCACTGCAGTCCTCCCCGTTCCCGATCCGACGTCGACGAAAACATCGCTATGCGTGACGCGTGCTTGGTGCACCGCTTCCAGCACCGTCGCGACCGGGCACGGCAGGTAGGGAACGCAACCGCGTGGGAGCTCAGGATCATCCTCGGGGATCTCGTCGACCTCCCACAACAGGTCCAACCAGGCATCGCGATCGCGCGGTGGGATCTCACTCAACTGGGCCCGAAAGATTTCGGGAGTGACTCGGTGGGTCGGCAGCAGGGCTCGTACCCGATTCGCGGCATCCCGGAACGCTGGTTGCACGGCCTCGCAATTTAGCACGGCACGTGCTCACGGATAGCTCGCTGCTGCACCCGGTCTGAGCTCGCGGGGGTAGGCGGGTAGGCGTCTTTTCGCTCATTGCCCCGGCGGCGGCTGCCACAGCTCGACCTTGTTTCCCTCGGGATCGATGACCCAGGCAAACTTGCCGAACTCGGATTCATCGATCTGGTCGAGCACCTGGCAGCCTTCTTCTTTCAAGGCCTTCACCAGAGCGTGCACATCCTCCACGCGGTAGTTCACCATGAAGGGAGCGGTGCTCGGAGCAAAGTGATCTCCCTCTTGCGGACCAATCGACCATGCCGTCGTTCCAGCAACCGGCCTGCCCTCGGCATCCGTCCAAGCGAAGGCCGCGCCGCCCCACGCTTGAACATCGATACCCAAGTGTCGCTTGTACCAAGCTTGCAGCGACGGAGCGTCCTTCGCTTTGAAGAAAATGCCGCCAATCCCAGTCACTCGTTTCATTTGAACCGGTCCCCCGGAGCGAAGTATTGAAGCTCGATCGGCTCCCCTTCCGCGTCCTTCGCGCTGCTGTCGGACATGCGCGGAATATCACATTCGTCCGCCAAAATTGAAATAGCGAACGCGCTCGAGCGCGCCTCCGTGCGCCTTTCGAAGACGATTGATCTTAGGAGTCGTCAGCTCGCCCAATGCACCGCCGTTGGGCCGCAGCGACGACAGTAAGCGCGTGCGCTAGCACGCCGTTGCGCGTGCCAAGCGATGTTGGAACACCGACATCCGCTTCGAACTCCGTCGCACTCGTGCGCGGTGCCCTGCCGCGCGCGCTGGGCGATGTTGGAACACCAACATTCAACGGCAGGTACGAATGGTCTTCGCCAGCTCGTGTGCGGAGTGATGTCCAAGCCGCTGGTCACTGTGAGCAAGCACCGTTCTAAGTCCTCCTTGTCGAGAGGGATCGGCGGGGGGTGCGAGAGAGTCCGCAAATACGCACAGCGCCGGCGGAGCCGGCACTTGGGTGCCGGCTCGTGCGGCATTGTTGGCACGCGCCTTCGATGCTACGCGGCGGTTCATGAGCGCCCTGACCCCTGAGCTTCTGAGCGAAGTCGCCCGCCGCTACGGCACGCCAGTCTACGTGTACGACGCTTCGATCGTGCGCCGGCAGCTCCGCACGCTGAAGCCCTTCGATCGCGTGCGCTATGCTCAGAAGGCGTGCCCGAATCTACACTTGCTACGGCTCCTCCGCAGCGAAGGCGCGCTCGTCGATTGCGTGTCCCTCGGGGAGCTGGAGCGCGCATTGCTGGCGGGGTTTGCGCCCGATCCGGAACGACACGAGATCGTGTTCACGGCCGACATCCTGACCGACGCGGCGCTTTCGCGCATCGTCGAAACGGGAGTGCCGGTGAACGCGGGCTCGGCGGACATGCTCACGCAGCTCGGTGAGCGACGGCGCGGACATCCGGTGTGGCTGCGCGTCAATCCGGGCTTCGGCCACGGACACAGCAAGAAGACGAACACGGGTGGCGAGTCGAGCAAGCACGGGATCTGGCACGAGACCATGACCGAGTCGCTCGCCCGCATCCAAAAGTACGACCTGGATCTGGTCGGCCTGCACATGCACATCGGCTCCGGCGCCGACATCGAGCACCTGGGGCGTGTGTGCGACGCGATGGTCGGGCAAGTCGAGCGACTGAAGGCCGCGGGCCATGATCTGCGCGCCATCTCCGCGGGCGGTGGTTTGCCCGTGCCCTACCGCAAGGGCGACCCTGAGCTCGATCCCGCAGCCCATTTCCAGCTCTGGAACGACGCGCGTCGCCGCGTCGAAGGGCTACTCGGGCACCCGGTGACGCTCGAGATCGAACCCGGTCGCTACCTGGTCGCCGCCGCAGGCGTGCTGGTGTCGGAGGTGCGCGCCAGCAAAGACGTGGGCGCCAATCACTTCACGCTGGTCGATGCCGGCTTCAACGATTTGATGCGTCCGACGATGTACGGCGCACACCACGAGATCTCGCTCATCCCGCGCACGGGTACCCTCTCGAGCAGACCCGTTCGACCGAGCATCGTCGCAGGTCCCCTGTGCGAGTCAGGCGACGTGTTCACGCAGGACAGCAGCGGCAACGTGACGCCGCGCGAGTTTCCGGAGGCGACCGTCGGCGATCTGCTCGTGTTCGCGGATGCCGGTGCCTACGGCGCGAGCATGGGCAGCAACTACAACTCGCGCCCACTGGCACCCGAGGTGCTCGTCGATGGCTCGGAGATCCGCCTGATCCGACGCCGGCAGACCATCGACGAGTTACTCGCCCTCGAAGCGACCTGACTTCAGCGGCCGTGGGCGGCCTTCCGCTGAGCGACGTCGTCGCCGCAACCCAATCACGGCCCCCGCCGCCAACCAGCCCCAGACTGCCTCGCGGTGCGCGCGCTGCGCGACCGTACAACTGCACCCGGAGCGGTCAGCCGCGGCGCCGGTAGCGCTCCCTCCGCTAGCGACCGCGTCACCGCCAGCCCCACCTCCAACCGAGGCGTCGCTGCCACCACTGCCCCCGCTCGCTCCGTCCGGTACACCCCCCGCACCTCCGCCATCGCTGCCCGCGGCGCCGCCATCGGCGGTGGGTCGCGTGAGCTCTGCGCTTTGCGTCTCGCCAGAAGCGCGCTCGAGCGTGATGGTGGCGCCCGTGGCGCCGAGTTCCACGTGGCTGCCCGCACTCGTGGCCGTAGCGGAAGCGAAATCACCCGTCACCGACAACTTCATGGTGCCCGGTTTGCCCGCAGGATCCGCCGCATCGAGCGTCACGCGTTGCCCGTCGTCACTCACCCAAACCACGGCAGGCGTATCACTCTTCAGGGTGAATCCGCTCGCCAGATCGAGGCTGCCCGCCGACCAGAACACCACGCCGGTTTTGGTGCCGGCGTGCACGGCGGCCGTTTTGGCGTCATTTTTCAACACGGTGAACGGCGGGTTCTGGCTGAACGCGGCCATGTCTTGCCCGCGCACCGCGATCGCGTAGGCGTAGCTCGCCGACTTAGGCGCCACGCCGTGCTCGAGCGCCAGCGTCAAGAAGCGCCACGCGGCCGTGCCCGTCGAGGTGCCGAGGCTCGCCCAGGTACCCGTTTGGTCTTTGACCTCGACCTTCACCGGCGAGGCGTCGGGAAAGTAGTAACCGAGGCCGTCCGCTTCGAACCAATGCGCCGCCACGGTTTTGTCGAACAAGCCCGTTGCCAAGGTGGTGCCGTCGGCGACCAACGGCGCGGTCTTGGAAGAGAGCGGCCACTGTTCGACGATCGTCTCCACCGGATAAGCCGACGTCCCCTGGATCTCGCTGCCCAGAAAAACGATGAAGCTGTCGAAGAAAAACCAGCTCTTTTGCGCGGTGAGCGTGCTCGAAAGCGGCGCGAGCGCCATCGCCGAGACGCCATCTTGCGCGTCGCCCGTGCCGCCCACGAAATCCCGCAACCCGACACCGAGCGAGTTGTCGGCCGCAGTGGGCGATTGCTCCACCGTGATCCCAGGCAGCCGTGTCCAATCCATGGCTGGCCACAGCGAGCGACTGAAATACTCCTTGCCACTCTGCACGAGATACAAATGCCCGTCGGACTGCCGCGCGCCGCGTTTGCCTTCGGCGTTCACGAGCTCGCCCGATTGCGTGCGCGTGGAGAACATTTTCACCGACGCGTAGTAGTCACTCCGACGGTGCACCGTTTGATCGGAGCTGTAGTAGTGCCGGTGCCCCGAGGGCAATGCCGACGGCCCTGGCGCGGCTTGCACCTGCGCCGAACGCACGAGCAAATCGAGCCCGCCCCGGCCGAGCTCACTCACCAACACTTTAGCGCTCGCTTGCAGCTCGGCCTGGCGCGGCGAATCGAAGAGCGCGGCCCGCACCAGCGCGTCACGCGCCGCCGAGGCGTCCGGCGTGGGCGAGCGCCGCGTCACTCCGCGGCCCAAAACGCCTGGATCCCAATAACCCCCCATGACCTCCCACGGCACACCGTCAGCAATGTAATCGACGAGCACGGCCCTGGCCTTGCTGGAAAGCGCGTAAGCCGTGCCTTCGGTGAGCTGCACGTAGGTGGCCACATCGGAGGCGAAAGAAGCGCCGTAGCCGCCAGTGTAAATCAAACCACGGTGTTGTTGAAACGAGTGGTCCGGCTTGATGCCGTCACCATCGTGCAGTGTTCCCGGGTTGATCACTGCGCCCGCCTCAATCGCCCTTTGCGCGATCTGCACCTCGGGCGCGCCCGCACCCAAGGCGCCAAAGCGCAGGTGGTTGAACGCGCACCACACGAGGTTCTCGCCGGTGAACGTCTTCGTCATGTACGCTTCGTCGCCCACGTAAAAGCGCGTGGCGCTCAGCACCGAGGCCTCGATCTTCGGGTCGAGCGCGCCGTGCAGCAGCAAGAGCATGGGCAACACGTTGCGCGGCACGCCGATCTGCCAATACCACCAGTTGCCCGCGTCGCACGCCGCGCTGCCGCAATAGTACGTCGCACCGAAAGTCAGCGCGCGCTCCACCGCGTCCAGCACCTTCGCATCGTGATACAGCGGGCTACCGGGGATCACGTAGGCTTGCGCGAGCGGCACGAGGCGCGCGTAGTGCGTATTCGTGGGCCACGATGCGGTCGGTGGCGTCGCGTAGTTGATATCCGCAAAGCTGCCATTCGCTTGCACGGTGCCGAGCGTCGCTTGCGCGGTCGCCTCGATCTTGGCCTGTGCCGCCGCGACCTCCGCATCGCCCGCGGCCGCTGACGCCGCGGTATAGCTATCGATCAACCGATTGCGAATCGTGGCGACGTCATCCGCTCGCGCCTCCGCAGCGACGAACGAAGTGAGCAGAGCCGCCGCGAAACAGTGCGCAACACGCATCCATGAACGCTAACGGCGGTGCCCGTCCCCTGCAAGGCAATCGGCGCTCGATTCACGCCGCTTCCAATCCGCGAATCCACGCGCCGATGAAGGCTCGCAGCGGTTCGAAAAATAATTGAGCCGATCGCGCCCGCACACACCTTCTCCTTCATTGCGGACACGCTCGTTCATCGATCAGCCGTCCTGGTTTTAGGTGCCCCGCCACTGTCCGTCGCATCACGGCCGGCGTGCTCGCGTTGCTGCGCCGCCGGGGCCCCCCGGCGCGGGCCTGCCGCCCCGCACGGGGGCCCTCACCAAGTAGTGCTAGGCGAGCATCTGATCAGCCCATTCCCGAATCTCGTACGACTTGATCAGCCCCTCCAAAATGAACGGATCCTGCTCGACGAACCGCTCAGCAGCTTCACGGCTGCGAAAAATCGCCATATTTCCGCCCTTATCCGTAAACGGACCAATCCCGATCACCTCGCCACGCGCGACGAACGTATCGACCACCGCCTTGTGCCGCGGATACACCGCCATGATTGCCTCCATCCCAGCACCGTTCCCAATCCCAATCACGACCGCTTTCATGCTTTGCCTCCAACGATAACCCTAAAAGATGCCCAGCCACTTCTTCTTGTAAAATGGCGGAATTCCGCGCAGATAATGCTCGAACGAGGAGTCGCCCATTTTGACGAAGTCCACGATTTCGTTCGGGCGCGCGGAGGCCCTGAGAGCCGCCGAAACGTCACTCATCAAGGCATCCCAATCGCCAGTGGTGTCGATGCCCACGATGAGGTGTTGTTCTCCAGACTCGGGCCACGAACAGAGCGCGAGATAGGCCTCCCGAACGTCCTTCCGAGACTGAAACACGGACGACAACGCAACGGTCAGGTGCGTCGGCGGCTTCGAAGGTTGCCCGAGAAGCACTCGCGTATCCTCTTTGACGACGTGAGTGGCGTACCCTCGAACCGCAGCTCCACTCAAGATGTCGTCAATCTCCCCCGGGAGGATCTGCTTTCCGTAGTCTGCCCCCGGGTTCAGGATCAGATGCGACCCTCGGACCAGGCTCAGCAGATCGCGGCCCAACATCGAGAGGTACTTGTGCTCGCTGCGCACGAAATTCTGGAGCACGGCAAGCGACGAGAAAACCGCGGTGTGAGCGACACCGTTCAGATCGACGCAGACGGCCTGGACCTGCGTCCCCGCTTTCAAGACCGTCGTCTCGTGCTCTGCGGGAGGCGGGCTACTCGCGTCCAGAATGAGGAGGGGCGACTCCAAGAGCAGCCGGTAGAAAAGAGGGCGCGCGGACGCATCCGCTGCCGCTGCCACGAGCGCATGTTCAAGAGCATTTCCCGGTATCATGGCGAGATTTCCCCTTCTTAGCCGGTGTCACGAACCGAGGCCAGGCCGGTGCACCGACTCGCAACCGATCAGAGCCGCTCCCACTCGGTGTAAGGGCGCTGCCGGAATGGCGTTGTGGTGTTGAAGGTTGCTGCAATGAGAGGAAGCGCAAAAATGGCAAACCCGACCGAAGTCCTCATTCTCGATACCGAAGGCGTTCCCGAGTTTGGTTCTCGGACGAGTGTCTACACGGTGCCTGATGGCTGGATTTATCTCAGCTATGCCATCCGAGTTTACAGCGTCAGCGCCCCGGAGCGGACGTCGCTCGAGGTGACCCTCGAAGGCCGAAACGTGCGCGCGACGTTCACCAATCGCGGGCGCCTCGGCTGGGGCGCAGGCGTTTGGCGTGATCTCAAAGTGTTCGTGTACATCGAACCCGCGAGCACGTCAGTGGCAGCCACTGATTCAGCGCCGTTGACGCAGTGATGCTTCGCGCGTGCTCTTGAGATACATCCAGCGCACGATGCAATCGAACCGCTCGCGGTCGAGCGAGTGTCCACCGTGGAAGCGTTCATGTTGGAGCTCACTGAGGCCGCCAGCGCACCGACAACCGTAAATTCGACTCGCGGAGTGGGCGCCGCCAACCGAAGCCACGCACGAATGTCTGCTCGAAGGTGAGTCATGGGGTTCGCCGCGCGCGCGAGACGAAACTGAGCCTGGCGTCCGTTGCCAGCGCGCCGGTGAAGCCAAGATCGACACCACTGGGAAAGCTGATGAGCGTACGGTCGAAGTCCGGCTGCGAGAGGACACGGCACGGAAAGGACGCTGCCTGCAGCGCAGCTAAGACGCTGTTGAAAGGCGCGTCGCGGACGATCAGCCAGGGATCCAAGTCGACGCGAGCGCCTCCGATCGGCACTCCGCCGAGGCCCGAAAACCGGTCTAGATGGAGCGCTACTCGGACCATCTCGTCGCCAGCCAACGTACCAGGCTTGAGCGGCGCGGGTCGAGCCAAACGAGGTTTCGTCCGCAGACGCCGCCGCATCAGGAACTCAGAAAGCGAGCCCGGTTAGACCGCGTCGAGCCCGAGGTCTTTGGCTAGCAGATCGTCCGACGGTCGGTATACGCGCTCTTCGGGCGTGCGAAGCAGGGGCCATGACTCGCGCTGTAAATAGGCTCGCTGCTCGGCTACGAACGAGGTCATGTCGATGACATCGATGATCTCGGTCGTCGCATAGGCGCGCAGCACCTCGCTTCGAAGCCCCAGCTGAATCGCCCGCCGCTCCAGCTTCTCCCCGCGAGGATCGTGGTCCGGATCCCATTGCAACCGCACGTTCGACTCAGCGAGAGCTGCTTGCCAAGCAGCGCTGGTCTCATACCTCCCGGGTGAGTACGAGGAAGGAACGGCCAACGCGAGCACCTGGTCGAAGAACGTACGTCGGATGCGAATCCCAAGAACCGTCTCCTGTCCCTCCGCGGTGCCCCAAGTGGATCGATACATCATCCACAGGAAGTTGGGCTTGACCCAACTCATGCGCGAGAAACTAAAATCGCCTCCCCCGAACGCGCGATGCTCGATCGCGTGTCGCCCGATCGATTGGCGGTACGCCTGGTACACGACAATCGACGAATCGTCATAGTGCGCGAGAATATGGCGACCAGCTACTGGCCACTGCGCGACTTGCTCCAGATAGGGGCGGGTAATCAGGGGGTTACACACCGGTTGTGGGAGCCGTGCTTTCAGCTTGGCGTAACGTTAGCCACGATGTCAGCCCGCTTCCAGCACGGACTGTGTCAGCGCGGTCGAAAGAGCCGTCCAGCCCAGTCCCGCACAAGTAGCGCAGACGATCGAGAAAACCCGGTCGTAACTATCCTTCAATTGACCGTGTTCGACGAACCACCCTGATGCGGAGCATTCCGCGCAATCGACAGCCGTCGCAGGCCGCGCTGGAAGCAGGCGATGTAGGTCCAAGATGCCGGTCTTCTTCGCGCCCACCAAAATTGCGGCGAGTGCATCAGCGCGAGTCCCAACAACGCCCCAACCGTCATCGTCCCACAAAATCCGACCATCACTCGACAGGTAGACCGCTGGGCCAAGACCGGGGTCGAGCAAGAAAGCGTCGTGGGCTTCCATGATCTCGTCACGGTCGCCAAGGTCGCGGCGCTCCCGCAAAACGGAGAGAAGGTGCGGTGTCAGCTCGAACAGCCGTACCGAGACGAGGTGGCGTCGTGCAGGTTCGGTCATGGGGCAAACTGCTTCCGGCGGAGCCGCTGAAATCGCCTCACCGAATCAGGCCTGGCCAACGTACTGGCGTTCAGTGGTGCGCGCTAGAGAGAACGCTCAGCGCGACCGGCGGACTCGTGAGTTGCACACCTCGCCTGCTGCGCCCCTCGAAACTTGCTGGACTGCAGTGCAGGAGGTATCACTGCCGCCATGGCAACCACGGCGAGGATGCTTCTGATCGTTGCGTTCGCGCTCATGTCCGCTTGCTCCCGAACGGGCGATGGCTGCACCTACATCTCTGGCGGCGCAGATACCTGTGTGTCTGGGGCAGAGTGCATTCCCCCCAACTCCGTTTTGGTCTGGGATCGCGGAACCTGCCACGAGAGCTGCTCAACGGATGCCGACTGCAAGGGCGGCCTCAAGTGCAGTCGCATCTACGGTCCCGATAAGGTCTGCTGGGACTGAGCACGGTCCGCTCAGTCGCGTCGAGAAGTCCACCGCGTGGAGTGCCGCCGTGCGGAACCCAGCACCTCGGGCTAGAGCGGGCGCTTCATCCCTGGAGCATGCGGTTGAGTCGCTTGACAACCTCGGGCCGAGCCTTGGCCGTCAGGAACGCTGTGGGCACGTGCAATAGAAACGATGCCCATCTGGTGCGCTTCCGCTCGCCTGATTCAATGTAATCACGCAGAGCGATCGCCGACTCACGGTTGAACGCCCACAATCGTTCACCGCGGTACACGAACTGGAACCGAGCATCCGCTGGCCATCGAAGCGTGTGCTTACGGCGTGTGCCGCAGGCGGTGCAGACCCGAGCCCCCGTGTCGAGACCGTGAGTCCGATACCAATAGCGCGAGTGGTTCCAGTCGGCGGGCGAATAACCGTCAGGCAGCCTGGCCAACGCGGAAACCCCCTGAGCGTGCAGCCCCGCATAGAAGATCGCCCCATGCCACCGCCCGGCTCCCGGGCTCCCCTCGAAGAGCGCGTACTCGAGCAACCGATGATTCTGAAAGAACGGGACGTCCTGCTTGCGCCGGATACGAACGATTTCAGCAAACTCGAAGATTGCTGGGCCGCGACATTCTGGGCACCGGATGTCCAGCACGTGAGGCATCGGATTCCACTCGTAAGTCCCCGTCATCGGCTCACACGAAGTCTGACGCGAGGAGTCCGAAAAAGGTCGAGTCGCACCACTCGCCTTTGATGAAGACGTGCTGACGAAGATCGCCCTCGCGCTTCATTCCGAGCTTCTCGGCGAGACGGATCGCGCCGACGTTGCGCGGATCGCATTCGAGGAAGACGCGATGCAGGGAGTGCGTCGAGAGGCCGAAAGTGACGAGGGCGCGCGCCGCTTCCAGCATGAGGCCTTGTCCCCAATGCCGACGATCGAGAATGAACCAGAGTTCGCCCACGCTGCGCTCCGGAAGCTTGATGTCGAGTCCGACGCGCCCAACGAGCTCATCGGACAGCGTCACCCCAAGATCGAAGCAGCTGCCATTGCACGCGCGCTGAGCGATGTCGCGAGCGATGTACATGCCGCACTCGTCCAGCGTGCATGGGGCGTACGACTGGTAACGAACGGCGACCGGATCGGACTCGATCGCGTGCATGCGTGACGCGTCGTCCGGAGTGAGGTCGCGGAGCTGGAGCCGAGGAGTCTTGAAGTGCATGGCGCTGGCCCGTGCCAATTAGGACGATTCCTGCCGAGATCGCCCAGCCTATAAAGACGAAGTGCCGCAATATCCTGAAATCACTGATGTATTCGAGAATCTTTGCAGGCAGGCGCAATGTACAGCATATTGCTGTACATGAAGACCAGGGTCACCTTTCGGGTCGAAGACGACCTCGCCAATGCGCTCAGGGATTTGCCGAATCAGACACGGTTCGTCGAAGAAGCGTTACGCGATGCGCTTGGCAGAACGTGCCCAGTTTGTCTGGGACACGGGCGGCTCCCGATGCGTCGGATCCGTGTCACGAACGTGCGGACGCAAGGCATACGACATCTCAGTCGCGACGAGGCGCAGCAGTTGCAGAAGGTCTTCCGACTTGGACAGGAAGTCGCTGCGACGCGGATCGAGCTCGTGAAACTCGGTCGGCGTGTCGGGTTCAGGATGCAGCGCGAAAAGACAGAGCTCCTCAACGGGGTCTTGGCGCAACAGACGGGGAACTAGCGAAAATGGCGTACGTGGTGACGAGGCTGTGCCGCGACTGCAAAGATTTTGGCTGCGTCAGCGCGTGCCCCAAGGATTGCATTCTGGAGCACCGCCCGCCGTCGGGCGTTTCGGACCTTCCGAATCAGTTGTTCATCGATCCGGACGAGTGCATCGACTGCAACGCGTGCGTATCGGCGTGTCCTTGGGAGGCCATCTACGCCGACGTGGACGTGCCCCCTGCACTCAAGCCAGACGTCGACCTGAACGCACTCGTTCGCGAGCGTCGCGAGGAGTTTCAGCTGCCAACAATCGTCGCCAAGAAACTCCCCAGCAGCGCGGAGGTGATGGAGAACCAGGAACGTTGGGGACTTTAGCCGTTCGTGTCTCCACACGTGTGATTACTCGGTGCGAACGGCGAACTGCCACTTCTCATCGACGAAGACCGGTGAGACGTGGAACGCGATTTCGCCGACCTCGACGACGATCGGGTCGCTATCATCCCAACCGCAGCTGGCCTTAGTATACGCAACACAAGCAGCGATACGCTCCGGCGCGGTCGAGGAAAATGAAACGACCTTTGCCCAGCCAGTCTTATCGGCAACGACCATAGACATAGCAATAGGGGGGCAGGTTGGTTGCAGGAGTCGGACAGTATCCGACAGCGCTTCAGCAGGAATTGGCGGGAAGTAGGCCGAAACCAGAACGTGCTCGGTTCGCTCTTCAAGGCCGAGCCCGACCCTAACGCGAAAGAACTGCAGCGGACTCGACAGGCCTGCCACGTGCACTGCACCAAAACCTTCAGAAGGCCCTGGGGCAAAGAAACCGTAGCTCTCCATGTCGGCGAAAAAGGTGACGACGTCAGTCATGGCAACGGTTCGCGTCTGCGCAACCGTACCAGGCTTAAGCCTCGAAGCCGAGCGACTTGGCTCGGACGTCGACTCCCGGCTATGAAAGGCCTCTCGCGTTCAAGACCATGAGTGCCTGGTCGAGCAATGAGAGCGAGCTCGGATCGGCGGCGGCGCCATCGGTCGGGTAGAGACTAATTCCAAGATAGTCCTGGAGATGCAAGGTGAGCCTCCCCGACCCGGTGCTGAGATCCCAGTAACGTTCGTCGAGACCGTCGAGGCGCTCGATCCATGTCCCGCCTAGCTCGACTTCCAGAACGCCGGCAATGCGATCGAACAAGGCCCAGTCGGACTCCCCCGCGAGCTCAAGTTGAGGACAGCTGCTGCCATCCGGCATCGTGAAAGTGCTTCGGAGAATCGCCATCTGCCGCGTCCACTCAACGTACCGGTGTTGAGCGGCGAACGCCTGACCGAAGGGCGGGTTTCGTCAGCTTCAACCCGCAGGACAACCCGATCTCGACCGGTACGCCAGGAGTCTTCACGGATCGGACGACAGACACGGTCAACACTCAGGGTTCGACCTTAACGAGGCGACCGAAGATTGCATGGTGACCGACCCAGCCGTTGATCCCACCGCGGTTATTCCCGATTTGAAAACGGCTGTCTTGCATCGCCTTTACGAAGTGAAGGTATTCCGCACCAGCCACTTTACATAGGACGATGTCGCCGACCTTGAGGTCGTCCGCCGCCACGGGCGCCACAGTGCAAAGCTGACCGGACTCAATCTTCGGGGACATGGAGTTCCCGCGGGGACGAAACGATACCGTCTCCCCTGCCTTCAACCGCTCGATATGGTGCGCAGCCCATCCCATGCTTGGCCAACGTACCGGTGTTCAGCGGCGAAGGCCAGAGGGTGCGCAGCGAGAGTTTCGCCAGCTGCAACGTTTTGTTGGGCGGCCATCGTGGGTCTGCCCCAACTACGAGGCTTCAGCCGAGAGGTCCCGAGCGAAGCAGGATCCATCAATGCTCGGTAGTCTCACTCGCTGAGATGGCCTCCACTTCCCCGCGCTTGCGCGCACGAAGAAAGATCGCGATCGTGAACGGAAAAAGCCCGCCTAACGCCCAAAAGGCCCAGGCACCGACGAGTATCGCACCACCAACAGAGCCGAGTGCGCTTCCGAGGATCCCGAGCACGAAGCAAACGACAGAAACGCCGGCGGCGGCGGTCGCTTGGCGATTGGCGAGCTGGGCAAGCCGATCACGAGCCGACGGCTTGTAAAGGCCAATGACACCGAGGCCCAACGCGCAGGCACTCCACAACACAACGGTGATCCAGAAAGCCCACATGTCGTCCCCTCAACGTATCGCGCTTCAGCTGCGAGAGCCAGAGTAGGCCCGCTCACTTGGAACCACGGGGCCTCGTCGACCGGCGGCCAGACATCGGACTTCGAGCGGAGACACGCGAGACATGCTCTCGAGTCGCGAGGACTTCCTTCAGATCAGTATAGGCAGTCCGCCACTCTAGCGTGCGTTTGAACAGAATGCCGCGGGCGAGCTCGATCTCGTGCGGTGTCAGATCAGAAACGTCCGCCGATTCCTCGCAGAAGCGCAACCTGGCAAGTCGACCGAGGAGCTGCTTAGTAGTCAATGACTCGAGTCGGGTGCGCCCGAGAACGGCAACCGCACGTCGGATGCCCGAACGTCTCTTCATCGGCCCGGCTAATGTACCGGCGTTCAGCCGCGGGCGCCAGAGGGAGCGTAGCGACCGACGACACGGAGTTAGCCTGCCGCGCGGACCGCTGCGGTAAGGCGTTTGCGAAGCGTGCTCTCGGTTCGCAAGAACGCCGAGAAAGCCTTGGCGACACAGCTGACCACAGCGGCCTTGGCCTCTGGTGTGACCAAGCGACTCTTCGTCGGTTCACCGAATGTCGGCTCATCGAGACGCACGCAAACGATCGCCGCGATGCCTCGTGACACAGCAGGTTCAATCTGGGCCAGTGTCTTCCCTGCACAAGCCTTAGGAGCGGCGCTTTTGAGCCCGTCAACCAGCCCTAAGATCAGGCCACGTACATGCGTTCCGCCACCGGTTGTCCGTTCAATGTTGGCGAAGCTCTCTACCGAATAACCCGCTCGTCGCCACTTGGCGGCAACCTCGACACGAATTTTACCAGCAACACCAGCCACCGAGAAAATGGGGGTTACGAGGTCGTCATGGTTGGGCGCGATCGCATCGACGTACGCGAGCAAACCGCGAGGCTCGTGGAGCCGATGTTCTCGATGATCAACGAAGCGCAGGATGAGTGCGGGCAGCAGAAAGGACATCTCTCTGAGGCGACGCGACAATGACTCCGAATCAATCCAAGTATTGGAGAAAATCAGCGGATCTGGTGTGAAAGTGAGCCGTGTTCCCGTGCGAGTAGCGGTACCCAGCTCACGCAGCGAGGAAACCGCTACGCCGCGCTCGAAACGCTGAGAATAGAGTTTCCCCTCGCGGAAGACGTCGAGCTGTAGCGCGCTCGAAAGCGCACAGACCGGAAAGAGGCCGACTCCGCGCAGTCCCACGTGTTCGTGTGGCGCGTGCCCGTCTAGCGTTGCCGTCCCGTGCGGCGTTGTAAGCGCTTTTTCAGGGAACGAAATCCCGTCACAGTCGTGCAGCGGAAAGCCGCGGCCGTCGTCCTCAACCGTGATCGCGCCGTCCGGCGAGAGTTCTACGAGTATTTCGGAGCAGTGCCCGGCCAGGTGTTGGTCGAGCGCGTTTGCAACGACCTCCCAAACCATGCAGAGCAGCGCGGACCCATCGTGCGTATCCCCGACGTACATTCCCGGGCGCAGACGAACAGAGTCAAGGGCAGTTGACGGCATGAGGGGCATCCTGACGGTCC
>Ga0105245_10002939_pt1 | contig 15302 bp, 16 predicted proteins | sample KBSM54metaG_FD_81523 | JGI IMG/M metagenome (GOLD analysis project Ga0105245, IMG submission 81523) | Miscanthus rhizosphere microbial communities from Kellogg Biological Station, Michigan, USA - KBS M5-4 metaG | ecosystem: Host-associated > Plants > Roots > Rhizosphere > Soil | place... | reverse complement strand
TTATCGTTCACAGCGCGTTAACAGCGCACGCACTGCGCCGGATGGTGCTACCGCGCAACCAGTAGGTGCGTGTCGATGAAGTTGCCGGCGAGGAACGTCACTGCTCCGGCGATGCAACCGACCAACAGCATGCGCTCGGGAATGAGCTCGGGCACCGGCCGGCGCAACAAAACGCGCAAGGCAAGCAGCGCGACGCCGACGATCGCGAAGAAAACCGCCAGCGGGTGCAGCAGAAAGTCGTCGCCAAACGGACGACGCTCGGAGGTGAGGCCGAAGCCCAACCCGCCGAGCGCCATCAGTCCGAACCACCACGTGAGCACACGTCGCGACGGCATGTGCTCGGGCGCAGCTACATCTGCACGCCCTTCTCGGCGAAGTATTTGATCGCGGCGGGGTGCCATGGGATCGGTGAGTTCGCCTTCAATTGATACTTGTAATCGATCGATTCGGCTTCTTTGTGCACGGCCACCAGGTCAGCCTTCTTGTCGAAGATGGTCTTGATGATGTTGTAGGCCATGTCGTCCGGCATCTTCGCGCCGGTCACGAGGATGTTCCAGACAACGCTGATCTTGTTGTCGGTTTCCTGGCCCGGGTAGGTTTTGGCCGGAATGACGCCCTCGGCGTAAAGCAGCCCGTATTTGGCATTCATTTTCGCGACCACCTCCGAGTGGTCGAGCATCTTGATCTTTACGCCCGGCGTGGCGCCGAGATCGGTGACCGCTGCCGTCGGCAGGCCGCCGACCCAGAAGAACGCGTCGATCTTGCGATCCTTGATCGCATTGACGGACTCGGCGACGCCCAGCCGCTCGCGCTTCATGTCCTTGTCCTTGTCGAGGCCGGCCGCCTCGATGACACGGAACGCCATCACTTCGGTCGCGCTGCCGCCCGAGCCGGTGGACACGCGCTTGCCCTTGAGGTCGGCCATCGAATTGATGCCGGTGCCCTCGATCGTCACGACGTGCATGCGATTCGGGTAGAGCACCAGCAAGGTGCGCACATCGACCTTGCCGCTCTTGAACTTGTCCTCGCCGTTGAGCGCATCGAGCGCGGCGTCCGCCATGGAGAAGCCGACCTCGCTCTGGCCCGAGCCGATCAGCTTGAGATTGTCGACCGAGCCGCCGGTCACTTCGGCCGTGGCCTGGATGCCGGGCAGCGACTTCGAGAGTACATTGGCGAGCCCTCCGCCGAGCGGATAGTAGACGCCCCCGGTGCCGCCGGTGCCGATCGCAATCGTTTTCTGTTGCGCAATCGCGGCGCCGGTCGCGAGCACGCTTGCGAGTGCGATGGCCGCCCATCCAAGCTTGCGGTCAAACATGGGTTTCCTCCCGTTTCTAGCGATTGGCCGGCACGACCCGGCGCGTGTCGTAATATTGCTTGAGCAGCACCGCAGCCGCAATCGCCAAACCCAGCGGCGCGGGGTGCGGCACGTCGTAGCCGGAGATCTTCTCGGCTCCCGCCTCGATAAGGCTGGGAAACACCAGCAGCAGGCCGGCGAGTGTCCACGCTACGCGTTCGAGGATCGTATTCCGGCGCAGCGCCCAGTTTTGCGCCGCGGCGGCGAGTGCGGCGAGCCCGGCTGCTGTCTTCAACGTAATCAGGACGATCGACCAGACGGACCCGTCCTTAGGAATAGTCAGCAACAGCCCGACGCCATCGGGGTCGAGCACGAACACGAACGGCACCAAAAAGGCCGGCAGCGTGTACTTCCAGGCCTGCAAGGTCGTGAGATAGGGATTACCGCCGGTAATCGCGGCTGCCGCAAACGGCGACAACGCTGTCGGCGGCGAGACTTCCGAGAGCACTGCGTAATAGAAGATGAACATGTGCGCGGCGAAGTCGGGAACGCCGAGCTTGGTAAGCGCCGGCGCTGTGATCACCGCGCAGATGATATAGGACGCCGTCACGGGCACGGCGAGGCCGACGATCCACACGATCAGCGCGGTATAGAGCGCGGTCAGCAGCAGGCTGCCACCGGCGTAGTCGAGCACGATCGAGGAGAACTTGAGCCCGAGCCCGGTCAACGTGACCACGCCGACGATGATGCCGGCCGACGCGCAGGTGGTGGCGGCATTGAGCACGCCGATCGAGCCGTCCGCGAGCGCACGCACCAGCTTCTGTCCCTTCAGCGCCGTATCCGGCCGCAGGAAGCTCAGCACGAAGCACGCGACCGTGGCGTAGAACACCGACAGGATCGCCGAGTAGCCGATCAGCATGAACACCACGACCGCGATCAGCGACGTGAAGTGGAAGCCGTAGCGCTTGGTCATCTGCCACAGCGTCAGTGACTCGTCGTAGGGCACGCGCCGCGCACCGAAGCGCGCTGCATCGATCTCGACCATGAAAAGAAGCGACAGGTAGTAGAGACAGGTCGGGATGACGGCCATCCGGATGATGTCGAGATAGCTCATCTTCAGGAACTCGGCGATCAGGAACGCCGCGGCCCCGAGTACCGGCGGCGACAGGATCGCGCCCAACCCACCCGCAGCGAGCAGGCCACCGGCGGCGTTCTTCTCGAATCCCGCGCGCTGCATCATCGGGTAGGCGACGGCGCCGATGGCGACCGTGGTCGCGACACCCGAGCCTGACGGACCGCCGAGCAGGAACGACGACAGCACGACAGTGCGGCCGGCGGCGTTGGGCTTGCCGCCCATCATCCGCATCGAAAAGTCGATGAAGAACTTGCCGGCTCCGGAGTGTTGCAGGAACGCGCCGTAGATCGTGAACAGGATGATCAGCGACGACGAAACGTCGACGGCAACGCCGAAGACACCTTCGAGCGTGATGAACAGATGACCGACGAGCCGGTTGATATCGTAGCCGCGGTGCGTCCATGGCGGCGGCAGATAGGGCCCGAACATGGCGTAGGCCACGAACAGCAGCGCGACGATCGGCATGATCAGACCGGAGGTGCGCCGCGTCGCCTCGAGCAGCAGCACGATGAAGATGACGCCGAGCACGACGTCGAGCCGGAGCGGCACCGCAGCGCGGTCGGTGAAATCGTCGCCGTTCCAGATCGCGTAGGCCAGGATGGCGACGGCCGTGAGCGCGGCGATGACGTCGAACCAGCGGATGCTGTTGCGGAAGCGTGCGGCGGCCGGGAACAGCAGGAAGCACAACGCCATGGTGAAGGCGACGTGCGCATAGCGCAGCGGCTGGGTCGGCACGATCGACCAGGCGGCGTAGAGATGGAACAGCGTCATCGCAATCGCGATGCCGGTGACCACTTGGCCGGCCGTCCCTGACAGCCGGTTGGCCGCGCCCTCTTCCTGCTCGATGAATTCTTCGGCCTTGCGCAGCGCCTCGTCCGAGACCGCGCCCTGCGACGTCAGTCGCACATCGGGCATCACGCCCTCGGGCGCAGCGCCTTTGGTTTCCTCCGCCATTCTTCCCCTCGCCGCCTTTTCGGCTTGTGGACGCAGGCTAGCATGAGCTTCGCCGTCGTCCCTAGCGTCTTACGGCAGGGTCTTGATCCAGGCGGCCAGCGCTTCCACGACCGCCTTCGGCTGTTCCGGGATGAGCGCATGGCTGGCGTTCGGAACGAGCGCGATGGTGATGCGGTCGCCGAATTCGTCCTTCATCTCGTTGCGCTTTTCCGGCGGCTTGAACGGATCCTCCGCCGCCTGCAGGTCGAGCAGCGGCGCAGTGCCACCCGACCACCAGTCGCTCTGCTTTACCGCCGCGACCGCGGCGCGCTGGGCGTCGCGCACCTTTGGGTGCCAGCCCTCGAGCCACACCTTCGCGTCACTGCCGGGCGCGAAGAAGGCAAATTGTAGCGCCTTGATGCGCGACGGCTCCGGCTGGGCCGGATCGCCGGCGATGTTGATCGCGGCGGTGAGCTCGCCCGGATACTGCCTGGCGGCGGCGGCCACGATCGCGACACCACGCACATGCTGCGGATAATCGACCGCGGTCATGCGCGCGACCCAGTTGCCGTAGGCATGCCCGGCGATCACCGCGCGTCCGCCACCGAGCGCCTTGATGACTTCGGCGATGTCGCGCGCAAAGTCGTGCAGCGTGATGCCGGTGAGCGGACCGGTGCTCTTGCCGATGCCGCGCGGCTGCGGCCGCAGCACGCGAAACCCGGCGGCCGCGAGACCTTCGGCCACGGCGTCGTAATCTTCCGAATCGCGCGCCAGCGAAGGCAGCAGCACGACGGCGGGGCCCTGCCCTTCAACGATCACCTCGATCGCGACATCGCCATAGCGCACGAATTCGCGGGTGCGCTCGGATTTGGCGTGGGCTGCGGACACGATCGCTGCCGTCAGTACCGTGGCGAGAGCAAGCCGCTGCATCTCAAGCCGTCGAGGTCGCCGATTTACCGAGCGCCGCCTGCGCCGCAGCGAGCCGCGCGATCGGCACGCGGAAGGGCGAGCACGAGACATAGTCGAGCCCGGCTTCGTGGCAGAACGCAACCGAGGCCGGGTCGCCGCCATGCTCGCCGCAGATGCCGAGCTTGATGTTCTTGCGCACTTTGCGGCCGCGCTCGTTGGCGATACGGATCAGTTCGCCGACGCCGTCCTGGTCGATCGAAACGAACGGATCGATCGGCAGGATGCCCTTGGCGGTATAGACGCCCATGAAGCTCGCAGCGTCGTCGCGCGAAATGCCGAAGGTGGTCTGGGTGAGATCGTTGGTGCCGTAGGAGAAGAACTCCGCGGTCTCGGCGATCTCGCCGGCCATAAGCGCCGCGCGCGGCAGCTCGATCATGGTGCCGACCTGATAGTCGATCTTCACATTGGTTTCGGCAGAGACAGCCTGGGCCATGGCGTCGATGCGTGCCTTGATCAGGTCGAGCTCGGTCCTGGTGACAATCAGCGGCACCATAATTTCCGGCACGATCTTCTTCTTGATGCGGTGGCCGGCCTCGACGACGGCCTCGAAGATCGCGCGCGCCTGCATCTCGGCGATTTCCGGATAGGCGATCGCAAGGCGGCAGCCGCGGAAGCCGAGCATCGGATTGAATTCGTGCAGTTCCTGCGCACGGTGCGCAAGTTTCTTGGGGTCGGCGCCCATCGCCTGCGCGACTTCGGCGATTTCGGCGTCGCTGTGCGGCAAGAACTCGTGCAGCGGCGGGTCGAGCAGGCGGATGGTGACGGGCAGGCCCTTCATGATCTCGAACAGGCCGACGAAATCCGCGCGCTGCATCGGCAAGAGTTTGGCGAGCGCCGCGCGACGGCTCTTCTCGTCGTCGGACAGGATCATCTCGCGCACGGCGCGGATGCGATCGGCTTCGAAGAACATGTGCTCCGTGCGGCAGAGCCCGATGCCCTCGGCGCCGAACTTCACCGCCACCCGCGCGTCTGCCGGCGTGTCGGCGTTGGCACGCACCTTGAGCTTGCGTGCTTTATCGGCCCAGCCCATCAGGGTGGAGAACTCGCCGGACAGTTCCGGCTCGCGCATCGGCACCCTGCCGAGCAGCACCTGGCCCGTGGCGCCGTCGATGGTGAGCGTTTCGCCCGCCTTCACGGTCGTGCCGCCGCTGGTGAGCGTACGCGCGTTGTAATCGACGCGGATCGAGCCGGCGCCCGACACGCAGGGCTTGCCCATGCCGCGCGCGACCACGGCCGCATGCGAGGTCATGCCGCCGCGCGTGGTGAGGATGCCTTCGGCGGCGTGCATGCCGTGGATGTCTTCGGGCGAAGTCTCGACGCGCACCAGGATGACCTTGCGCCCCTGCGCCTTCGCCGACTCGGCGTCATCGGAGGAGAATACGACTTCGCCCGATGCCGCGCCCGGCGACGCCGGCAGGCCGGTGGCAAGCACCTTGCGCTCGGCCGACGGATCGATGGTCGGATGCAGGAGCTGGTCGAGCGAAGCCGGATCGACGCGCGTGACCGCTTCCTGCCTGGTGATCAGGCCTTCGCTGGCGAGCTCGACCGCGATGCGCAGCGCGGCGCGGGCGGTGCGCTTGCCGCTGCGGGTCTGCAGCATCCAGAGCTTGCCCTGCTCGATCGTGAATTCGAGATCCTGCATATCGCGATAGTGGCGCTCGAGCAGGCCGTAGATGCGCGTGAGCTCCTTGAACGCGGCGGGCATCGCGTGTTCCATGGACGGCTTGTCGGAGTGCGCTTCCTTGCGCGCGATCTCGGTGATCTCCTGCGGCGTGCGGATACCGGCGACAACGTCCTCACCCTGCGCGTTGATCAGAAACTCGCCGTAGAGGCGCTTCTCGCCGGTTGATGGATTGCGCGTAAAGGCAACGCCGGTGGCCGACGTCTCACCCATGTTGCCGAACACCATGGCCTGCACGTTGACTGCGGTGCCCCAACTTTCGGGAATGGCGTGCAGACGGCGATACGTATTGGCGCGCTGGTTCATCCAGGAACCGAACACGGCACCGATCGCGCCCCAGAGCTGATCGTGCGGGTCCTGCGGGAAGTCCCTGTCGAGCTCTTCCCTCACCTTTTCCTTGAAGCGCGCGACGATCTCGATCCAGTCGTCGGCCGCCATGTCGGTGTCGAGCACGTAGCCGCGCGACTCCTTGTGCTCGTCGAGCAGTTCCTCGAAGTGATGCGCATCGACGCCGAGCACGACGTCGGAATACATGGTGATGAAACGGCGGTATGAATCGTAGGCGAAGCGCTTGTCGCCCGAGCGCTTGGCCAGAGCCTCGACGGTGGTGTCGTTGAGGCCGAGGTTGAGCACCGTATCCATCATGCCTGGCATCGAGGCGCGCGCGCCCGAACGCACCGAGACGAGCAACGGATTGCCGGCATCGCCGAAGACTTTGCCCGTCAATTTCCCGACATGCGCGAGCGCCGCCGTGACTTGCGCCTTAAGGTCCTTCGGATAGCTGCGGCTGTTGGCGTAGAAATAGGTGCAGACGTCGGTGGTGATGGTGAAGCCGGGGGGCACCGGCAGGCCAAGATTCGCCATCTCCGCGAGGTTGGCGCCCTTGCCGCCAAGCAGATCGCGCATCCCGGCTTTCCCGTCGGCCTTGCCGTCGCCGAACAGATAGACCCAGCGGCCGCTGCGGGCCTTGCCTTGAGTCTTCGCCGCGCGCGGCTTGGCCTTGGCCGATTTCTTCTGTTTTAAGAGGCGCTTGGGTTTGGCTTTCGCCATGGAACAATGGCTCGCGGGAAGGTGTGCGGCGCACAAAACCACGCCCAGCCGACCCGTTGCAAGCCCGCCCTTCGATTAGCCTGTGCGCACGCACCGGCGGACGGCCGGCGCTAGCGGAAAATTCCCAGTCCAATGATGCCGACGATGATGAGATAGATCGCGACGATATAGTTGAGCAGGCGCGGCACGATCAGAATGAGGATGCCTGCGAGCAGCGCGACGATCGGTTGAATATGCGCGACAGTAATCATGAGCGGTCTCCGAACGAATGGCCGCGGGTAACGGAATAATCCCGCGTTGGTTCCATCCGGCCGGAAAACTCAGCCTTCGATCCTGGAGAAATCGGCCACCGCGCGCGTCGCGGCGCGGATCTCGTTGAGCAATTTCAGTCGATTGGCGCGCAGCGCCTTGTCGTCGACGTTGACGGTCACCTTGTCGAAGAACGCATCGACATGCGGCCGCAACTTGGCCATTGCGCGCATGGCGGTCGCGAAGTCTTCCTGCGCCACAGCTTTGCCGGCTTCGTCCCTGGACGCCGCGATCGCCTGCGCCAGCGCCTTCTCCTCCGCAAGCTGCAGGAGTTTGGCGTCGGGCGCGCCGGCGTAGCTCGTGTTGTCCTTCTTCTCCTCGATGCGCAGGATATTGGCGGCGCGCTTGATGCCCGCGAGCAGGTTCTTGCCGTCGTCGGTGTCGAGGAATTTTCCAAGCGCCTCGACGCGGCGCACGATCAGTACCAGATCGTCCTGCCCCTCGAGCGCAAACACCGCGTCGACAAGATCATGCCGCGCGCCCTGCTCGCGCAGCTGCACCTTGAGGCGATCGGCAAAGAATGTGAGGAGGTCGGGCGGCAGCGTGTCGACCTTGACGAGCGCGGTGTGCGACGCATGCAGGCCGTCGATCGCCTTGCGGAACTGCGCGAGCAGCCGCAGCCGTAAGCCATTGTCGAGCACAATACGAATGACGCCCAGCGCCGCGCGCCGCAACGCGTAGGGATCCTTGCTGCCCGTCGGCTTCTCGTCGATCGCCCAGAAGCCGACGAGGGTGTCGATCTTGTCCGCAAGCGCGACCGCAATCGCGACCGGATCGGAGGGCACGAGATCGTCCGGGCCCTTCGGCTTGTAGTGATCCTCGCAAGCATGCGCGACGGCTTCGTCCTCGTTCTGCGCCTCGGCGTAATACTTGCCCATCACGCCTTGCAGCTCGGGGAACTCACCGACGACTTCAGTCAACAGATCGGCCTTGGCGAGGTGCGCGGCGCGCTTCGCTTTCGCCACATCCGCCTTCACCAGCGGCGCAAGCTCCGCGGCCAGTCGCTCGATGCGGGCAATGCGCGCGGCCTGCGTGCCGAGCTTTTCGTGGAACACGATCTGATCGAACTTGCGGAGACGATCCTCGAGCTTTGTCTTGAGATCAGTCTCATAGAAGAACTTGGCGTCGGAAAGCCGCGCGCGGATGACGCGCTCGTTGCCGGCGACGATAGCCTTGCCGCCATCTTTCGCTTCGATGTTGGAAACAAGCACGAACTTGTTGACGAGCTTCGCGGTCTGCGGGTCGCGCAACACGAAGCACTTCTGGTTGTTGCGGATGGTGGCCTGGATCACCTCGCCGGGAATTTTCAGGAACTCCTTGTCGAACGCGCCAACCAGCACGACCGGCCACTCGACGAGCCCGGCAGCCTCGGCGAGCAGGCCCTCGTCTTCGACCACTTCAAAGCCTTGCGCGAAGGCCTGGTTCTTGGCGTCGGCGCGGATGATGTCCTTGCGCCGCTCGGGATCGAGCACGACTTTCGCCTTGGCGAGCTTGTCGGCGTAGTCGTCGAAGCGCCGCACAGGAATCGCGTTCGGGCTGAGAAAGCGATGCCCGAAGGTCGTGTTGCTGGCCACGACGCCGTCGAGCGCGAAGGGCACGACCTGCGGCTCTTCCGTCTCCGGCCCGAAGGTCGCAACTATGGAGTGGAGCGGCCGCACCCAGGTGAGCGCGCCCGGCCGCTCCGAGCGCTCGCCCCAACGCATCGCCTTCGGCCACGGAAACGTGCGGATGATGACGGGGAGCATTTCCGCGATCACGTCGATCGCGTTACGGCCCGGCTTCTCGATCAGCGCGACGTAGAAGTCGCCCTTCTTCGGGTCTTTCTCAATCTTCGCTTCGTCGAGCGATTTCAGTCCCGCGCCCTTGAGAAAACCCGCGATCGCGCCTTCCGGCGCACCGACGCGTGGGCCCTTCTTCTCTTCTTTCAGATCGGGCTGGCGCGCGGGAATGCCCTGCACCGTGAGCGCGAGCCGCCGCGGCGTCGCGAAGGCGCGCGCGCCTTCATAGACGAGGCCGGCGTCAATCAGCTTGTCGGTGACCGCCTTCTTGAGGTCCTCCGCCGCGCGGGCTTGCATCCGCGCGGGGATCTCCTCCGAGAACAGCTCGAACAGAAGGTCGGGCATCTAGCAGTGACTCACAGCTTCTTGTGGCTTCCGTCGCACATCGGCTTCTTGGCCGAGCGCTTGCACGCGCAGAACCAGACCTTCTCGGTCTTCTCCGCCTTGAATTCCATCGGCGAGAACGACCCGCCCTTGTGCGAGCCGTCGCAGAACGGCTGCTTCTTCGATTTCCCGCAGGCGCACCACCAGTAGGACTTGCCCGCCTCCACGTCGTGCGTGATCGGCGCGCGGCCGGCGATTTCAGGCGTCACATCGCTCATGCGTTTACCCCTCCAGCTTCGGTTTTCAGCCACGCTTCGCCGCAGGCCTTGGCCAGCTCGCGCACGCGTAGAATGTAACTCTGGCGTTCGGTCACCGAGATCACGCCGCGGGCGTCGAGCAAGTTGAACACGTGGCTTGCCTTGATCGCCTGGTCATAGGCCGGCAGCACCATCAGGTGACGCGACTTGTCGCCGTTTGCCCACCCGGCTTCGAGATATTTCCGGCATGCCGCTTCGGCCATGCCGAACTGCTCGAACAGCATCTTGTAGTCGGAATGTTCGAAGTTGTGCCGCGAATATTCCTGCTCGGCCTGCAGGAACACGTCGCCGTAGGAGACCTTGCGATTGTCCTCGCGGCCGTTGAAATTGAGATTGTAGACGTTATCGACGCCCTGCACGTACATCGCGAGGCGTTCGAGCCCGTAGGTGAGCTCACCCGCCACCGGCGCGCATTCGAAGCCTGCGACCTGCTGGAAGTAGGTGAACTGCGAGACTTCCATGCCGTCGCACCAGCACTCCCAGCCGAGTCCCCACGCGCCGAGCGTCGGGCTTTCCCAGTCGTCCTCGACAAAACGGATGTCGTGGATCGAGGGATCGATGCCGATCGCATAGAGCGACTTGAGATAGAGCTCCTGAGTGTCCGGCGGCGACGGTTTGAGGATCACCTGGAACTGATAGTAGTGCTGCAGGCGGTTGGGGTTCTCGCCATAGCGGCCGTCCTTCGGACGGCGCGAAGGCTGCACGTAGGCCGCATTCCACGGCTTCGGTCCGAGCGCGCGCAAGGTCGTCGCCGGATGAAACGTGCCGGCGCCCACCTCCATGTCGTAGGGCTGCAGAATGACGCAGCCGTGGTCCGCCCAGAACCGCTGCAACGCGAGAATGAGGCCCTGGAACGAGCGCTCCGGACGCATATGGGCGGGCAAGTCGGACGGCCGGTCGGACATGGGGGGTGTCTATCGGCGGGTCTTGCGAGGGTCAAGGATAACAGCCAACGTAGCCCCGAGACCGTGGGAGGAAGCAACGTGACGAGGTTTTCCCGCTTGGCCGCGTGCGTCGTCGCCGCCGGCATGCTGCTCGTGTCCGGCCTGGCCCAGGCGCAGAATTATCCGACACGCCCGATCAAGATCGTGATCGCCTTCCCGGCCGGCGGCCCGACCGACTTCGTCGGCCGCCTCATGGCCGACAAGCTCAAGGACATCCTCGGCCAGCCGGTGCTGATCGAGAATCGCGGCGGCGCCGGCGGCACGCTTGGTGCCGACTTCGTCGCCAAGTCAGAGCCTGACGGCTACACGCTGTTCCTCACCACCGTGGGCGCGGTTGCGATCACGCCGCACATGCGAACCGACATGCCGTACGACCCGCTCAAGGACTTTGCGCCGATCACACTCGTCGTGCGCAACACCACGGTGATGGTTGTGCGCAGCGAGAGCGAGGTGAAAACGGCAAAGGAGCTAGCCGAGCTCGCGCGCGCCAAGCCCGACACGATCCCGTTCGCGTCCACCGGCAGCGGAACGACGCCGCACCTCGCGCTCGAGCTGTTCCAGGCGGCGGCGGGCGTGAAGTTCCTGCACATACCCTATCGCGGCGCCGCCCCCGCCCTCACCGACCTGCTCGGCGGCCAAGTGCAGGCCGTGGCGCTCGACGTGCCGGTGATCATTTCGCAGATCCAGAGCGGCAAGCTGCGGCCGCTCGCGGCCGTGTCGAACCAGCGCAATCCAATCCTGCTCGACGTGCCGACGCTCACCGAGCTCGGCTACCCCAACACACAAGCCGACAACTGGTACGCGTTGCTCGCGCCCGCCAAGACGCCGGCGCCGATCGTGTCGAAGGTGTCGCACGCCATCGCCGAGGCGATGCACGACCCCGACGTGAAGAAGAAGCTCATCGGCTCGGGCGCCATTCCGGCGCCGAACTCGCCCGAAGACATGGGCAACTACCTCAAGGCCGAGTACGAGCGCTGGGGCAAGATTGTGAAGGAACGCGGCATCAAGGAAGGCTCGTAAGGCGTCGGCGGCGTTCCGCCGACGATCGGCGTTTACAGAGTGCTAACCGTTTAACGGATCGCTCATCGTTAATCGCAATTTGGGCGCGTTCTCGCCGCCAAGGTTGCGCAAATTTACGTCGAATTCTCCCCGGCACGGCAGGCTCCAGAGACAAGACTCGGAGCGTGTCATGATTACGTTTGCCGTGTTGGGCGTGGTGTTCCTGGCGCTATTTCTCGCGCCGCTGTTCGGGCAGGACCGTCCGGTCGCCCGCTACTAAGCTTCGTTTTCCAACATTCAGTCGGGTCGCCAGATGCCGGTGCGCGGGTCGCGCCGCAGCGTCGGCAATGCCTCGCGCCTGACTTTCTCGGGCACGGGCTCCTGCGCATGCAAGGTCGTGTTCACGCGCTGCCACTCTTTCACCAGCACGCGGGCAAGCGCGGCGGCTCCAGCGGCGCCGATCGTCCAGGCCAGCACAACCGGTAACGGCATCTTCTTCTCCTGACGTCCCTGCATGATCCTCCACGGATCCATGCTGTTACAGGCCAAATCGCGCCCACAAGGCGCGCGCCTCGATCGCACTCAGCGCCTCTTCGGCAAGCCCGGGACGCGCGAGGAGTTCCGAAGCATCCATCGCCGGCGCCAGACGTCCGAACAAGCCGCGTGACGCCGCCACCACCGGCGTCAGCACGTCCTCACCGTAGCGCTCGCGCAGGAATGACCGCAGCTCACCGAGCCGGTCGACCAAGCCATAACCGAGCGCCGTCGAGGCAACCCAATACTCACCCGAAAACAGGGTTTTTTCCGGGCCAGTCAGGCGCGTGCCCCGGCTCGTCTTGACCAAGTCAATGAAATTCCTGTGAATTTCCTGCTGGATCGACTGCAGCCGGGCGACGTCTTCGGGATTCTCGGGCTGGAACGGGTCGAGCATCACCTTGTGCTCGCCGGCGGTATAGACGCGCCGCTCGATGCCGAGCTTCTTGATGGCTGCATCGAAACCAAAAGTTGCCCCGACGACCCCGATCGAGCCGACGATCGAGGATTGATCGCAGACGATCTCATCGGCGGCGCACGCGATCATGTAGCCGCCCGAGGCCGCGACATCCTCGACAAAGGCGATCACCGGCAGTTTCTTCTCAGCGGCGAGCTGGCGGATGCGCGCGAAGATGAGATGCGACTGAACCGCCGACCCGCCCGGAGAATTGATGACGAGGGCGATGGCCTTGGCGCCGCGCAGCCTGAAGGCCTTGTCCAGCACGCGCGCGATGCCGGTGACTGTCAATCCCGGACGCAGCGGCGTTGAAATTCCGATGGCGCCGGAGAGGCGCACGACTGGAACAACAGCAACACCACCGCGCCAGCGGCGCGGCACCAGCCGGCGCGCGGCGCGAAGCAGGCGCGTAAGAAGATTCTGGGGCTGATCGGTCATAACGAACTACGCCCTCGATAACGTGACCAAAAAAACAGCTCAAGTGACGCTTTGTTTACCAAAGCAATGTTCCAACGCTGGAACAGTTCTTGCGAGTTCCAGCTGAGGCACAACGGCGTGCCGTTTCTCGACAGGTAAGCCATGGAAATCAAACTCCTCATCCTCAGCGCGCTGATCACCGTGATTGCTGTGTTTTCACGTAGCACAAGCCCGGCCGGCGAAACGGAACGCCAAAACGCACCGGCGCAGTGATTGCTCAGCGCGGCGGCAACGGTGCCGCCAAATTGAACGCAGCGTAACGTCACCGCTCAAACGTTAATGCACGAGAACCGCGCAGGATCTGCTCAATCGCTGCGCTCGGTTTGCCGTCCGCCTCGTTGAGGACGACGGCGGGATGCAGCGCGAGCGGCGAGCGGCTGCCCTTGACCGCGCGCACGATGACGCGAATCGCCGGAGCGCCGGGCTTCGGATGAACCGGCAGCACGTCGAGCGATCCGAAGCCGCGCACAAGCGCCGCCAACACGTCGGCCAGCGCGTCCGCACGCCAGATCAGCGTAAGGACGCCGCTCGGCCGCAGCAGCCGCAGCGCGACCCTGGCCCAGGTCGCGAGCAATTGCTCGGATGCAACATGCGCGACCTTGCGCGCCGCGTCGGGCGAACCGCGCGAACGCTGCGCATCGTTGAATGGCGGATTCATCAGGACGCGATCGGCGGTACCCGAGCGCAGGCCGGCCGCTGCAAACTTCGATGCTGGCGCGGCGACATCGAGCGTTGCAACTGACACGCGGTCGGCGAGCTTGTTGCGCGCGGCATTCTCGACGGCGAGGGAGGACAGCGCTGCGTCGATCTCGACCAGCGTCACGCGCACACCGGCGCACCGTACGGCAAGCGCGAGCCCCGCGGCGCCAACACCGGCGCCGAGATCCACGGCGTCATCGCCGGAACGCGCGGCGGTCGCTGCGGCGAGCAGGATCGCGTCATGGCCGAAGCGATGACCACGGCGCGGCTGCAGCAGCTGCAGGCGGCCGCCCAACACGGCATCGTCGGTGACGTCCACCGACGGCGGACTACGTGACATCAGGACGGAGCTCATGGCCGAGGCCGGCCTCGCGCAGCAGTTCCTGGGCACGGGCGAGGTCTTCATCAGGAACCACGAGACGGCGCGGCAAGGCGCCGATCGATCCGTCGAGCGCGCTCATGTTCTGGTCGAGCACCATATGGTGGATGCCGGACCCTTCGAGCAGGGCGCCCACCGCAGAAACCAGCACCATATCGTTGGTTCGAATCAATTCACGCATGGGCGACGGCTCCTTGCCCACCATTACGCGGCGAGACGCATCGCCACACTTGCCCGCGCAGCATAGCGTTTCTATGCTTTCCCGTCTCAAGCAAGCGGCGTAAACAGCCGCTGCCGGTCTGTTCAGTCGGAGAGCCGTTTTGGCCGTTGTCGTCCCTTTCGAGTCTCCCGAACGCGCTTCCATCGAGCCGTTGTCCAAGCTGGTGGCGAGCGACATGGAGCGGGTCAACGCCACCATCCTGTCGCGGACCGGTTCGGACGTGACCATGATCCCCGAGGTCGCCAACCACCTGATCAGCTCGGGCGGCAAGCGCCTGCGGCCAATGCTCACAGTGGCCATGGCTGACCTCGTCAACTACGACGGCGACGGCCACCTCAAGCTCGCGGCCGCCGTCGAATTCATGCACACAGCGACGCTGCTCCACGACGACGTGGTCGATGAGAGCGATATGCGGCGCGGGAAGCTCGCAGCGCGCATGCTGTGGGGCAACGAGGCCAGCGTGCTGGTCGGCGATTTCCTGCTCGGCCAGGCCTTCAAGATGATGGTGGAGGTCGGCTCGCTGCGCGCGCTCGAGATACTGTCGTCGGCTGCCGCGGTGATCGCCGAAGGCGAAGTGCTCCAGCTTTCGGTCGCCAAAAACACCGCAACCACCGAAGACGAATATCTGGCGGTGATCCGCGCCAAGACCGCCGAGCTGTTCGGGGCGGCCTGCGAGGTCGGCCCTGCGATCGCCGGACGGTCCAAGGACGAACAGGCCGCGTGCCGCTCGTACGGCATGAATCTCGGTATCGCATTCCAACTCGTGGACGACGCGCTCGACTATGGCGGCAACTCGGCCAAGC
>Ga0105245_10002938_pt1 | contig 15306 bp, 17 predicted proteins | sample KBSM54metaG_FD_81523 | JGI IMG/M metagenome (GOLD analysis project Ga0105245, IMG submission 81523) | Miscanthus rhizosphere microbial communities from Kellogg Biological Station, Michigan, USA - KBS M5-4 metaG | ecosystem: Host-associated > Plants > Roots > Rhizosphere > Soil | place... | reverse complement strand
GCAAAAATCCAATCGACGGCGCGCTGGCTCACTTCATGCTGATAGCGCTCTCGGGGGTTCTCAACTTTATCCAGCCCAAGCAGTACCATGGCTGAATCGTCCACGTCAGGATAAAACTCGTTATTAAACTCAAAGTACCAGCCGCCCGGGGCGACGTTCGGGACCTTCACGGCCCAGTCACCCTTGTTGCGGACTTCCTTGCTTAAAATCCAGTCCGCCGCTTTCAGCATCCGGGGATCGTTCTTCGATACGCCGCTTTCTCCCAGAGCAAACATTGCCAGTGCCGTATCCCAAACCGGCGACATGCATGGCTGCATGCGGAACGTTGGTTCTGAATGGTCGGCAATGCCGGGCTCATCAATGCCAAGTTTCTCAAACTCGCTCAGTGCGCGGATCACCTGCGGATCGTCTGTCGAATAGCCCAGGCAACGCAACGCGACGATGGAGTTCAAAATGCCCGGATAGATTGCACCCAGCCCGTCTGATTTTTCAAAGCGCTCAAGCATCCAGCGTTCGGCTTTCTTGAGTGCCAAATAGCGCAACGGGCGAATATGAAACCGTTCGCAGAAATGTACGACGCGGTTCAGCACCAGGAAGAAGTTTCTCCAGGAAATTTTCTTCGACGCCCACTTCAGGTGCAGGTGCCTGCCGTGACGTCCGCCAACGAAGAGCTCATCAATTCCCATTTCGGCGGAAATTTTCTTGAACGGCTTCTTGGCATAAGCGATTGATAGCGGCACCAGAATCGCACGCGACCACGACGAGATCTCATACAGGTTGAACCAGAACCAGTTGGGAAAGAGCACGATTTCCGGAGGAACTGCCGGCACAGCTTCCCAGTCATACTGGCCCAGAAAGCACAGATAAATCTTGGTGAAGGTGTTGCACTCCGTGGCGCCGCCCATTTCCAGAATTCTGGTGCGCGCCCGCTCCAGCACCGGATGGTCCGGCTTGTAGCCCATCAGCTTCAGCGCAAAGTAAGCCTTTACGGAAGCACTGATATTCGAAGGCCCGCCAGTGTAAATCGGCCAGCCGCCGTCCGCGTTCTGATGACGAATGATCTCGGGAACGGCGCGCTGCAACCGGCTCGGATTGCCGGTGCCGAGCAACGTGTGAATAGCGATGTAGTCTGATTCAAGCGTGGTGTCGGCTTCCAGTTCGCCGCACCAGTAGCCATCTTCATGCTGCTGCATGAAGAGATAATCGCGCGCCTTCTCAATCCCAAAGGACACGCGTTCCAGCATGTCGTCAATTTTTCCAAAAAGCATATGCGCTGCTTGCGCGCCAAACTTCTTGCTCATGCATTACTCCGCGGCAGCGGGGGCTGCAGCAATTGCTTCCACAATTTCCGGGGGCAGGCCAAAGCGGACGTTTTCCGGCATGACCTCCACTTCACGGATTGTGTTGAACCCTCTTTCCTTCAGGAAATCGATCACCTGTTCCACTAGAATTTCTGGCGCCGATGCGCCTGCCGTAAGGGCAACTGTGTTCTTGCCTGTAAGCCATTCGGGCTGTATGTCACTAGCTTTGTCGATCAGGTAGGAAGGTGTTCCCAGGTTCGTGGAAACCTCCACCAGCCGGTTCGAGTTGGAACTGTTCTCAGATCCCACTACCAGCAGCAGATCGGCCTGATGCGCCACGTCTTTTACCGCGGTCTGGCGGTTCTGCGTGGCATAACAGATGTCCTGCGCGTGTGGCCCTTCGATCAACGGGAACTTCTTTCGCAGCGCGTCAATCACGTCTTTGGTCTCATCCAGGCTGAGCGTCGTCTGCGTGATATAAGCGATCCGGGTAGGATCGGGAACTTCAAGCGCATCCACTTCACTGGCGCTTCCCACCACTTGAGTGACTTCCGGGGCTTCGCCCAGAGTACCGATTACTTCATCGTGGTCATGATGGCCGATCAGGATAATGCTGTAGCCGCCCTTGGCGTACTTCACCGCCTCAACGTGGACCTTGGTCACCAGCGGGCAGGTCGCGTCGATCACTCTCAGGTCGCGCAACTTGCTTGCTTCGCGAACGCTGGGTGAAACGCCGTGCGCACTGTAAATAAGGCGCTGGCCGTCCGGAACCTCATAAACTTCGTCAACAAAGATCGCACCCTTAGCTTTCAGTTCTTCCACCACATAGCGGTTATGGACGATCTCTTTGCGCACGTAGATTGGTGGCCCAAAGGCGTCCAGCGCAATCCGGACAATATCAATGGCCCGCACCACTCCGGCACAAAAACCCCGGGGCTTCAGCAGCAACAAAGTCTTAGTTTCTGGTGTCATTGTGATCTGTTGATTATACCCTTTTGTACACTTTTCCCTGCCTGTATCTTAACGAATAAAGAGGCCTCAGGCTAAGGCAACTCATTGAATTATATATATTTAGCAGTAATCAGGGAGTATCCGGGGGTGAACGGGGAGGGCTTCCCAGCCGCTCCCAGATGACAAACGACCGACCCATGAAAGGTTCAGGCTGAGGGTCTTACTTCGTTCTGAATCCGGGCAAGCGTCTCATCTTCAATCAGTTCCAAGTCATAGGCGTTCTGAAGGTTAAGCCAAAAACGGGGGGTCGTCTTGAAGTATCGCCCCAGGCGAACAGCGCTGTCCGCAGTGATAGCTCTCCGCCCATGGATAATCTCAGCAATCCTGGTTGCGGGAACATGGAGGTCCATGGCTAAACGATGCGCCGAAAGCCCCAAGGGCTTCATATAGTCTTCCAACAAGATCTCACCGGGGTGAATTGGTGGCAACTTTTGGCCCGTTTGCTTCCTCTTGGCCATGTGGTTCTCCTACTATAAAGCAGTTTATTGTTGGCACTACCGCGACGCCAACCATATCGAGATTGTCGACTATCACTAGCTATCCGCGATGGGTGGCTACCTCCTCGGCGCCCATTTCCACACCGCCAACGCAATCGGCAACCCGACCAGCACCGTATGCAGGATTGGCCCTGTAATGATAGAAGCCGGGTCCGTCCTCGGCGGCCATCGATGGATGGCCGAGAGCGGCACCACCACGCAATTCATCATCACCCAGACAAATTCGCCGTATAGCAGCCCTGCGATCACTGGCCTTGCTGTCAGAAAGCCAATCTGCCGGCTGGCGATGTAATAAATTGCCGTCCAGATGAACGCGATAAGAAAGTGCAAAAAGAGACCAAGCACCGCAGTCTTCGCTCCCCCTTGAAATGATTTCGGTCCCAGCAGCCCTGAGGCAACGGACTGAAATATCCGTGGCGGCGGTAGATGGTTCTGAATGCCCCATGCAATACACGCCTGCGTGATGTCCAAAACGCCGCACGCCAGCCCGCCCCAGAAGATGGCGAGAAAGGCGTTAGAAGACGTGGAAACGGTAGACGTTGCGGAAGCTGAAGGCATCGACAAAGCTCCTTCCATCATAAAGCTTGCAACACCGATTTTAGACGTTTCGATCCTGGAATTGTCTCGGTCCTAATTCCATCCGCGACGATCAACGGGAATCGCCCAGCCAGGGATTGGCGACGCACTATCTTTATTGGACATGACTTGCGTTATCCGTGACAGGCGATCCGCAATCTTCACAGAACCTGGAAACCGGAGAGACATGATGCCCGTTGGGGCAGCGTCTGTTGCGATCAAATGCTTCCGCCCGCGTAGCAGAGTAAAGTACACACACCGCCATAGCGTAGAAAGCCATCATGAACCCTGACATGCCTGCTGTAGAGCTGCCATACGAATCCACGTTCCTCCCCAACAACAGCGGCAACAAAAACGTTCCTAAGAATCCATAACCACATACCACCCAAAGCGCTGTCTGCATCCATTTTGGACAACCACGCAGGGTTGCACGCCACAAATGGTTTTGTTTGAATTCCTTGGATAGATGGTTGGAGACAAGCACCGCTGGCGCCCAAACAACAAACACGCCGGGAATGACCACTTTCAATATGACTGCAGGCGCGGTTACTCCAGCAAGGGCAGCAATGTGAATCATAAGTATCCCCAAGAAGCCTGCCACAGCCAGAATCAGGAAAAAATAGACAACTATCCGCAACCCTGCCCTCCAGATCCGTTTTGCTGTTTGGTGGTCAAAATGATGGTTGAGCGACTCCATGTATGGCGGGAAGTTCTAATACTTAGCCGTTCGCTTTCAGCAACTGCTCCGCATGCTGCCGCGATGTCTCCGTCAGCTTCTCGCCGCTCAACATCCGCGCAATCTCTTCCGTCTGCTCAGCTTGGGTAAGCGCACGCACAAGCGTCTTCGTTCGCCCCCCGCTTTCGCGCTTTTCGATCAGATAATGATGGTCAGCAAATGATGCGATCTGCGGCAGATGGGTAATGCACAGCACCTGATTGGCCCGGGCCAGCGACTTCAACTTCTTACCGACGGCTTCCGCTGCGCGCCCGCCAATGCCGGTATCGATCTCATCGAATACTAATGTCCGCTGCGTTCCGCCTTTGCTCTTCTTCCCTGCCTCGATTGTTGCCTTGAGTGCCAGCATCACGCGTGAAAGCTCACCGCCGGAAGCAATTTGCTCCACCGGCTTGAGCGGCTCGCCGGGATTCGGCGAGATCATGTAAGTCACGCCATCAAAACCGGCAGCAGTCCAGTTGGCCGGCTCATCGGAGCCTGACACTTCAATCCTGAACTGCGCTTTCATGGCCAGCTGGTTGATTTCCGCCTCAACCAGCTTCTGCAACTCCCGCGCCGCGCTGTAACGCTTTTTGGAAACCGATTGCGCCGCTGCCAGATATGTTGCCGCCGCTGCCGTGAGCTGTTTCTTCAGGTCGCGCACCAGGTCTTCGCGATTTTCCAGCTCATCCAGCTTGCGGGCCACGTCTTCGCCGTAGGCAATCACTTCATCGACTGTCTTACCGTATTTGCGCTTCAGCCGGTCCAGCAGCGCCAGCCGGTCTTCAACTTCCGCCAGCCGCTCCGGCGATGCGTCAATGCCGTCTGCATAGTCTCGTGCGGTGGCGCTCACATCTTCAATCGCTGCCTTGGCAGATTCCAGCGATGCCAGCGCTTCGAGAAACTTCTCGTCAAAGCGTGCCAGTTCTTCCAATTGCTTCCGCGCTGCGGAGATTTGCGTCAGCGCCGATGCGTCATCTTCATACAAAACCTGGTACGCAGCGGTGGCCGCGCCGAAGAGCTTTTCTGAATTGGCCAGCACGCGCTTCTCAGTTTCCAGCTTCTGGTCTTCTCCCGGATGCAGCTTCGCCGCTTCAATCTCTTTTTTCTGGAAGCTCCAAAGATCGGCCATGCGCAGGCGGTCCTGCTCGTCACGATCCAACTGCGCCAACCGCTCGCGCACCTCGGCCCAAGCAGCGTGCTTCTCCGCGAGATCGGTCAGATCATGGCCGGCGTACGTATCCAGCAGGCCCAGGCGTGCAGCTTCATCGAAAGCAAGAATCGTTTCATTCTGCGCATGGATGGACGCCAGGGCGGGAGCCAAGGCCCGCAGCAGAGCCACCGTCGCCGGCTGATTATTTACGAACACGCGCCCTTTGCCGCCCGCTGCGACTTCGCGCTTTACGATTACCTGATTTCCTTCCGGCTCAATCCCATTTTCTTCCAGCACGCGACGCAGCCGCTTTTCATCGACCTCAAACACGCCGCTCACCACGGCTTTCTCGGCACCATGGCGAATCATGTCCGTGGAAGCTTTGTCGCCCAGCAATAAAGAAAGCGCATCAATGAGGATGGACTTGCCGGCTCCGGTCTCTCCGGTGAGCAGGTTCAGCCCGGAGGAGAACTCCACCGCCAGGCTGTCAATCACGGCATAGTTTTCAACGCGCAGCTCCAGCAGCACCGGAACAAACCTCAGAAGGAAATTGAGCGCAGTGTAACAGAGATCGGCAGCAAATGGGTAAATGGATATCAACCTCCACCGCCGCTTGCGGTATATTATTCCGGTATTTCAAATGACCTTGCGTCTATGCTGAAAGGTGGTTCCATGGTTCAACTGCTGCTGCTTTGCATGATGCTGTTCCAGTCCGCCTCACCAACGGCAACCAAGCCAGTCATCGACAATGATCGCGTCAGCGTCCTGGACGTCGCAGACTACTCCACATCAGCGCAGCCAAATGACGCTGTTGTTGTATCCCTCGCTGGCAACGCGGTATATGTGCCGAAGGGAGCTACCTCGAAGATCAGCGGGCGCTTATTTGTGATTGACCTCAAGGACCACCCAGTCCCGCCGATAGAAAATAAGAGTGGCTACCCGCTGGCCTTTCCGCGACCCGGAACCAAGAAGGTCTTTGAGAATGACCGCGTGATCGTGTGGGATTCCACATGGACCCCGGGCGTCGCCACGCCCATGCACTTCCATGATAAAGACGTCGTCGTGATATTCCTTGAGGATGGCGACTTGAAATCGACCACGCTGGATGGAAAAGAAGTTCTGAACAAGTACACCAGCGGGACTGTCCGGTTCAATCAGCGCGACCGCACGCACACTGAAACGCTGATGAACGGCAAGCAGCGCGCGATCATCACCGAACTGAAGTAAAGGCACTCTCGCGCAGGGCGTCAGCTGCGATAGGACAGAAGATAAAGATGGAATTTAGTAATATCCGTCACTGCTGCTAAAGTCGAGCGCTTCAATTCGCTCTCATCCGGCTTGGGCAAATTGGGCTGTCCAGTGTGATGGACACGTACTGAGCCTGCACCTTTCGCAGGTGTGAAATGCCAGATCATTTAATGCTTCTAATCGAAAAGTAAACTTCCTTCCCTCTATCACCAAGCTCCCTATCGGCGGAAAAATCTCACTGCCCACCGCGGAGATGCCGGCGTGGATCAGGACCTGCGCGATGGGATTGTCACCACGCAGTGCCTCCGGTTCGCAACAGAAGAAACGACCGCCGCCACCCGCTGCAAACACCTTGGGCGCCATCCTCAGTAGCGCAGAAATCGCCTGCAGGTCCGCTACGCTGTGGTTTCCACCACACTCGATGCCCGCGATGCTCAATGTGATCGGCCTGTTTCCCTGTTCCAAGTATCCTCCTTGCCGCGGTCCAGACCGTGGGCCTTTGCCGCTTGGCAGGCTGTTTTAGTGACTCTAGCATCGCTCTTTACAGCTTCGCTGTGACGACCATCATGCACGTTAGTACTAAGGTGAGAGTATTAGCGCTTAACGGCGTGGACGCTTTGATCAATTGATTACGAGCTACCAGAATCGGGGGGCACGTTCGGGGCGCGCTCGTTACCGGCTCCCTTTCCGTTTTAAGACAGAATGCTGCCCGAGTGGTTACTCCAATTAGTTTGCTCTAAAGAGTCGCAAAGAGAGTGGAATCGCGAAACATTTCAAACTTCTGCCGTAATCCGCACCCGAAGTGATTCGTGCTTGCTCACTAGTGGCTCTTGCTGTTTTGACAGGGTAAGCATTCGGGTATGGCGGAGAGAGTGGGATTCGAACCCACGTTAGAGTTTCCCCTAAACACGCTTTCCAAGCGTGCGCCTTCAGCCACTCGGCCATCTCTCCGGCGCAGGGTGGGACTGGAGACATTATACAGGCTGCTGGAAACGCAGTTGGCGGGAGCGAGCGGGTAGCCGCGAATTTCGCGAATGAACGAATCAAGACGGAATTGGTAATGGGTAATTGAGTAATTTAAGCCCGAGAATCGAATGCAGACAATGGGTAGGCTCCCCTTTGTGCTCTGTCGTGTCCTTTGTGGTTAATTTGCTGAAATAGGGTCCGCGTTCCTTGGCGGCTCAGGTCTCAAATGAAAAAACGGCCTCGCCGGGCCGCTTGTCGTTCCAGGAGAAAACTTAGGATCGCCTAGCAGCTTGTGGCCATGCTGCCGCAGAGAATGCGTTCAAAGCAATATTCGTCAATCACCGCAGCTACAGCATTCTTGCCTTTTTCGTCCAGTGAGCGCACCACGCGCCCGGTGCAATTTACCTGGACATCGGTATCAGTCCCCAGGACAGAAGCGGGCAAAACAATGCGGAAGCGAATCACCGTGCCCACTCCGAGCAGGCTTTTGGTGTGGAATAGCACGCCGCCGGCTGAAATGTCCGCGGTTTCCGCAAAGTATTCATGGGCGTCCGCCGTTCGTACCGTGATGGGAAGTCTCAGCGGAAAACGTACTGAGCTTCTTGTATCTGCCGGGCCTAAACCAGCAACGGGACCTTTGGATTCGTTCACCCTTGCACCTCTGAACGGAGGTTATACCTGTAGTGCGCACATCCCAAGATTACTTTGGTATTCAGCACGCACCAAAGGACATACGCCAGAAGAGATGGCCAAAAACCCGCTCAGAATTTGGTTACTTCTGTGAAGTTAAAACCGCGAATTTTCATGGCTGGGACCACCATGTCAAACGCTTCTTCCCCGCTGGCGCGCACTGCTTTGCCAATGGCCTCAACGTTGTTCAGCATCTCAATCAGGCTCTGGTTAAAGCGGAAATTCAACAATCCGTGCTTAACTTTTCCGCCTTCCACCAGGAAAGTGCCATCGCGCGTCATGCCCGTAACTATCTTTTCGTAAGGATCAACTTCACGGATGTACCACAGCCGCGTGATCAGAATGCCGCGCTCAGTCCCGGCAATCATCTGCTCAACCGTCTGCTCGTTGCCGGGCGTAATGAACACAATATTAGTCGGCTCTTCACCCATCTCATTTGGAAGCGGAAAACCGTGGCCGGTCACCCTGATCTCACCGACCTTATCTTGATACTCAGACTTGCGCATCTTTGCGGCGGTGCTGCGGGCGTAAACAATGTTGCGAACCACGCCTTTTTCCACCAGGCTTACTCGCTGGCGATGGACGCCTTCGCCATCGAACGGCGCATTGGACTGAAGAGGATGAGCAACGTCATCGACGATAGTAATGTTTTCGCCGAACAGCTTCGTCCCGATTCGATTATTTAGAAACGACCGTTGGTCCAGAATCGACTGCCCGCCAAAGTCCAAGAACATGAACCCGACTAGATCAAGCACTGCCGAAGGCTCAAGAATTACCGTGTATTTTCCTGGTGGCAGCTCCTGCGGACTGCGCGAATCACGCGCCTTCTGCGCGGCAATCTCCGCCAGCCGCACGGGGTCAACATTTTTCACCACGGGCGAGTTCGCTTTTTGCCATCCTGAAGAGCTGTCAGCCAGCATGGTGATGGAAACTTCCGCCGAAGTCTGGCGATGGTAAACGCTCAGGCCCTTGGAATTGATGATGGCTTCCGCCGTTTGCGAACTGGAATAAATCCCGGCGGTCACAAGCTTATTCTTCTTGGCGATTGCCACAATTTTTCCCACACCGTCAGCCCGGTCACCCGGCGTGATCGCCGCTGTCTGGTCCGACCATCGCGAAGGACCCGCCTGACCTTTGCCTTCGCTGGCTTCAGCCATCGGAAGAAAATCGGAATCAGGCTCCTGAACTTTGGCGATGCTCTCCGCCGACTGCACCGCGCGCTTCAGGCCCTCATCATCAAATCGGTTTGTCGTAGCGCGGGCGGTCTTGCCATCAAACGCCACACGGATCGACGCCGCCTCATTCACCTCCGCTACATTCTGGTGGATGGTGTTGTTGGCAAACCGTGTAAGCGAGAAATCGATTGAGGAGAAGATAACTTCGACTTCATCAACCGTTGAGAATTTCTTGATCTTCTCGAAGATCTGTTCTGCACGTGACTGATCCAGCATTTGAACTCCGGCAATTAGCAAATAGCAATTGGCAATTAGCCAAAACCCTACTTCGGCTTACGTTCTGAGCCGACTTTTCGAGTCAGCGCCACCAGCATTCGCTTGATCTCAAGAAGTTGTTTGTGGGCAGAGAGGTGATCCGCGGCAGGTAAATAGCCCAAGTCTCTTGCCAATAAAAGGTGGTATTCCAGTTCACTGGCTGAACCGCAAGCAATCTGCAAAAAGCGGTGCAGCTCGCTATTTCCCAGTCGCCCGCAACCTTCTGCAATATTTGCAGGGATCGAGGATCCACAGCGGCGAATCTGACTGGTCATGCCGAACAGCTCGTGCTTAGGGAATGTTTCCGTCAATCGATACGCTCTTAGTGCAAATTCATGTGCTTTTTCCCAGACCTTCAACTCGCGAAAATCTTTCACATGCATCTCCGTGGCTTGGCCAATTGCCAATTGCTAATTGCCAATTGCTTGCTTTCTAATTCCCCTTATACGCCGTCCCAATCTTCACATTCCTGAACCGCGCCGGCGCTGCGCCATGCCCGGTCCCCATCGTCTGCATGGGCTGGCCTTTGCCGCAGTTCGGAGTGCCCCACAGTGTCCATTGGTCGCGCGAGCAGATAGCATCCATGGAGTTCCAGAACTCCGTTGTGATCCCGGAATACGATGGATTTTTGAACATGCGCCCCAGCTTGCCGCCTTTGATTTCCCAGCCAATCTCGCAGCCAAACTGGAAGTTATAGCGCTTGTCATCAATTGACCAGGAGCGGTTGGTCTGCATAAAGATGCCGTCATCGGTCCCTGCAATTAGTTGATCAAAGGTCAGCGGCTTTTCTCCGGGCAAAATGCTGATGTTGGTCATGCGGACCAGCGGAATTCTGTTCCAGCCTTCCGCGCGCATGGTGCCGTTCGACCGCGTCTCGCCAATGGTGTGCGCCGTCTCCCGCGAAGAAATATATCCGGTGAAAAGACCCTTGGTGATAATCGGCGTACACTGCGCCTGCACACCTTCATCATCATAGGCAAACGTGCCAAGGCCGGGGCCATGTTGCTCCGTAGCATCGGCCACGACGTTGACCAGATCGCTGCCATAACGCAGCGTGCGCAGTTTTTGCAGCGTAAGAAATGAGGTGCCGGCAAAGTTGGCCTCATAGCCCAGCACGCGGTCCAGTTCAATCGGGTGCCCTATCGACTCATGAATCTGCAGACCAAGCTGCGAGGAATCCAGCACCAGATTCATGCGCCCTTCCGGACACCGCTCGGCCTTGTGCAATGCCACGGCTTCTTCGCCAATGCGGCGGGCGTTCTCGAGCAACTTCAATTCATCGATCAGCTCATATCCTCTGTTCTGGTGCTGCCCGCCAAAAGAATTTGGATATGACCGCTTCATGATCTCCGTGCCCTGAAACGCCAGCGCGGAAAAGCCCGCGCCAGTAATCACGCGCGTCTGGTGGATGTCTGAACCATCAGTGTTGTAGAACCACTGCTCATAGCGGCCCAGCTGGATGCTGCTCTCGGCCAGCGTAACGCCTTTCACCGCAAGCAACTCCGCATCCACCCGCGTCAGCAGGTCAAGATTCTGGTCAAGAGAAGTAGTGAACGGATCGATCTTGTACGGGCTGGACCATTCAATCTTTACCCCCGGTTCTGGCGCCAGCCGCACCGGCTCCTCTTTTACTCGACTGGAAGCCTTGGCGATCTCCATCGCCTGGGCTGCGGCTTTATCCACGGCTTCGCGGCTGAGGTCGTCCGTGGACGCAAACCCCCACGCGTCATTCACCAGCACGCGAACGCCGATGCCAAGCGTCTCCGCGCTGGCGGCGTGGCCGACCTTGCCATTCTTTGTTGCCAGCGAGCGCTGGCGGTGATCGACAATCCGAACGTCGGCGTATCCGGCGCCGCGTTGCGTAACAGTGTTCAAGGCCCAATCAGCAATCTGTTTCATGCTCATAAATATTTCTCAAACATCCATAATAAGCGACCACGCCAGGTTGCATGCTGAGTGGGAGGTCGCGATCCCCACCCTCCCCCATCGTCCAACTAGGATTCCAAAACACTTAACTCAGGTCATCCCAGTCGCATCCCAGATTGGCGTGGGTTTGGCAATCCTTACCCACTTCTATCAGTGTCATCCGTGTGAATCAGTGGTAAGGTTCTGCCTTTCCGATCACGGCGATTCCGGCGATCACGGCGATTCCGGCGATAGGCGCGCCCGGGCGCGCCACCCTCCCCCCGTCGTCCAACTAGGATTCCAAAACACTTAACTCAGGTCATCCCAGTCGCATCCCAGATTGGCGTGCGTTTCAGCGATGACCGTGGAGCGCAGCCGCCCTCGGCTGCGAGTTCTTCCGACCTCGGCGATCACGTGCGATGTCGGCTATATCTTTCAACCTTTAAATGTCATGGACCGCAGGCGCCCTCGCCTGCGATTTCCATTTTTGTGGCACAGGCACTCTTGCCTGTGACCTTCTCCTGGAGCACAAGCAGCCCTCAGTCAGGCGATCCTATCCCTCCGGGTTCATCCCACTGCATCGCGGGTCATCCCAGATTGGCGTAGGTTTCAGCGATAAGCCGGTCTTGCTGGCAGCCAGCGCCTAACCTTCAACCACTGCTTTTCCCCATCGGAAGGTAAATGGTTTAATTTACCATTTCTTCGCCCCAAAGTCAAGCACAAAATCGGGCAAATGGTACTGCCCTGAAGGAGTGTTGCCGAAAGCCGTATAATCAAGTTGGGGCCGGAACGGCTAATCCCTGTTTCAGATTTAGGCCCTGCTGACGGTTGCTGCCGAAAGCAGGGCGTTAATGTCAAAATGGCGTATTACGTTGGAGGCTCGACCGTAATTTCTACGGTATGACCTTCAGCACTGGAGCGAATTGCAATTGTGATCTTCAACGCTGTTTTGGTCCTTTCTGAAACCCCCTCTGTGTTATCAGCACAGAGGGGTTTCGTATTTAACTTCTATATCTAGGCCGCTGTTACAGCCAGCAGCCTTGCTATTTCTCCTTGAGCGAAAATCCGCTAGGAGTCTGTATCACCTCACCTTGTCTTACGAGCCGAGCCAAGGTGTTGTGAATGACGTTTAAGGGACTTGCATAACTTTCTATCTTTTCCTTGTATTCCAGCTTCTTGGCTAAAGCATCCCTGATCTGAGGAGCCGACATCGGAGCGGACGCCCCTGAAAGAACACGGCGAATACCATGAGTGATCCCTTGCATCTCATCCACCAGATCCTCAATTTCATCCCTGTGTTCGTCCTGTAACGGCTCTCCGGCAAGGGCAGAGAGGGCAAAAACAGCTTGTTTTAAGCTAGATACACGGGCGTCTAACTCCGCCTTCTGCTGAAGCGCGGCTTCTAAATCCTTCCGGGCCTTTTGAAGCATTCGCTTGTAATCGTCCATGATTTTTACATCATAGCACAATTATAGTTAAATACAAGATTTTTTTTACTCACAGCACATCTCACTCAAAATAAAAACCAAAAAGCCGCTGTCGGAGTAGAGGCTCAAAATGGGAGTGAGGGGATTTTAACGGCGGGGGCGTCTTACCAAGAGGCAAGGGGCGTGGCGAAATTAGAGGCTAAGAAACGCGCCCTGCGGCGGGTTCCAATTTCAGTCTGAAATTTTCTTCCATCGCTTTAGCGGTTTATAGTTCCCCGTTTTCCAGTCCGACAAATCCGGCAGGATTGTTACCCCACCTGTCTCAACTTCAAAACAGAGATACGTGCGGTCATCGAACATGATGCCGATAGCGCAGCCGTAATCCGTGGTATGCGCTTCAACGCGGTCAATGATCTTGCCTTTGAATTGAGCGAAAGTACTCGAACACCTTTTGTTTCTCTTGTGGGAAGATTTACCCTTGCGGTCAGCCATTGCCGCCTCTCATCTTTTGCAGCTTGTTGAGTGCAGAGATGATCTGCTCAAAGGCCCGGTTGATCCCGGCCCACGTCTCGTAAACTTCGGCTTTCGATTCGTGCGAGGTTTCCATAACGGCGAATCTAATGTAGCGTGCACGCTACACGTAGCGTCAATAATACATTCATGCTTAGGGGATGGCAAATGACATTAAGCGGCAGTTTGGGGATAGAGTGCGTAAATTGCGCAAGAAACGGGACTGGAAACTGGTTGAGCTGTCCGTAGAAACGGGCCTTGGACGTGTGTTTCTGTCCAACCTGGAAAACGGGAAACACGAGCCAAAATTAGGGACGATAAAGAAGCTGGCGAATGCGTTTGGGCTGACGATTTCGCAGTTAATGCGGGGGATCTAGCTGCGTGTAGACGTCTTCTCTCTTGGCGATCCACGTTCATCCGCAACAATCCGCTGTAATCATCCCAGCCCTTTGAACAGCTCTGCCAACTCAATCCTGAAGCCCTTGGCAAACTTCTGCATGCTGAGAAGCGTCAGGTTGCGCTCTCCGCGCTCTACCTGCCCGATGTACGTCCAATGCAGGCCAATCTGCTGCTCTGCTTGCTCTTGCGACCATCCCCGCGCTTCCCTCAATGCGCGGACCCGCTGGCCGAATGCGCGTTTTAAGTCTCTCGCCATCATGAACACAGAGTTTCATCGGCCAATACTTAAATGACTAGAGACGATAAGTATTATTTTGCTATCATGTTGCGGCATGGATCCGGCAAAAGACAGTGAATTACCCGAAACCAAGGCTGGGATTTACGAGACGTGGGCCGTTGTCAATCGAGCCTTTGAGCAGATCGTCAGCGCGCTCGATAAGCTGCAGAAGATTGGCGTCCTCAGCGGCGATCACGCGCAGGACCAGGACACGTTCACCAACGACCTGTGGGCCAGAATTAATATTCAGATCATGGCCGGCGTGAGCAAACGTGAAGAAGACGACCGCGCCCATTACGGGAAAATGCGGGCCACGCTGGAAAGACGGATCAGAGGCAGACAATAAAACAACACATCTGCCTTTTTAAAAATTGCCCTGTTTGACCAAGTATTTTCTGACCTCTTGCTGAGCGGCGTGCCGAGTTCCACTTGCGGGACGAGCACAGAGTCGAAAGCATCCCGAGGATATGTCTTTCACAATGCGATTTCAGGGAGTTCTCTTGAAATTCTTCTTCTCTCAACCATTTTGTTTTCCATGGAGAGCGTTGGCTTCCGGGCTCTTGGCTCTTCCTTAGTGTTCCTTTGTGTTCCTCTGTGGTTAAAGGTCTTGGTCCGCGTACATCCGCGCAAATCCGCGGTAGAGTGGCTTCCCTCTTCGTTTCGTCCTAGACTAAATGCCATGTCGCGAAAGCCTGCGCCCATTAAGATCATCGACTTGGAAGACCGCATGCCGAAGGTGGAAGAGGCGCGTCTGCGCATGCAGCATGAACTTCAGGTTGCGCGTCAGCAGGGATATGCGGCGGTGAAGTTGATCCATGGCTATGGATCGAGCGGCGTTGGCGGATCATTGCGAATCGAATTACAGAAAGAGCTTCACCGGCTGGCTGGTGCAGGCAGCGTACGGTCATTCATCGCGGGAGAAGAGTGGCGTATTTCCGACGAGAAGACTTGGGAGCTTCTCAAGCGCTATCCGGAGTGGAAGCGGGATTCAGATCTGGGCAAGGCAAACAAGGGAATCAGCATCGTGCTGCTCTGAACCGCCAACCGTACTCACAACTTTCTTTGCAGCAAAATCGTTAAAAACTTGTTCCGTCTTCATTGCCCGTGTGTCTCATTCCATAGACCTCGACATAAGCAACGG
>Ga0105245_10002937_pt1 | contig 15306 bp, 21 predicted proteins | sample KBSM54metaG_FD_81523 | JGI IMG/M metagenome (GOLD analysis project Ga0105245, IMG submission 81523) | Miscanthus rhizosphere microbial communities from Kellogg Biological Station, Michigan, USA - KBS M5-4 metaG | ecosystem: Host-associated > Plants > Roots > Rhizosphere > Soil | place... | reverse complement strand
CGCCGCTACCTCGCCGGCTGGCCGATGTCGACCGAGCTGCACGTCCTCAACGACACACACATGGAACGGCGCGCCGCCGGCGACGACTCCTGCGAAGCCCTGCTCGGCACCGCCGAGCGCCTCTACGCGCAGCTGGTGATCGCCCACAACAACACCGACCTCCCCCCCTCCTGGACGCCGCGCCGCTTCGCCCGCTACCTGCGCTGGGCCTGGCTGGTCGAAGGCGGCGCCCAGTACTTCTCCCGCCAGGTCGGCCTCTACCGCGCCGCGACGATCCGCCGCCTGCGCGAGAGCGCCCGCCCCTCCTTCCCACCGTCCCGCCGCGACGCCGTCATCCTCGGCGGCACGATCTTCGACCTGCTCGAGAACGAGCGAGGCCCCGAGGCCTGCGAGCGCCTCGTCGACAAACTCCTCCCCCAAGGCCCCGCCGTGCAGCTCGAAGACGCCTTCGACGCCCGATTCCGCGACATCGAGGACGCCTGGCGCGACTACCTGCGCGAGATGGTCCGCGGCCCCGTCGCGGTCTAGACGAGCAGCGGACCGCGGCGGGCCGAACACTGCCCCTTCGTCGGTCATTTGGGCATACCACTCTGTGCTCAAGTGACCGTCGGTGCGGTCGGTGCCTCAGACGGCGCGCAGGAGCATGAAGACGGCGAAGGCGAGCGCCAGCGCGCCGAGCGCGACGAGGTAGGCCCGCGCGTAGCCGCCGATCAGCCCGTAGTTGCGCGGCTTTCGCCCTGCGGCGTCGGCCAGATATTCGGCGTCGGCGGGTTCGGGAGCGGAGCCTTCGTTTTCGGCCTGTGCCTCCGCCAGCAGCGTTCGAGCTTCCTCGGCCCGGTGGGCGTGCACCATCACCCGCTGCGCCCCTCCGCCGGGATTCAGCAGGCCGTATCCGAGCTGCGGGCCGCTCGGAGTCACCTGTTTTTTCAGGCTGGGGATTCCGTGCTGCTCAAGCAGCGCCTGGATCATCAGGGCCTGAACCTCGTCACCTACGAATGCGACCTCGACCAGCTCGCCCATCGCGTCCTCAGGTCGTCTGGTAGATCAGCCAGAGGAGCAGGAAGCCTCCGAGCGCGACGACGACGATCCAGAACGCCAGGCGCGCCGGCGAGACGTCGCCGGTTTCGCCGCGGGCGAGGCGGCGCTGCTCTTCCAGCTCGGTCCGCTCTTCGTCCTCGTCCTCGATCATCGTTTCGGCGAGCACCTCGCGCGCTCGCTTCGCCGCCCCTTCGGGGACCATCAAGTCGTGGGGGCCGCCGGCGAGGAAGTCCGGGTTGTCGAAGCCGCGGCTGCGCCTCAGGATGCTGGGGATGCCGGCCTGCGAGAGCAGGCCCTGCAGCATTTCCCCCTCCACCTGGTTGCGGGCGAAGGCGACCTTGACGAGGTCCTCGCCGCCTCCACCGCCGCCGCCACCCCCCTCGTCGCCGCGGTCGCGATCGCCGCCGCTCCCGTGGGAGCCGCGCTGGTGGCCGCCGCTGGGAGGCCTACGCGACGTCGAGCTCGACATCGGCGATCTTCATCCCCTTCAACCAGTACGCCTTCACGTCGGGCGCGTCGCCGTTCTCCAGCGAGACGATCACGTAGACCTGTTCCGGCCACATCACCGCCTCGTTGACGTCGGTCTGCGAGGGATAGGCGGCGCTGCGGGTGTGCGAGTGGTAGATCGCGACGAGCTCTTCGCCAGCGTCTTCGATCGCCTTCAGCGCGTCGTACTGCGCCTGCGGATCCATCTCGTAGCGCAGCGGGCTCGCCGCGGCGTTCTCCACCCGCACCACCCGGGTCGCCTCGCCGTCGCGCCCGCCGATCATCCCGCAGCACTCGTTCGGCAGATCCTCGCGCGCGTGCGCGACCATCTCGTCGATCAATTGCTGCGAAATCTTCATCGGCCCAGAACTCTAGGCCGACCTACCACCAAACGGTGGAGTCGAGGTTTTCGATCTCCTCGATCGGCTTGGTGTAGACGCCCGAAGACAGGTACTTCCAGCCGTCGTCGGGGATCAGGAAGACGACGTTGCCGCCGTCGAGTTCGCCGGCGATGCGGTTGGCGATGTAGGCGATCGCGCCGCCGGAGACGCCAGCGAAGACGCCCTCCTCGTCGAGCAGCTTCTTCGTCCAGACGATCGCGTCGCGGTTGGAGACCATGATCTTGCGGTCGAGCAGGGAGAGGTCGATGATCGGCGGGATGAAGCCGTCGTCGAGGGAGCGCAGCCCCTGGACCAGCTCGCCCTGTTTCGGCTCGGCGGCGACGATCAGCGTCTCCGGATTAGCCTCCTTGAGGCGGCGGCCGTTGCCCATCAGGGTGCCGCCGGTGCCGAGGCCGCCGACGAAGGCGGTCACCTCGTCGAGCTCGTCGAGGATCTCCACCGCGGTGCCGTTGTAATGGGCGAGCGGGTTCGCCTCGTTGCCGTACTGGTAGGGCATGTAGTAGCCGGGCTCATCGGCCATCTCCAGCGCCACCTCGACGGCGCCGTTGGAGCCCTTCGCGCCCTCCGAGTAGACGATCTCCGCCCCGTACATGCGCAGCAGCTCGGTCCGCTCCTCGGTGACGTTGTCGGGCATCACCACCTTCAGCGGGTAGCCCTTGCGGCGGCAGATCATCGCCAGCGCGATGCCGGTGTTGCCGGAGGTCGGTTCGAGGATCGTGTGGCCCGGTTCGATCGCCCCCTCCGCCTCGGCCGCCTCGATCATCGACCTGGCGACCCGGTCCTTGACCGAACCGGTCGGGTTGTGCCCCTCGAGCTTGGCGTAGATGCGGACCTCGGGCTTCGGCGAGAGCCGCGGCAGCTCGACCAGCGGCGTATTGCCGATCGACTCGACGATGTCGCCGAAGCGCCCTCCGCAAGGTTTGTTGAGTAGGTCTCGCTCCATCGCCCGGCCCTTACTTCAGAAAGTGTAGCGAGGGGGCCAAGGGGTAGTGGGTCAGTTTGAATTGACGCCCATTCAGCCCTGATCTAGCGCTAGGTTCCGCCCCGTCCAAGCGAAATAACGGCGGGGGCGCTGGTGGAACAGCCCCCCGCCCGGCACCGAAAGGCGGAACCTTCCGATGCGTGACCAGCCTAAGGCAGCACCCAACGCTGCCGAAGACCTGAAAGACGAACGGGCGGTCCTCGTCCACGTCGTAGAGACGTTCCCCCAGACCCTGCTGCTCTCGGACCTGATCCGAGAGGTGGGAGATCCCGACGGCTTCGCCCAGCGCGATGGCGTCGAACGGGCGGTACGCGAGCTTGTGAAAGGGGGGCTGCTGTTCCGGTGCCAGGGCACCCTGCTGCCGACCAGAGCCGCCCTGCGCTCCTACGAGCTGCTTGTGGGGGTGGCGTAGATGGAGTTGGCGGAGCAGTTCGGCCGCAACCTCGCTGCTGTCCGGCGGGAGGCTGGCTTCACGCAGGATCGGCTTTCGGCTGAGACTTCAATGGGCCGAAACACCCTCTCCCGGCTGGAACAGGGCCACTGCCTGCCGCGTCTCGATCAGATGGTGCTGCTAGCCGACGTGATCGACGTACAGGTCCGCGACCTGCTCTACGGGATCGGGTAGATGGCGAGGAAGCCGAAACACCACAAACGGAAGCACTGGCCGGCCCACCGCATCCCCCTCCAGCGCCCGGTCATGGCCCTGGCGCTGGAGGCCTACCCCCACTGGAGGACCATCCCCGAACTGGCCCGGGAGATCGGCCCCAGCGGGGCGCTCACGCGAGCGGTCATCGAGTTGATCGGACTGGGCCTGCTCGAAAGCTACGGCTCGGCGGTGCGGCCCACCAAGGCCATCGCCCACATGGAGCGCCTGAGCCTGCCCTAGGCTTTGACTATGGCCAAGCGGAGCAAGAAGCCTGCGGACCTGAACCGCCTCGCCGCCGCCATTGTCGGCGACGCAACCGACCAAGGCTCGGCAAAGTTGAACCGTCAACGTCGCGCTAAGTCGCGAGGTGGCCAGAAGGAAGCATCGAGGCCGAACGCCGAGAAGTGACCTTTGGGCCTATGGCCCGATGGGCCATGCTTTCACCGCCAACATCGCCAATCCCCTCTGGCGCTCGTCTATGGCCTCTGGCGTCCATTCGCTCAAGTCTGCAATTTGATTCGTCAGCACGTAGGGGGATGTGCTGTAGGTGGTCTTTTTGGCAGCGAACGACTCGCTTTTGAGGGTGGAATTGTCGCTCGCTCGCAGAAGCGCGAGATTGCCGAGCCGCGTTGCCTTCAGTTTGTGATCGTCCTCGTTAAATCCGGGCCAATTGCCTTCGGGTTTCCGAGGAAGAACATGCTCCAAGTTGATGATGCTGCCGTCATCCTGGGGGATAAACCACGGCTCCTGCTGATTCTTGGCCGCCATCTCAAGTGACCGCAGGTAGTACCGGCCAAGTTTGGCGTTCGAGACCCTGGCGCTCTCGAACGCAGCCCGGAACTGTCCATCCGTGGGAATGAGATCGCCGAGCCTGGTAAGGAGGCCGCTCGCCGTAGTGATCTTGTCATCGAAAATCTCTTGTGCGGCCTCTGCAAGGGGAACCTCCACCGAGCCGCTTCGGGTACTAGAGGCGATCATGAGGCGAACGCCGAGGGAAACCAAAGCCTGGAACGCGGCGCTCGTCTCCTGGGGGTCCATTTTTGCCGCGATAGCGAGGGTCAGCGGCCTGAGTGGCCGGATCTTGAAGAGGTTGAAGACCTCAATCGCGCGTCGAACGGCCAGCGGATGGCCGTTCCAGCGTTCATGCTCTGGGTTCAGGGTTGCGACGTAAACGTTCGCCAGGCTCTCAAGCAGAGAAGCGAACTGGACCGTCCCTTGATCGGATTTGGCAATTTTCTGGACGGCCTCATAGACATCTGCCTCCCGAAGAGGGCCACGGAGGACGATCAGCGCGTGGCGCAGAAAGTTGATCGTAATGTCTTCCTCCTCTGATGCCTCAAGTGCGCCCCGCATATAAGACCAGCGGTTTTGCACCTCGCCTAGGCGATCATCCGCTCGACCAAACAGGTAGTTCTTGATGAGGTCGGCCTGTGAAGTCTTGAGGCCGCGGTCGTTCAGGGTCTCAAACATTTTGTAGGCATCTACGCTGTTAGGGACGCGCAGAAGAACAACGAGGGCCCTTTGCTCGATAAAGGTGACCCAGCGGTTCAGGAGATCGCCGTGATCCTTCTGGTCATACGGCGCAACGATCTTTCTAATGTGACGCTGAGCCTCTTCCCAGGCCTGCATCAAGAGCTTGTGCGACTCACGGCTCGGCTCTAAAGGCTGGCCACCGGTAACGATCTCGTTGAAGAACTCGGCGTCGTCCAGATTGAGTCTGAGCTTCGCCACTCTGCTTCGACCTTTCCGGTCGATCCCGGTAAGGAACTCGTTATTGATTGACTCGACCAGCACTTCCTCCTCATGCGCTCCGAGGTAGTCGCGGATCGCCGCGAGAAGAATTGCCGTCGTGGCGAGACGTTGCTGGCCGTCAACGACCTCGAGTGGACCATCCGGGCTCGGGATCGTGACAACGGTTCCCAGGAAGTAAGGACCCTCGTCTCCGATCGCCGTCGTGAAGTCTTGAAGCAGCTGTTTGACTTCGCGGTCTTCCCACGAGTAGTCGCGCTGGTTGGCTGGCACTTGAAGGCGGTACTGCCTGAGAACACTTCCAAGACCTAGCTCGTCGAATGCAATCTGGCTTTTACTCTCGGCCATCCGACTCTCCTAGTGGAAGGGGCGGAATAAAGGGAATCTTCTGGCCAGCGCCCTCAAGGTCGCGGATCGCAGCAAGTCGTAACCGCTCGCGCACCCAGGAGGAAAGCGGGATTCCGGCAAGACCGGCAGCCGCCTGGAATCCCTGCTTCTCCTCACTGCTCAATCGGATTTGGAGAACCTGCTCTTTGGCCATGGGCAAAATCGTACTGCATCTCGCAACACATTCGCGATCTTTTCCACATTTGTACTGCGATTTGCAGTACACTAGTCGAATGAACAGGCTGAGCACCGAGAAGCGGGCGCAGATCATCGGCTGCCTCGTGGAGGGCAACAGCATCCGCGCCACCGTGCGGATGACCGGCGCGGCCAAGAACACGATCACGAAGCTGCTCGCCGACCTCGGCGAAGCCTGCGCCGAGTACCAGGACGGCGTGCTCCAGAGCCTTCCCTGCAAGGTGCTGGAGGTCGATGAGATTTGGTCCTTCTGTTACGCCAAGCAGAAGAACGTCCCGGAGCAGTTCAAAGGGACGCCCGGCTACGGGGACGTGTGGACGTTCACGGCGATCTGCGCCGATACGAAGCTCGTCCCCTCCTGGCTGGTCGGGGAGCGGACCATGTACGACGCGACCTTCTTCCTCGAAGACCTGGCGGGCCGGCTGGCTGGACGCATCCAGCTCTCGACGGATGGCCACCCGATGTATGAATCGTCGGTGCGGCAGGCGTTCGGTGTCGACGTCGACTGGGCGGTCATTCAGAAGAACTACGCCTCTGACCCAAACCAGGGCGGCAAATACAGCCCGCCGGTCTGCACCGGGACCAAGCGCCGGGTCCTGAAGGGTGATCCGGACCCGGATCGGATCTCAACCAGCTACGTGGAGCGCCAGAACCTGACGATGCGGATGGGGATGCGGCGCTTTACCCGCCTGACCAACGGCTTCAGCCGCAAAGTCGAGAACCTCTCCCACGCGGTGTCCCTGCACTTCATGCACTACAACTTTGCCCGTCCCCATCGGTCGCTGAAGGAGCGCTACCCGCGTACCCCTGCGATGGCGGCGGGGGTTGCCGATCACATCTGGTCTCTGGAAGAGATCGCGGCGCTGCTGGACTGAGCGTTGCTACCGTCGCGCCGTGGAGGACGAACGACTCAGGCGCGTCGAAGGGAAGTCAACTGACGAGCTGCTCGCCGCACTTATGGATTCTGAGGCCGGGTCCTTGGCCCACGAACAGGCGAAGGCTGCGATCCAGGTCCGCATCGCAGAAGAACAGCGGGAGGCGGCAAGGGACAATCTGCGGTGGGCCAGGATCGTGGCTGTCTCGACCGGCTTGGCAACGCTTATCGCCCTCGTCGCCCTGCTCGTGTCGCTGTTCTAGCGGGGCACTTCAAACTGACCCACTACCGGCCAAGGGGCAGTGGGTCAGTTTGAATCGGTTGCCAGCCTGAACAGACCGCGCTACCTTGCCCCCATGATCATCACCGTCCAGAACCTGCGCCGGGAGCGCGATTCAATCGTCGCCACTGTGCTCGACGGCGCGGTTGTCAGGGAGCAGCGGTTCAGTGGCGATGACGCGGCAACGGTCGCGGTGCAGTGGGAGCGATCTCGTTTCGACCGCGAGCGCTACGCGGCTATGCCTCCAGAGTTCCCGACCCCTCCCGGCATTCCGATCCACCTGCCTGACTAGTTGGCAGTGGGTCAGTTTGAATCCTGGAATCCGCGAGTTATCTTCCATCGCTAGATGATCCGCAAGATTCCGACGAGCCGTGGGTTCTGGGCAGCGTTGTCGCTGCTTGGGATTGCGATTTCAACCGCGGCGTTCCTTGCTACCGGAAACCCCGGCACGGCCGGCCTCGTAGCAAGCGGCATCGGCGTGGCGCTCTCCCTCTTCAAACTCCAGCAGGAGAGGTCCCTAAGCAGCCCTCAGCCGAGCGGCGCCGCGATCTCTTCCGGCGACCAGGCGTGATCCGCGGCCCGCTGCGAGCCGCCGAGGCAGATTCGGAAGCGCCTGCACTGGGCATGGAAAGGCGCAGCTTGTATGTTCGGCACGTCCGGCAAACCTTTGATCGGAGGAAAGTGGAATGAGAAAGACCCGGTTGACCGCGCTCTTCGCGGTCCTCCTGCTCGCGGTCGTCTCGGTCGTAGCGATCGGCTGCGGCGGCGGTAGCGACAGCACCACCGGTGGCGGTAGCGAAACCAGCGCGGGCGGAGGCGGCGAACCGCTCACCGTCGGCTCCGACATCCCCTATCCGCCGTTCGAGCAGGGGAAATCCGGCAACTACACCGGCTTCGACATCGAACTGATGGAAGCGATCGCCGAAAAGATCGGCCGCACGGCGGAATTCCAGGACACCTCGTTCGAAACGATCTTCCGCGACGTCGCCCAGGGCAAGTTCGAAGCCGTGATCTCGGCCGCGACGATCACCGAAGAACGCGAGCAGGCGGTCGACTTCTCCAACCCCTACTACCTCTCCGAACAGGCGGTCCTCGTCAAAGAAGGCAGCGACGTCAAATCGCTGGAAGACCTGGAAGGGAAGACGGTCGCCGTCCAGCAGGGCACGACCGGCCAGGAACTGGCCAAGGAAGAACTCGGCGGCAGCGAAATCCGTCCCTACCCGGAAGGCCCGGACGCGGTCAACGCGCTCAAAGCGGGCACCGTCGAAGGCGTGATCATCGACGCGCCGGTCGCCCAGAACGCGGTCGAAAAATCCGGCGGCGTCGAAATCGCCGAAAAAGTCCCGACCGAAGAAGAGTATGGAATCGCCGTCGCCCAGGGCGAAACCGAACTGCTCGAAGAAATCAACCAGGGCCTGAAGGAAGTTCAGGACGACGGGACCTACAAAACGATCTACGAAAAGTGGTTCCACCTGGAACCGCCGAAGGCGATCTTCGGGGCAACGCACGAAGCCGAATAGCCGCCGACGAGTTGAGATGAAGCGGAAGGGGCGCCATGATGGCGCCTCTTCTTTTTTCCAGGGAGCCGGCAGGAGAGGGCAATGAGCGAATTCTTCCATCAGTACTTCGACTTCAACTACATGGGAGAACACTTCTGGGAAGTCCTCGAAGCCTTCCTGCAGAACCTGCTGATCTTCGTCGTCGTCGCCGCCCTCGCCCTCACCTGGGGGCTGATCCTGGCGCTGCTGCGACAGCTGCCGGGGAAAAAGTTCATGCCGGTCCGGTTCTTCACGATCGCCTACATCGACCTCTTCCGGGCGATCCCGATCCTGATCGTGATCCTGCTGATCTCCGGCGGCATCCCGTTCCTCGAATTCATCCCCAAAGACATCCGCATCCCCCACTGGTTCGGCAAGCCCGATCCGTTCTGGTACGGGACCGCGGCGCTGATGCTGGTCTACGGCGCCTTCACGGCGGAGGTCTACCGGGCGGGGATCGAAGCCGTCCCGGGCGGCCAGATGGAGGCCGCCCGCTCGCTCGGCATGAGCCACTGGCAGGCGATGCGCCACGTCGTCGTCCCCCAGGCGGTGACCCTGATCCCGGCACCGATGCTGAACGAAATGATCTCGCTGCTGAAGGACTCGACCCTGGTCAGCGTCATCGCCTTCGCCGAGTCGGTCCTGATCAGCCGCGAACTGCTCGCCGAATCCTTCAACAGCTCGGCCCTGCTGCTGACCGGGGTCTTCTTCATCGTCATCATCCTTCCCCTGGCCCGCATCGTCGACAAACTGATCGCCCGCAACCAGGGCAAGATCACCCGCGGCTCCCACATCGAGGTGGCGTGATGACCGAGCAGATGGTCAGCCTGAAGGGGATCTGCAAGCGCTTCGGCGAGCTCGAAGTGCTGAAAGGCGTCGACATCGACGTCGGCCGCGGCGAAGTCGTCTGCATCCTCGGCCCCAGCGGCTCCGGCAAGAGCACCCTGCTGCGCTGCGTCAACCTGCTCGAGCCGCCCGAGGAGGGCGAGATCTTCGTCGAAGGCAACGACATCTGCAAGGGGCCGGGCTCGGGCACCGGCGAGCAGAGCTGGGAGCTCAACTACGTGCGCCAGCGGGTCGGGATCGTCTTCCAACAGTTCAACCTCTTCCCCCACAAGACGGCGCTGGAGAACGTGACGCTGGCCCAGGAGAAGGTGCTCGGCCGCTCGAAGGCCGAGGCGCGGGCGAAGGCGACCGAGCTGCTGGAGCGGGTCGGCCTCGGCGACCAGTTGGGGCAGTACCCCGAAACGCTCTCCGGCGGTCAGCAGCAGCGGGTGGCGATCGCCCGGGCGCTGGCGATGGAACCGCACGTGATGCTCTTCGACGAGGTGACCAGCGCGCTGGACCCCGAGCTGGTGAAAGAAGTGCTCGACACGATGCGCGAGCTGGCCGAAGAAGGGATGACGATGATGGTCGTCACCCACGAGATCGGCTTCGCCCGCGAGGTCGCCGACCGGGTGATCTTCATGGACGGCGGCGTGATCGTCGAGGAAGGCCCGCCGGCCGAGGTGCTGGAGAACCCGCGCGAGGAGCGCACCAAGCAGTTCCTCGGCCTGGTCCTGGACCGCTGAGGAGCTACGCGCCTCCGCCGGCCATGGCGGGGAGAATCACAACCGTGTCGCCGTCTTTGACGGCGGTCTCGAGCCCGTCGAGCACCCGCACGTCCTCGTCGTTCAGGTAGACGTTGACGTAGCGGTTGAGCTCGCCGCCCTCGCCGAAGAGCTGGGCCTCGGTGTCCGGGAACTCGCCGGTCAGCGAGCGCAGGACCTCGCCGACGTTGCCGCCGCCGGCCTCGACCTCGGGCTGACCGCCCGTTTTCGGGCGCAGGACTGGGGGGATGCGAACGGTTGCCATCGAGCGGTGATCCTAGTCGAGCGGAGGCTTAGCGGTCGCCGCCGGCGCCGGCGCAGAACTGGTCATAGTCGGGGAACTGGCCCATCTCCGACTCCGGGATCTCCTCGGCGTTCTCGCCGCAGATCGGGCAGTCGGGGTCGCGGCGGACCTTCAGCTCGGTGAAGCGGGTGCCGAGCGCCTCGTAGAGGAGCAGGCGGCCGACCAGCGGCTCGCCTTTGCCGAGCACCAGCTTGATCACCTCGTTGGCCTGCAGCGTGCCCATCGTCCCGGCCATCACCCCGAGCACCCCGTTGGCGGAGCAGCTCGGCGCCAGCTCGGCCGGCGGCGGGGTCGGGTAGAGGCAGCGGTAGCAGGGTCCCTCGTAGGGGACGAAGGTCGAGATCTGACCGTCGAAGCCGAGGATCGAGGCCGAGACGACCGGCTTGCGCAGCCGCACCGAGGCGTCGTTCAGCAGGTAGCGGGTGGGGAAGTTGTCGGCGCCGTCGACGACGATGTCGTAGTTCTTGATCACGTCGAGGATGTTCGAGGCGTCGAGGCGGCCGTTGTGCTCGACGACGTTGACGTCGGGGTTGAGCCCTTCGATGAAGATCCGCGCCGAGGCGGTCTTCGGCATCCCGATCCGTTCGGTGTTGTGGATCACCTGGCGCTGCAGGTTGGAGGCGTCGACGACGTCGTCGTCGACGAGGCCGATCGTGCCGACGCCGGCGGCGGCGAGGTAGAGCGCGGTCGGGGCGCCGAGCCCGCCGGCCCCGAGCAGCAGCACCTTCGCGTTCAGCAGCTTCAGCTGGCCGTCGACCCCGACCTCGGGCAGCAGCGTGTGGCGCGAGTAGCGCTCGCGCTGCTCGGCGGTCATCCCCGAGGTGGAGACGACCGGCAGGCCCTGCTCCTGCCAGAGCAGGATGCCGCCCGCCATCGAGGCGACGTTCTCGTAGCCCAGCTGCTGCAGCTGCGCGGCGGCGGTCGCCGAGCGATTGCCGGAGCGGCAATAGAGGATCGTCCGGGCCGATTTGTCGGGGGCGGCCTCGGCGATCTCGTCGGCGATCAGGCCCGGCGGCACCAGCTTGCCCCCCTCGAGGTGGGCCTCCTGGTACTCGTGGGGCTCGCGGGTGTCGATCAGGACGACGTCGCCGCCGTTGATCTCCTCCGCCGCCTCGAAGGGTTCGATCTCCTCGATCGTCTGCACGCGCTCGGTGTCGATGGCCATTTGAAGTAAATCCCCTGAAATCGGATCAGCTTTAACTTCAAAAAGTATAGCGGGATGCCCAAATCAGCTTGAGCGCTTCCATCTGAGGGTCGCCGGAACGAAAAGCGGCCCCGGGGTGAAGGGAGCCGGAGCCGCTTTTTCGCTGACTGTTCGCTGACTGGGTAGAGGAAATCGGTCCTTAGAGAGTGGGGCGCATCTGGCGCAGGCGGCGGACCCGCTCCTCGATCGGGGGGTGGGTCGAGAAGAGGCCGGCGATGCCGCCGCTCTTGAACGGCTTGACGATGTAGAGGGGCTCGGCCGCCTGGTTGACCTGCATCGGGATCGCTTCCGCGCCCTGCTCCAGCCGCAGCAGCGCGCTCGCCAGCGACTCCGGGTTGCCGCAGATTTCGGCGCCGCCGGCGTCGGCCGCGAACTCGCGCTGGCGCGAGATCGCCAGCTGGATGATGCTCGCCGCGATCGGGGCGAGGATGACCATGCTCAGCGCGGCGACGATGCCGAGCGGGCCGTTGTCCTCGTCGCCGCCGAAGAACATCAGCATGTAGGCGACGTAGGTGATCGCGGTACCGATCGCCGAGGCGACCGACTGGATCAGGATGTCGCGGTTGCGGACGTGGGTGAGCTCGTGCGCGAGGACGCCGCGCAGCTCGTCCTCGGAGAGGAGTTTGGTGATGCCGCGGGTGACCGCCACCGCCGAGTGCTTCGGGTTGCGGCCCGTCGCGAAGGCGTTCGGCTGGTCCTGGGGGATCATGTAGAGGCGCGGCATCGGCAGCCCGGCGCGCGTCGTCAGTTCCCGCATGATCTGGTAGAGCCGCGGCGCTTCGGCCTCGTCGATCGGCTTGGCGCGGCTCATCGCCAGCGCCATTTTGTCGCTGAAGAAGTAGCTGAAGAAGTTGATCGCCAGGGCCATGCCGAGGAAGAGGAGCGCGGTCTGGGCTCCTCCGATGAGGGCGCCGATCACGACGAGAAGGCCGCCGAGGGAGGCCATCAAGATGGTGGTTCGCAGCGTCGCGCCCCAGGTGGATTGCTTCGTGGTGGTCATCGCGTGTGTCGCTCCTGAGTTCGGTTGGTCGCTGCAGTATGCGACGGAACTGTCAATTCGCCTATAGGGGCAATCCCCTGTTCGGGCCGGGGCGAGCCCCTAGGCTGAGGCGGTGACTCTTGTAGTGATCGGGCTCGCGCTGGTCGTCTTGGCGCTCGTTATTGCCCTTGCCAATGAGCGACGGCGACTGGCGCCGCTCGAGGATCTGGTCGAGGCGATGGAGAAGGTCGATCTCTCGAGTCCCCGCCCCCTCCTCCCCGCCTCGATCGACGGCGTCGGCGAGACCGAGGAGGTGGCGCGGATCGAGCTCGCCTTCCTGCGGATGATGCGGCGCCTGGAAGCCGAGCGGCGGCGGGCCGGATCGGCCGCGCTCCACGCCCAGGAGGAGGAGCGGACCAGGGTCGCCCGCGACCTCCACGACGAGGTCAACCAGTCGCTGACCGGACTGCTGCTGCGGCTGGAGGCCGCGCGCGAGGCGGCGCCGCCCGAGCTGGAGGGCGAACTGGCCGAGACGAAAGCGCTGGCCAACCAGGCGATGACCGAGCTGCTCTCGCTGGCCCGGCAGCTGCGGCCGACCGCCCTCGACGATCTCGGCCTGGTGGCGGCGATCGAAGGCCAGGTCGACCGCCTCGGCGGCGAGATCGAGACGAGCCTCAAAGTCGAGGGTGCCTTCACCGACCTCGGGGCCGACGCCCAACTGGTCGTCTACCGCGTCGCCCAGGAGGCGCTCACCAACGCCGCCCGCCACAGCGGTGCCGGCCGCGTCGAGGTGCGGCTGCGGCGCGCCGACGGTGGCGGCGTGGTCCTCGAGGTCGCCGACGACGGCCGCGGCTTCGCCTTCGACGAGTCCCAGCGCGGCCTCGGCATCGGCGGCATGCGCGAGCGCGCCCTGCTGATCGGCGCCGAGCTGGCGATCGAGTCCCGCCCCGGCCACGGCACCACGGTCCGCCTCACCGTGCCGGGAGAATCGCCCGCATGAGGGTCCTGATCGCCGACGACCACGGGATCGTTCGCTCCGGGCTGCGGCTGCTGTTGGAGCGCCAGCCCGACATCGAGGTGGTGGCCGAGGCGGCGGACGGGGCCGAGGCGCGGGACCTGGCGGTGCGGGAGCGGCCGGACCTGGCGATCCTCGACGTGAAAATGCCGAAGCTGACCGGGCTGCAGGCGACGCGGGAGATCAAGAAGCAGGCGCCGGAGGTCTCGGTGCTGATCCTCTCGATGCACGACGACGAGCGCTACCTGTTCGAGGCGCTGAAGGCGGGCGCCTCGGGCTACGTGCTGAAGGCGCAGGCCGACACCGACCTGCTGGCGGCGATCCGGGCGGTCGAGCGGGGCGAGCCGTTCTTGACCCCCGAGGCGCAGCGGACGCTGATCAAGGACGTGCTCGAGCGCGGCTCCAGCGGCGAGGAGGAGCTGACGCCGCGCGAGGAGGAGATCGTCAAGCTCGTCGCCGAGGCGAACACGACGAAGGAGATCGCCGAGGTCCTCCATCTCTCCGAGAAGACGGTCGAGAACCACCGCGCCAACGCGATGCGCAAGCTCGGCATGCGCGACCGGGTCGAGCTCGTCCGCTACGCGATCCGCCGCGGCCTAATCGAGCCGTGACGGCATAACCGACCGCTTCGGTAGGATTTAGATCGATGCTGTTCTCGACCAAAGCGGAGTACGGAGTGCGACTGATGGTCGAGCTGGGCCGCCAGCCCGGCTCGCAGCCCGTGTCGCTGGGGTCGGTCGCCGAAGCCGAGCGGCTGCCCCTCTCCTACCTGGAGCACCTGGTGGCGAAACTGCGCAAGGCGGGGCTCGTCACCTCGACCCGCGGCGCCCACGGCGGCTACCGCCTGGCGAAACCGGCCGCGGAGATCACGATGGACCAGGTGGTCGAGGCACTGGAAGGGCAGATCGCGCCGATGGAGTGCTTCCACGACACCCCCGAGGGCAAAGTCCTCTGCTCGCACGAGTCCGACGGCGACCAGGCCTGCTCGACGAAGCTGCTGTGGATGCGCGTCCAGGGCGGGGTCAACAAGGCGCTCGCCGGCACCACCCTCGCCGAGCTGGTCGAGTTCTCCGCGCACAGCGCCCCCACCCGGGCCGCGGCAATCGGCAGCGCCGCCTGAGCGGCATCGACGAACTTCAACAACCCCAGAAACGGAGCGAAATTGGCTGAGCTGGAGATCCGCAACCTGCACGTGAAGGTCGAGGACAAGGAGATCCTCAAAGGCCTCGACCTCGACGTCGAGAAGGGCAAGGTGCACGCCCTGATGGGCCCGAACGGCTCCGGCAAGTCGACCCTCGCCAACGCGATCATGGGCCACCCGGCGCTCGAGGTGACCGAGGGGACGATCGTCTTCAAGGGCGAGGACGTCACCGAGGCCGCCCCCGAGGACCGCTCGCAGGCGGGGCTCTTCATGGCCTTCCAGTACCCGGTCGCGATCCCCGGCGTCTCGGTCAGCAAGTACCTGCGGATGGTCATCAACGCCCACCGCGAGGCCCGCGGCGAAGACCAGATCAAGATCAAAGACTTCGCCAAAACCGCCCAGGAGGCGATGGCGCTGGCGAACATCCCCAAAGACTTCTCCAGCCGCTACCTCAACGACGGCTTCTCCGGCGGCGAGAAGAAGCGGATGGAGCTGCTG
>Ga0105245_10002936_pt1 | contig 15307 bp, 16 predicted proteins | sample KBSM54metaG_FD_81523 | JGI IMG/M metagenome (GOLD analysis project Ga0105245, IMG submission 81523) | Miscanthus rhizosphere microbial communities from Kellogg Biological Station, Michigan, USA - KBS M5-4 metaG | ecosystem: Host-associated > Plants > Roots > Rhizosphere > Soil | place... | reverse complement strand
GGATTTGCTCCGTGGTCTGGCGCGAGATTTCGTTGCCGCACACGGGGCAGTGCGGAATCCCGATCGAGGAATAGAGCAGCCGCAGGTAATCGTAGATCTCCGTGATGGTGCCCACAGTCGAGCGCGGACTTCGGCTGGTGGTCTTCTGTTCAATCGAAATCGCCGGGCTCAGCCCGTCGATCGAATCCACTTCCGGCCGCTCCATTTGATCCAGGAACTGCCGCGCGTAAGGCGACAGCGTTTCCACATAGCGCCGCTGCCCCTCCGCGTAAATCGTATCGAAGGCCAGCGAGGACTTGCCCGAGCCGCTCAATCCCGTGATCACAGTCAGAGTATTGCGCGGGATCGCCACGTCGATATTCTTCAGGTTGTGCTGCCGTGCCCCGTGCACGGTAATCTGCTTGAGCAAAACGTCTCCGATTTGGTAGGGTGCAGTTTCCATTGTCCCAGATACCGGGATTCGCGCATCCGGCCGCTCAGGCGATGCCGATCTTGGCTGCGCCTACGATTGCTATACTAGCCACAATCCCCGCAGGCCTCGTCGCCGCCGGGACCCCAGGAGGCAAGGGTGAGTTTTGAAGCGTCGGTCCGGTATGCGGGTGATGTAGCAATCATCGATCTAGCCGGCCGCATTGTTCTGAACGATGGTTCGACTGCGGTGCGCGAGGCCATCGCGAAACTGCGCGACACTGGCGCGAATAAGATCCTCCTCAATTTGGCGGACGTTACTTTTATCGATAGCTCCGGGCTGGGAGAACTTGCCAGCGCTTACGCCCGCATGAATAAGGACGGCGGCCAACTGAAGCTCATGAATCTCCCTGCGCGCATCGTGGACCTGCTGCGTATCACGAAGCTGGATACAGTTCTGGTCGCGTTTCCGAGCGAGCCCGCTGCGCTCCAGAGTTTCAATACCGGCGCAGTCTCGGCCTAGCCCGCGGCTCGACGCGCGTCCAAAATGCCCATTTGGGCGCCTCCCGTCTTGCGATGGAAACCGGAATGCTCGTGAGTAGTGGTGAATTACCCTCATCCATGCGAATTCAGCGGCTTAGCGTCCAGTGCGTCGGGAAAATTTAGCGCGAGATCCCTGCGGCGCGGGAACCTTTTTCCTCTGCGGCTACCGGTCGTGCTGTGTGGGGCACTGCTGGCCCTCGGGCCGACCGCCTGTGCCCAAGCCGTTTCCGCCCCCCCTCAAGCAGCGGCCGCCACGCCACCGTTGAAGTCGGAAGACCCGCTTCATCGCGATTCCCCACAGAACGCCGTACTTTCATTTCTCCAATTCTGTCGCTCCGCGAATTTCGCGCAGGCCGCCAAATATCTTGATTTTCGAGGCGTCCCTCATGAGCAGCGCGTGAAAGAAGGCCCGCGGGCGGCGCAGCAATTGGACCAGCTCCTCGATCGCGATCCCGCCTTCGACGTCGCCGCGCTCAGCCGGAATCCGGAAGGCGGCCACGAAGACGGGCTTCCGCCCGATCGCGAGCGTGTCGCGTCGTTCAAAGTAGGAAACCAAACGGTCGAACTGCAGATGGCGCGCATCAAACTTCGGTCGGGACTCGCTGTGTGGCTGTTCTCTGATGACAGCGTGAAGCTAATCCCCAAACTAGCGTTAGCCACTAGCGACCATCCCGTGGAGAAATATTTGCCGGAGCCTCTGGTGAATACAATCCTGCTGGATACGCCGTTGTGGCGATGTATCGCATTGGTATTGCTGGCCCTGGCGGTGGCCGCCATCGCCCGAATATTTTCACGAGTCGGATTGGCTCTTGCCGAGCGGGCAGCCACTCGCTTTGGCCCGCAAGCGGCCCACGGAGTGATGGATTTTCTTTGGCCGCCTCTGCTAGGACTGATATCCCTGGCGCTCTTTCGGGCTGGAATGGAGTGGGTGGGACCCGAAGGCCGCTTGCGACTGTACATGGGGCGCGGCCTGACGCTGGTTTTTTTCCTGGGCCTGGCTTGGCTGGCCGCGAGGTTGATTGATTTAGGGCTGGAACATTTGCGCGCCACCATGCTGGCCCGCCACGGAAAGTTCTCCTCCTCGGTGTTGCCGCTAGTCTCGCGACTGGTCAAACTCTCTGTTTTGCTGATAGCGATCGCGGCCGTACTCAGCGCGTGGGGATACAATGCTACCGCCATACTGGCGGGGCTCGGCGTCGGCAGCATTGCCATTGCTTTGGCGGCCCAGAAGACGATCGAAAACTTCTTTGGCGGAGTTTCGGTAATCAGCGATCGCCCGGTGTCGGTGGGTGACTTCTGCAAGGTTGGGGACCTGATGGGAACCATCGAGGATATCGGACTGCGCTCTACCCGAATTCGTACGTTGGACCGCACCATGGTCAGCGTGCCGAATGGCCAGTTTTCATCCATGACGCTGGAGAACTTCGAGAAGCGCGACAAGATGTTGTTTCACGTCACTCTGAATTTGCGGCGCGACTCCACTCCCGATCAGGTGCGCCTCGTGCTGCAGTCGATCGCGCGGATCCTGGCGGAAAATTCCAAGGTAGAAGCCGGCGCGTTTCCAGTGCGCTTCGTCGGCGTCGGAACGTACTCGCTTGATATTGAGATTTTCGTTTACGTACTGACCCGCAACGGCGACGATTTTCTGCGGGCGCAGCAGGATTTACTCTTGAGGATTCTCGACGCGGTGAAAAACGCCGGAACAGCTCTGGCGCTGCCGACGCAGGCCAGCATCGATTATTCGACGAATCCTGGGCATTCAGCCGTGCCTCAGGAACTCATGCCCGCTGGGCGCATCTAAGTTGCATACGGCGTCGCGTGCCGCGCCCACCAGGCCGGCAACTCCGCCACCGAATCCAAAACCACATCTGGCTTCACGGGGCCTGCGAGATCCAACTCGCGAAACTTCCCGGTCCTTACTAGTGCCGCCGGCATGCCAGCCAGTTGCGCCCCAGCGACGTCGGTCTCAATGTCATCGCCTACCATCAACACTTCGCGGCTCGGAACACTCAGCCGATCCGCGGCCGCTTGGAAGAACTCTGCGGCCGGCTTGCCGAGCACCAGCGCCTTCCGGCCAGTGGCATGTTCCAGCGCCGCGACAAAAGGAGCGACGTCCAGCGAAATCCCGTCGGCTGCTTTCCAGTAGCGCGTCATCCCGAGTGCAATCAGTGTCGCCTCGGGATTCGCATGCAGCAGGCGGAACGCACGATTGAGCGTGGCAAAATCCCACGCGCTTGCCAGGTCGCCGATCACCACGTAATCCGCGCCGCTTTCCGCATCTTCAGGCAAGAGATCCAGGCCCTCGAATGCCGGCCGCGCTGCCGGACGCAGGAACAATGCCACACTCGCAGCCTCCTCCGAACGAAGCCAATCCGCAGCCGCCTCACACGGCGTCATAATTTCACTCGGGCTGGCCGGAATTCCGAAGCGCGCCAGCTTCGCGGCCAATGCGTCACGCCCGCGCGATGTGGTGTTGGTGACAAACAGATGCGGGATCTTGGTGCTCAGAACCCAGGCGAGCGTTTCACGCGCCCCGGCGATCGGCTCCTCAGAGTTATACAACACGCCGTCCATGTCGAAGAGAAGGGCCCGCATGTTTAGTCCGCGCCGATACCCGGCGACGCGTGTACGCTAAGTCATCCGCAGGGCTGCGGCGAGTCCTTTATCCGACCGCACGCGCCAGATTCGCGCATCCATGCAGTAGTGCGTAAAGGCCAGGCCCCAAACCGTCGCTTGCGCGAATTGGTAAGGCAGCAGAGCGGAGGGAATAAAGTCCAATACTAAATTCAACCCGATCGCAATGGCGATGTAAACCCCGACATTCGACACCAGGCGCGCCGCCAGTCCGTGACGCTGCAGTGCTCCCGGCTCGGTGTAACGGTTGCGGTTGTGGAACCACATCAAGCGATGATACTGGAAGCTGTGGAACAAGCCCAGCGCGATGCCCGCGCGCAAGATTCCCTCCGGACCGTAGTACGAAGCATTCAGCAGCGCCAGCCATTGCAGCGGAATCACCGTCACCAGGAGTCCCAGCTTTGGCCAGTTCATCGGCGCTCCGGCGCGCAGCTTCTGCGCTTGCCGTACCAGCCACGCCGCGGCCAGAACGGCATACAGTCCCAGCGCCACTGCCGGCAGCCATAGCAGCAGCGGTATGGTTTGCGTCACGATCGGCCGGGTACGCAACACGAATATGCCCAGAGGTATCAGCAGTGAACTGAGTAACAGCCAGCGGTCCATCAGGAAATCCGTGCGGTCTCGATCTTTATTCTTCGCCTTATACAGCATCATGAATCCGAAGTGCTGTTTCACGATATGGAACTGCTGCCAGCAGACCGCGAACAAGAAGAACAACGATGTCAGCCCCGCCCACACCATGGCCGGCCCCAGCAGGAAGAGCGGCACCGGAATCCACAGATACCAGCCCAGGCGCGCGCGTTCCGCTTTATCGAAGTAAGTACGCGTGATGGTGGATTGAACGTGCGGCCCGTCGATGCCAAAAAACCAAATGAACTGGATCAACGCGACTCCTACTCCCACAGCCATCAGGCCCAATGCGAAGTAGCTGATGAGAGCCGATCCGATAAACCAGATCAGATCCTGGCGGCGCGAGATGATCCACCGTGATGGAGCACGCTCGGAGATTGAAACACCAGTTGCGGGGTGAAGGGTGGCCGTACTCATGGCACGTTACCCCGTCCATCGTCCCAATCCGCTGAAATCTTTACGGGTTAGGGATGCGACACCAGTACGCTACGAGCGAACGTACCTGGCACGCACTTCGACTTCGGCTTTGAGCCAGTCGTCTTCCGGCGAGCCGGGCCGATCTGCCCGTTCAAGCCAGATTCGGTAGGCCACCTGCGCAATCTCCTTTTGGTGCGCCGTTGCGTCGTATTCGAGGGTCGGGGCCGGCGCGATCTTGGGGACCCGCCGCGGACTGCGGTGAGTTTTGGGCTCGGCGGCCTTAGAGGGTGCTGTCCGGGTTATGGCCATGACAATTCTCCTTGTTACGGACAACGTGGCCGACTGAGGATCTCCGAGGATGTTACTTTCATTGTACCGCAAAGTTATAATGGACTCCGCAAAATGATCGCTGCAAAATGATGACCGTTACCTTCCGATCTGCCGGCTGTCTCTTGGTCGCTCTGGCACTTTTGCCGGGTCCACTCTTCAGCCAGGGCCGCAATTACGGACGCTCCCAAGTCATCACGCAGCAGGGAATCGCGGCCACTAGCCAGACGCTGGCGTCGCAAGCCGCAGTGCAGATTCTCGTGCGCGGCGGAACCGCGGTTGATGCCGCTATCGCCGCCAATGCCGTGCTCGCAGTGGTCGAGCCGATGAAGGACGGTTTGGGCGGAGATCTGTTCGCTCTCTACTGGGACGCCAAGACCGGGAAGCTGCAAGGTCTGAATGCATCCGGCCCGTCGCCGCGCGGGTTGACGCCTGAATTTCTGGCGAAGTTAGGCATCAAATCCATGCCCCAGCAAGGCATTCACAGTTTCACAGTTCCGGGAGCGGTGGATGGCTGGTGGAAAATGCATCAGCGCTACGGAAAGCTTCCTTGGAAAGATCTGTTCCAATCCGCGATCGCTTACGCCGAGGACGGATTCCCGGTTTCCGAAGCCATTCAGGAATCCTGGGCGGATTCAGCGAATAGTTCTCGCGTCAAGTCCAATCCGGAATCAATGCGCGTGTTCTTCCCCGGCGGAAAAGCTCCGATCGAGGGCAATGTGTTCCGCAATCCGGGAATGGGGCGCGCCTTTCGCTTGATCGCCGAGCACGGCCCGGAGGCAATGTACAAAGGCGAAATCGCCGCTGCGATTTTGAAAACCTCGCGGAGTCTCGGCGGCACCATGACCGCCGAGGACCTCGCCTCATTTTCCTCGGAGTGGGTGCAGCCCATCTCGATCGATTACCGCGGTTGGCGCGTATACGAAATGCCGCCCAACGGCCAGGGGATGGCTGCGCTCGAAATGCTGAACATCATGGAGACCGCGCCTGCCTCGCCTTTAGGTGCGTTCAGCGCCGTCGAAATGCACAAGCGTATCGAATCCATGAAGCTGGCCTACGCCGATGTGCACCGCTATGACGCGGACCCGCATACCTACGACGTCCCGGTGGCGCAGTTGTTGTCCAAAGAATATGCTCGCAAGCGCGCGGCCTTGATTGATCCGAAGAAGGCAAACTGCGTTGTGCCGCCAGGTCAACCAGTAGGCAGCGATACCACCTATCTGACGATTGTCGACAAAGACGGCAACATGGCCAGTTGGATTGAGAGTGTCTACTCGGAGTTCGGTTCCGGAGTCACCGTCGACGGCATGGGATTCCTACTGCAAAACCGCGGCGCCGGATTCACGCTGGAGGCCAAGCACCCCGACGTTCTCGCCGGCGGTAAGCGGCCGTTTCACACCATCATCCCGGCCTTCATGGAGCGCGGCGACCTGCATATTGGATTCGGCATCATGGGCGGCGCGAATCAGCCACTCGCTCACGCGCAGTTCGTTTCCAATCTTGTGGATTACGGCATGAACGTGCAAGCCGCGCTGGAAGCGCCGCGCTTTACCAAGCGCAACTCCACCGGCTGCGATGTTTCGATTGAAGTTCGCGTCCCCGCGAGCACCCTGCAACAACTCTCCGAGCGCGGCCACCAAATCGCGATCCGCCGTGAGTATACGCAGGAGATGGGACGCGGCCAGGCTATTTTGCACAACTCGAAGACTGGCACCAACTACGCCGCATCCGACCCGCGCGCCGATGGCGCCGCCGTTCCCGAACCGATTCGGTAGATCGCAATACAACGTCTTACGCTGTGTTACAGTGTATTCGATGGCTCGTGAAACGATGACAGTCCGAATTCAGCCTGAAATCCGCAAGGCCCTGGATGGAATCGCTGCGTCGCTCGATCGTGATCGGACCTACGTCGTCAACCAGGCGCTCGAAGCCTATATCGATGTGCATCAATGGCAGATCGACCATATTCGCCAGGGGCTTCGCGAAGCCAACGCCGGAAAGTTCGCCACTGAAGCAGAAGTAAACCGCACGATCGCGCGATTGCGTAAGAAGTAAGCTTCCGGCCATGACCGTTCGCTGGACCATTACATCCTTGCGGGATCTGGATTCGCTACATTCCTTTATCTCGGAAGATAGCCCGACGGCGGCGCTAGCAGTAGTGGAAACCTTGCTGAAAGGAATCGCGGCGCTTACGCGGAATCCGCAGATGGGGCGTACTGGCCGTGTTGCTGGCTCCCGCGAATTGGTGATTGCGCCCTATGTAATCGCCTATCGTTGCCGGAAATCCGTCATCGAAGTGCTCGGCATCATGCATGGTTCGCGCCGCTGGCCGGATTTCTTTTGACCGGCTGAGGCCTAAGCCACTTTGATGGTCAGCTCGCCCAGCTTCGTTATGCGTCCCACCATGACATCGCCGGAAACCACTGGTCCGACGCCCTCCGGCGTCCCGGTATAGATCAGGTCGCCCGGCTGCAGCGCCACCTGTTGCGACAACTGAGTGATGATATTAGGCACGTCCCATATCATCAGGTTCAAATCAGAGTGCTGGCGCACCTTACCGTTGACCGCAATCTCGATTTCACCGTCCTGCAAGTGCCCCACTTGCGCCACCGGGTAAACGGGACCGCACGGCGCCGACAGGTCAAAGGACTTGCCGATTTCCCACGGCTGCCCCTTCTTGGCCGCCGCCTGCTGTACGTCGCGGCGCGTCATATCGAACCCAATGGCGTAGCCGTAGACGTGCCCCAGCGCCGATTCCACGGGGATGTTCGCTCCGCCCCTGCCGATGGCCGCCACCAGTTCCACTTCGTGGTGGTAGTTGCTGGTGAGGGGAGGGTACGGTACCGTGGAGCCGTCCTCCACGATCATATCGTTGGCCTTTGCGAAGAAAAAAGGCGGGCTCTTTTCATCGTTCCCGAACTCCCGCACATGCGCCAGATAGTTGCGCCCCACGCAGTAAATGCGGTGAACCGGGAAGCGGGCGGTAGTACCAGCAACCGCCAGGGAAGGCTGCGGAGCAGCGGGAATGACGTAGTCCATACGTTCAAAAGTACCATTACAATCGAATGTATATTGAGACTCTAAGGCGTTGACCTTAGACGTTATCGCCTATACACTCATAGGCACAGTGATGGAACAACGGAAGAATCAGCGGTTTGATTTGCGCCTTCCCTTCGAGATTCTCGATGGCGCGGCCAAGACCAAGTCCAAGGGCGAAACCCGGAACGTCAGTTCCTGTGGAGTCCTTTTTACCTCCAAGGCGCCAGTGTCGATTGGGGAGTCGATTGAGTACATGATCACGCTACCGAAGGCGCCCGGAACGCGATCGGATGTCCGCCTTCGCTGCATTGGCAAAGTAGTTCGCGGCGAGCAGCCTGCCCGTTACGCGGCGACGCTGGAGCGCTTCGAATTCGTGCGCCAGAAGAATTAATCCAGTCTCGCTGATCCCGCCGAGCCTGTATTTCGCCCGCGCCCAGACCTAACCCGGGCATTTCCAGCAACCGAAACCAAGCTGTTATAATCAATAGCTACATATGGCCAACTCTGCGATCGCTCCGCAAGCAGTCTCGACCAAGAAGATTATCCTCTTGAGACCAAGAGGGTTTTGTGCCGGAGTGGTGCGGGCGATCGATGTGGTTAAAATAGCGTTGGGTCTTTATGGCGCGCCCATTTACGTGCGCAAGGAGATTGTTCACAACAAGCATGTGGTCGACGAACTCCGGGCAGCTGGGGCCATCTTCATAGAAGAGCTGGATGAGGTGCCCGCCGGGGCCCGGGTTATCTTCAGCGCCCACGGCGTTTCGCCGCTGGTTCGGACACAAGCGGTGGAGCGGGACCTCAAAGTCATCGACGCGACCTGCCCGCTGGTTACCAAAGTGCACCTGGAGGCCGTGAAGTTCGCCCGCAAGAACTTCACGATTGTGCTTATAGGGCACAAAGATCACGACGAGGTGATCGGCACGCTGGGCGAGGCTCCGGAATCCACTGTACTCGTTTCAAACGTGGAAGACGTCAATCGCCTTAAAGTGAAAGACCCTGAAAGAGTTTCGTTCATCACCCAGACGACTTTGAGCCTGGATGAAACCCAAGACATTGTGACCCGGCTGCGCGAGCGTTTCCCGAAAATTCAAGGCCCAGCGGCGCAGGATATCTGCTATGCCACCGAAAACCGGCAGTTAGCCGTCAAGGCGGTGGTGCCGATGTGCGAGCTTTTGCTGGTGGTGGGCTCGCAGAATAGCTCGAATTCGCGCAGGCTGGTGGAAGTTTGCGTGAAAGAAGGTGTTGCCTCGCACCTGATTGACGACCTGAGTGAAGTGCGCTCGGAATGGCTGGAGGGCGTTGATAAAATTGCGGTGACGGCCGGCGCTTCGGCCCCGGAAAACCTGGTGCAAGAACTGATTGAATCGCTGCGCGGGCGCGGCTACGGTGAACTGGAAGAAGTGGAAATCAAGGAAGAGGATGTGCGCTTTAATCTGCCCTCCGAACTGAACCGGACGGTGCAGTTGCATACTATAGCGCGGGTATGAGTCCCAGCCTCCAACTCACCGACGCCCTGGTTACATCCTGTGCGCAGACGCTTCGGCAGGCGGTGAACTTCCTGCTCGGCGCGCAACACCGGGACGGCTACTGGTGGGCCGACCTCACGGCCGATACCACGCTGGAATCCGACTATATTCTGCTGGAGCTGTGGTGGCATCCGCCGGTCGACGGTGTTTGGAATCCGCCTACTCGCGAACGCATCGGCCGGGCGGTTCGTTCGATCCTGGCGCGGCAGTTGCCGGATGGCGGCTTTAACATTTATGCCCACGGACCTTCCGAGATCAGCGCTTCGGTCAAGGCCTATACTGCGCTGAAGCTTGCGGGGTTGCCCTACGATGATCCCGACCTGACTCGTTTGCGGGAGCGCATCCTGGCGATGGGCGGCTTGCAAGCGGCCAACAGCTACGTCAAGGTGAATCTCAGCATCTTCGGGCTGTATCCGCGCGAGCACACGCCCTCCATTCCTCCTGAAGGCATGCTGCTGGGCAGGCTGATCTACGAAATGTCTTCGTGGACACGGGCTATTGTGATTCCGCTCTCGATCGTGCACGCTATGAACCCGCAGCGCCCGGTCCCGGCTGGGTTCACGGTGGACGAACTTCTCATGCCAGGAGTGCCGCTTAGTTTCCCGAACGATGAAGGGTTCTGGAGTTGGCGCAATTTCTTCCTGCTTACGGACAAGTTCGTAAAGTTCTGGGAGCGTCACGGGTCGCGCGGACTGCGCCGGAAAGCCATCCGCCGCGCGGAGCAGTGGATTCTTGAACGCAGCCGCTATAGCGATGGCCTCGCCGCTATTTATCCGCCCATGTTCTACGTAATCATGGCGCTGGATCTCCTGGGTTATCCCAAGGACCATCCCGACGTCGTCGAGGCCAAACAGCAATTCTTCAACCTGCTGGTCGACGACGATCGCGGCTTTTACTTCCAGCCGTGTTTCTCGGTGGTCTGGGATACCGGCATCGCAGCTTATGCGCTGGGTGAATCCGGTCTGGTGCCAGATCACGCGATGGCGCGCGCGGTTGATTGGCTGCTAACCAAGGAAGTACGCCGCCGCGGTGACTGGAGCGTGAAGCGCCCCAATATCGAGCCCTCGGGTTGGTATTTCGAATTCGCCAACGAGTTTTATCCAGATATCGACGATACCGCACAGGTGCTGCTGGCACTTGCCCGGGCGCGCGGGACCGACGCGGTGAAACAAGACGCCTGTATGCGGCGCGCGGTCGACTGGCTGCTGGCGATGCAATCGAAGGACGGTGGCTGGGCCGCGTTCGATGTCGACAACAACTGGCAATTCCTGAGCTCCGTGCCCTTCGCCGATCACAACGCCATGCTCGATCCGACATGTCCCGATATCACCGGACGTGTGCTTGAAGCGTTGTGCGCCTGCGGCGTCAAGCAGGATCATCCCGCAGTACGGCGCGGCGTCGAATGCCTCAAGCGCACTCAGGAAGCCGACGGCAGTTGGGCTGGACGCTGGGGAGTCAATTACGTCTACGGTACGTTCCTGGCGCTGCGCGGTCTGGAAGCCGCGGGGGAGATTGATCGCGACGTTTGTGTCCTGCGTGCCGGCGAATGGCTGCGCTCGATTCAGAACGCCGACGGTGGATGGGGTGAAAGCTGCGCCAGCTACGCCCAGAACACTTACGTCCCAGCTCCCAGTGCGCCTTCGCAAACGGCTTGGGCGATTCTGGGATTGCTCGCCAGCGGCGATACCAACAGCGGCAGCGTACAACAGGCCATCGAATATTTGATGGAAACCCAGCGCCAGGACGGCGGCTGGAACGAAGAGTTATCCACCGGCACCGGTTTCCCGGGTGTCTTTTATTTGCAGTATCACTACTATCGCCACTCGTTCCCGGTGCTGGCTCTTTCCAGCTACCTCAAGGCGAAAGGCGCAAACGGAGCAGACCGATTATGAGAGTTCCGCTAGCACAGGTCGCCGACATGGCGACTTATATCGCCAAAAACAAAATTCGCCCGAAACCGGAGTGGCAGAAGAACGTCGCCCCCACTGAAGATCTGGCCAACCCTTTCAAGATTGTCCACACGCAGATTCCTTCGGTGAAAAGCGATCGCAAGCCGCATCCCATGATCAACAAGCGCTTCCCGCTGGTGATGATGCTGGAGCCGCTGCACGCCTGCAATCTCACTTGCACCGGTTGCGGCCGTATCCGTGAATACGAAGACAGTATTCGCGACCGCGTGTCGCTGGAGAATTGCCTGAAAGCGGTAGACGAGTGCGGCGCTCCGATGGTCTCGATCTGCGGTGGCGAGCCGTTGCTGCTGCCCGACATTGGCGTGATGTGCGCGGAGATCCTCAAGCGCGGACGCTATATTCAGCTCTGCACCAACGGCATGTTCCTCCGCAAGCGCCTGAAGGATTTTACTCCGCATCCCAACCTGGTATTTAACGTTCACCTGGATGGCATGGAGAAGAATCACGACATCGCCGTCGAGCGTGAGGGCGTGTTCAAGGAAGCCATCGACGGTGTTCGCGCTGCCAAGGAAGGCGGCTTCAAGGTATTCTCCAACACCACGGTCTTCAAAGAAACCGACATGAAGGAGATCTGGGAGCTCTTCGAATACCTGGAGCAATTCGGCGTCGACGGGCACTCGATTTCGCCGGGCTACGGCTACTCGGCCGTGAACGATCGCGAAATGTTCCTGACGCGCGAGGACGTGTACGAGAAGTTCAAGGACATCGACAAGATGGCCAAGCGCTTCCCGCTGGTTTCCTCGCCGGTCTACATGGATTTCCTCAAGGGCGAACGTGAGTTGCCATGCACAGCGTGGGGCATGCCCACCTATAACGTCAAGGGTTGGAAAGGTCCTTGCTACCTGATCACGGACGGCCACTACAACACCTTCGAAGAGCTGATGACCAAGACTCAGTGGGAAAACTACGGCACTGGCAATGACCCGCGCTGCGAGGATTGCATGGTGCACTGCGGCTATGAGCCATCTTCAGCTTACGGCGTGAATTCGAAAATGATGGATCCGTTCAAATCGCTGAGCTGGCTCTTGAGTTGAGGTAGCGCACCCAATGAAGCCCGTTCTAGTAACGGGAGCCACAGGATTTATAGGCTGGCATGTTGCTCGGCAGTTACTGGAGCGGAGTGAGCGGGTTCGGGCCTTGGTGCGGGACCCGGCTCGTAGCGCGAAGGCGCTGACCGAGTTGGCGGGAATCGAAACCGTGCCCGGCGACTTGCGGGACGAAAACTCCCTGGCACGAGCGGTGACGGGCTGTGGCTCGGTGTTTCACGTGGCAGCGGATTATAGGTTGTGGGCGCCACGGCCGGAAGAGATGTACCGCTCGAATGTCGACGGCACGCGCAGTTTGCTGGCCGCCGCACGGAAGGCGGGAGTGGAACGGTTTGTGTATACCAGCACCGTTGGCTGTATCGGAATGCCGAAAGGTGAGCTAGGTTCCGAGGAAACGCCGTCCAGCCTGGAAGAAATGCAGGGGCCTTACAAGCGCTCCAAGTACCAGGCCGAACAGGTTGCGTTGCAGTTCGCGGGAGAGGGATTTCCGGTCGTGATCGTGAATCCTACGGCCCCGGTCGGAGATCATGATTTTCGGCCCACGCCGACAGGCAAGATTGTGGTGGATTTTTTGCGGGGAGCGATGCCGGCGTATCTGGATACCGGTTTGAACGTGGTCTACGTGGGCGATGTCGCCGCGGGACATCTGCTCGCAGGCGAGCGCGGACGGGTCGGAGAGCGCTACATTCTAGGTGGCGAGAACCTGACGCTCCAGCAGATCTTTGGCAAGTTGGAAGAAGTGACCGGAAAGCCCGCGCCGAAGGTACGGATTCCGTATGCGGTAGCATATGCGGCGGGAGTGGCTTCCACCGGATGGGCCTCTTTGACCGGACACGAGCCGAGGGCGCCGCTGGATGGTGTGCGCATGGCGCGCAAGAAAATGTGGGTGCGGCACGACAAAGCCGCACGCGAGTTAGGATATTCGGCCAGACCGGCCGTGGAAGCGCTGCGGCGCGCCGCGGAGTGGTTTCAGGCCAACGGTTACTGTGAGGACCTGGCTACTGGTGGCCGCCGAACGGCGTGAGTTCGATGGGATTCGGAAGCGAATGGGAAACGCCAAACAACTCGTCTGGCCCGGTGCAAAGTTTGCTTGCGAAGCTGAGTGGCAGGGAGATCGCTGGTGGATGCTCGCCAACGGACCTGGCGGAGCACTGGTGCTTCAGGCGCTCAAGGAAAAGAAAGATCTGGACGGAATGATCAGCACGGGACTATGTGGCGCGCTGGATCCGGCGCTCCGTTTGGGCGACGTAGTGGTGTCCAACAATGCACACATCGAAGCCCGCGCCGCGTTCGTGCGTGGAACGGTTCACACAATCGATCATGTAGCGATCACCGCCACCGAAAAGCGTACCCTCCGCAATCAGACGGGCGCTATCGCCGTCGATATGGAATCCGCGGCTGTCAAACGCAAGGCCGCCGAATGGAATGTTCCATATTTATGTATTCGTGCTGTGTCGGATCGCGCCGGTGACACGCTGCCCTTGGACTTTAATCGCTATCGCAACGCACGCGGGGATTTCTCGCGGACCCGGATTGCGCTGGCGGCGATCGCACGGCCCTTCACTTTAATGCCACAATTAATGGAGTTCGACCGGAACTGCCGCAGGGCCGTCGATGCCCTGGGAGATTTTCTTGCCGACTGCCGATTCTAGACTCGCGACCGCCGAAACCGCGCTCTCGACCATGCACGCCGCCGTGTATAAGGGAGCGAGCGTGGTTGCAGTGGAGTCCCTCCCGGTTCCCGAGATTGGCCCCGGCGAAGTACTCATCCGCGTCGAAAGCTGCGGTATCTGTCCCACCGATCTGAAGAAGATCGCCTACAACCTCTTGCCTGGCCCGCGCATCTACGGGCACGAAACCGCGGGTGTGATCGCGGCGGTCGGCGCAGGCGTGAAGAAATATCAGCCCGGCGACCGCGTGATTGTGTTCCATCACATCCCTTGCGGAAAATGTTTTTACTGCGGCAAGAAGTTGTACGCGCAATGCCCGGTGTATAAGAAGGTCGGCGTGACTGCCGGGTTTGAACCGGCCGGCGGCGGATTTTCGCAATACGTGCGCGTGATGGATTGGATCGTCGAACGCGGCATAGAAAAGATTCCGGACGGCGAGTCTTTTGACGCCGCCTCCTTTGTCGAGCCCGTGAACACTTGCCTGAAGGGCATGAAGCAGCTCGACCCGCAGCCCGGCGATGTAGTGGCGATCTTGGGTCAGGGGCCAGTGGGGCTGATTTTCACGATGATGGCCGCGCGAGCGGGAGTACACATCGTTGCCACCGACACTTTTGAGACCCGCCGGAAGTTAGCGCGCAAGTTTGGTGCACACGCAACCTTCGATCCACGAGACGCCGCCTTCGAGAGCGCCATCAAAGATATGACCGAGGGACGCGGAGCCGACGTGGTGATCATCGCTGCCTCCGCCAAAGGAATTGTTGAGCAGGCCGTCGCCATTTCGCGCCCCGGAGCCCGTATTTTGCTATTTGCGCAGACGTCGCATCAGGAGCGAATCGAAGTATCGGGCGCGGACATCTGTATGGGAGAGCGTATGCTTTGCGGCTCCTATAGCGCGTCCGTGGATATACAGAAAGAATCCGCCGATCTTGTTTTCTCGGGAGCGCTCCCGGTGGAAGAATTGATTTCGCATCGGTATTCATTAAGCGATATTCATGTTGGAATTGAGCGGGCGTTGCATCCCGACGCGGAATCGTTGAAGATCGTAGTACAGCCCCAGAGGTGAGAACAGAGTGACTCAGCAGATGACCGCGGCCGTC
>Ga0105245_10002933_pt1 | contig 15313 bp, 12 predicted proteins | sample KBSM54metaG_FD_81523 | JGI IMG/M metagenome (GOLD analysis project Ga0105245, IMG submission 81523) | Miscanthus rhizosphere microbial communities from Kellogg Biological Station, Michigan, USA - KBS M5-4 metaG | ecosystem: Host-associated > Plants > Roots > Rhizosphere > Soil | place... | reverse complement strand
TCTCCTCGTGGATGTGCTGGTGCAGGTCGAGCTCGAGCTCGCGGAGGCCGTCGAGCGTCGCGCGGTGCGTGTTGCAGAGCGCACGGTCGAGGTCGTAGCCGTTCGAGAGATCGCGCAGCTTCGCGAGAGCCGAGCCGGCCCACTCGTGGTCGTGCTCGAGCTCCGCGACCTGATCGGCGTCGTACGGGCCGCCGCTGCGAACGAGCGGGAAGAGGTCTGTCTCCTCCGTCACGATGTGCTCCTCGAGCTCGGAGCGGAGCGCGGCGAACGTGTCGCGTAGCTCAGAGAGCTCGGGGCGCCCGTCGCCATGGGCGCGCACGACCTTCTCGAGGAGGCCTTCGAGGCGCGGGAGCTCCTCGCGCAGATGGTCGTGGTGGGTGGTGACGATGTGGTCGCACAGCTCGGAGAGCGGCGCGCTCGCCCAGTCGCGCTCGCCCGACGGTGCGCCGGCGACCGACTCGAGGGCGGCAACGGCGTGGTCGACGGCGAGGCCGCGCGCGTCACAGGCGGTGCTCAGGCTCTGCTTGCCGCCACAGCAGTAGTCGACGCCGAGCTCCTCGAACACCCGGGCGCGTGACGGTTGCTCGAGCACGAGGTCGGCGACGGTGCGGGACGGATCGATCATGGCTGCTCCTCGGTCGCTGCAGATGGCTCCTGGGGGCGCGGCATGCCGCACCCGTACGACCGTAGCCGCGGGGCCGTGCCGGCGCGTCGTGACACGGCCGCCGCAACATTGCGGACGACTACGGATGCGGCCGGCCGGACCAGCGTCCGGAGGCGACTGCCCTCGTACGCGGCCGGGAGCCGGGAGGCGAGCGCCCTCCCGACTCCACCCCTCCCCCTGCGGGGCTCGGCCGGCGCACTGCGGCGAACTCTCGCCGACGGTCCGCCCCCTGAGCATCGGCCGATCGGTCGATCAGGCGGTCCGGGTCGCGAGCGCCGCCGTGCGGGCGCCGGTGTTCAGCGGGTGATGACACGCGGCCAGGTGGCCGCGGCGGTGGTCGATCAGCGCCGGCTCGACCGCGCTGCAGATCTCGGTCGCGTAACGGCAGCGCGTGTGGAACCGGCAGCCCGACGGAGGCGCGACGGGGCTCGGTGGGTCGCCGCGGAGGACGACCCGGTGCCGCAGCTGCTCGCGCGCGGTCGTCTCGACCGTCGGCACCGCAGAGAGGAGCGCCTCCGTGTACGGATGGACGGGATGTGCATAGAGCTCCTCCGCCGGCGAGAGCTCGACGATCTTCCCGAGGTACATCACCGCGATCCGGTCGGAGACGTGGCGGACGACGTTCAGGTCGTGCGCGATGAAGAGGTACGTGAGGCCGAACTCGTGTTGCAGCTCCGCGAGCAGGTTCAGGATCTGGGCCTGGATCGAGACGTCGAGCGCCGAGACGGGCTCGTCGGCGACGACGAGCTTCGGCGTCGTGATGAGCGCCCGGGCGATCCCGACCCGCTGGCGCTGGCCGCCCGAGAACTCGTGTGGGTAGCGGTTGTAGTGCTCCGGGTTCAGGCCGACGACCTCGAGCATCTCGCGCACCCGCGTCTTGCGCTCGGAGCGCGACCCGATGTGCTGCAGGCGGAGCGGCTCGCCGACGATCGCTCCGACCGTCCGGCGCGGGTTGAGCGACGAGTACGGATCCTGGAAGACGAGCTGGATCTCGCGGCGCAGGGGGCGCAGCGCGCGGGCCTTCCAGTGGGTGATGTCCTTGCCGTCGTATCGGACCGTGCCGCCCGTCGGCTCGAGCAGGCGCGTGACGAGGCGTGCGACGGTGGACTTCCCGCAGCCGGACTCTCCGACGAGGCCGAGCGTGCCACCGCGGGGAATGTCGAACGACACCCCGTCCACCGCGTGCACCTGTCCTCGCCCGCCGCCGAGGAACACGCCGCGGGTGAGCGGGAAGAGCTTCTCGAGGCTCTCGACGGCGACCAGCGGAGCCGCCTGTTTCGGCGCGCCGCCGTTGCCCGCGATCGCCGGGCGCTGGGCGAAAGGCCCGTTCACGCTCGGGCCTCCTGCGAGCGCACCTCGCTACCGATCGCGCGCCGCGTCGGGACGGGCAGGTGGCACGCGACGGTGTGGCCCGGGGTCGTCGGCAGTAGCGCCGGCCGCTCACGGGGGCAGACCTCCATCACGTACGGGCAGCGCGGGTGGAAGGCGCAGCCGCTCGGGACCGAGATGAGGCTCGGCGGCGAGCCTTCGATCGGGTGAAGCGGCTCCGAGCGCGAGGCCTCGGTGCTCGGGAGGGACTGCAGGAGGCCCCACGTGTACGGGTGCTCGGGGTGGTCGATCACGCCCGTCAGCGGCCCGAGCTCGGCCACCCGCCCGGCGTACATCACCGCGACGTGGTCGGCCGTCTCCGCGATCACGCCGAGGTCGTGGGTGATGAGGACGACGGCGGTGCCGTGCTCGGCCTGGAGCTCGCGGACGAGGTCGAGGATCTGCGCCTGGACGGTGACGTCGAGTGCGGTCGTCGGCTCGTCGGCGATCAGGATCTCGGGGCCGAGGACGAGTGCCATGGCGATCATCACGCGCTGCCGCATCCCGCCCGAGAGCTCGTGGGGATAGCTCGAGAGCCGGTCCGCGGCGTTCGGGATCCCGACCTCTCGGAGCGCCTCGAGTGCACGGGCGCGCGCCGCCTTCTCCGACACGCGCTCGTGCGCCTGGATCGCCTCGACGATCTGCCAGCCGATCTTGTAGAGCGGGTGGAGTGACGAGAGCGGGTCCTGGAAGATCATCGCGACGCGCTTGCCGCGCACGCGGCGCAGCTCGTCGGTCGGCATCGCGAGGAGGTCGACGCCGTCGAGCAGCACCTCGCCGGAGATGGTCGCGTTCGGAAGCCGGGTGAGCCCCATCACGGTGAGTGCCGTGACGCTCTTCCCCGACCCGGACTCGCCGACGACGCCGAGCGTGCGGCCGCGGTCGACCGCGAGCGAGACGCCGTCGACGGCGTGGACGATCCCGTCCCGCGTCTCGAACGAGACGTGCAGGTCGCGGATCTCGAGGAGCGCCATCAGTAGCGCACCCGCGGGTCGAGGAACGCGTACACGATGTCCACGAAGATGTTCGCGGCAATGATGAAGAACGCCCCGAAGAGGACAGTCCCCTCGATCGCCGGCAGGTCGGAGTTGATGATCGAGTCGTAGGCGTACCGCCCGATCCCGGGGATGTTGAAGACCGTCTCCGTGAGGATCGCGCCACCGAGCAGGATCCCGATGTCGAGCCCGGCCATCGTGACGACGGGCGTGAGGGCGGCCCGCAGGCCGTGGCGGCCGACGACGCGCCGCTCCGAGAGCCCCTTCGCGCGCGCGGTGCGGATGTAGTCCTCGCCCATGGTGTCGATCAGGTTCCCTCGCACCATGCGCGCGTAGAACGCCGCGAAGGCGGCCGCGAGGACGCACCAGGGCATCAGCAGCGACGTGAACCACCGCCACGGCGAGACCGAGAGCGGCGTGTACGAGCCGGCGCCCGGGAGCAGGTGGACCACCCCGATGTCGTTCGAGAAGAGGAACAGCGCGATCAGGCCGAGGAAGTAGACGGGCGCGGAGATCGCGACGAGCGCCGCCCCCATCGTCGCGCGGTCGAGGAGCGAGCGGCTCCGGATCGCCGAGATCACGCCGATCGGGATCGCGACGATCATCCAGATCACGAACGCGCCCGCCGTCAGCGAGAGCGTCACCGGCAGACGCGTGAAGATCTGGGACTTGACCGAGACGCTGTTCTGGTACGAGTAACCGAGGTCGAAGTGCAGGACGATGCCCTTGAGGAAGAGCCAGTACTGCACGTAGAGGGGCTTGTCGAGGCCGAGGTTGTGGCGGATCTGCGCGATCAGCTCGGGCGTCGCCTGGCGGCCTGCCCGGAGCGCGGCCGGGTCGGCGGACGGAAAGACCGTGAAGATGACGAACGTCAACGCGCTGACGACGACGAGCAGGAACGCGCCCCACAGGATGCGGCGGCAGACGTACCGCAGCATCGACGACTGAAGGACGCTCCCGATCGCCCCCAGGACCGTGCTTCCTCCCCCGGGCGGGCGGGCCCGGGGGGAGGAAGCGCTGGTGTCGAGCGTCGTGGACGTAACGCGCCTACGAGCCCGAGACGGACATGAACGTCACGTCGGGGGAGCCGCCGTTCCACAGCTCCGGCGCGGCTGTGACGCGCTTCGAGTAGACGGACGGGAAGTTCTCCCAGACCCACGGGACGGCCGCCGCCGACTGCGTGACCATCCGGTCGATCTTGCCCCACGCGGCCCAGCGGGCCTGCGGCGCGACGATCGTCTTGGCATGCGCGATCGCCTTGTTGATCGTGGGGTCGTTCAGGAGCGGCCAGTTCGAGTTGTTGACCGGCGTGATCCTGTTCCCCGCGAACGTGACGTCGAGCACGGCCTGCGGCTCGTGGAAGTCCGGTAGCCAGCCCACGTTCGGGCAGATGTTCGGCTCGTTCTTCGGGACGTTGCAGTACTTCGTGTACATCGTCGAGTGCGTGACCGAGATCGTCTTCACGTTGAAGCCGATCTTGGCCATGTCGGCTGCGACGACCTGCCCGGTGTTGGAGCCGGGCGGCGAGTTGTCCGCCACCATCGTCACCTGCGGGCCTTTGTACATCCCGTTCGCGAAGCCGGCCTGGCGGAGCAGCGCCTTCGCCTTCGCGACGTTGCCACGGAAGCCGGCGCTCGGGAACGGGTTGAACCCGAGGCCGCCTGCCTGCACGAAGCCCTGGTTCTTGAAGCTCGGGTCGAGGAAGTGCGTCGCGATCCGGCCGTCGATCGCGCCGCCGCGCGTCAGGCGCATGGCGTTGCGGTCGAGGACGGTGGCGACCGCCTGCCGCACGTCGAGGTTGTTGAACGGCGGCTTCGACGTGTTGAGCGCGACGTAGCGGCTTCCGCCCGCGGGCGTGAAGTGCAGCTGGGCCTTCTCGGACGAGTTGGACATGATCGAGCGCAGCTCGGCCGGCGGCGGAGGGGAGTCGCCGTTGACGTCGGCGGAGCCCGAGAGAATCGTCCGCGTCATCACGGTCGGATCCTGGTAGCCCTCCTTGAAGAGCACCTCGTCGGCGTGCGCGGGCCGCCAGCTCGTCTTCGCGCTCCAGTTCGGGTTGCGGACGAGGTCGATCAGCTGCCCCGGCTTGTAGCCGACGCCGTTGATGTTCCCGGACGAGTCGTTCTTGATCATGTACGGCCCCGTCGCGACCTGATGCATGCCGTAGGACGAGGTCGTCTGGTCGTCGAACTGCTTCGCGTATTCACGCGGTACCGGCGCGGTCATCAGGAGGCCGAGCGAGCCGGTGAAGATGCCGTCCGGCCGCTTCAGCCGGAAGACGATCGTGCTCTTGTTCGGCGTCTGGATGCCCTTGATGTTGGGGACGCCCTTCGTCGCCTTCGCCGGCGCTCCGACGACGTCGCCGAAGTAGGCGCCGGCGTAGCCGTTCGCGACGCTCGACGCGAACCCGCGCTCGATCGCGTACTTCACGTCGGCGGACGTCACCTCGCGGTTGACGGGCGGGCTGAAGCGGACGCCCGGGCGGATGTGCACGGTGACCGTCTTGTTGCCGTTCGAGTACTTCGGCATTGCCGAGGCGAGGTCGGGGATCGCGTTGATCGAGTTCGGCCGGTACGACAACAGCGGCCGCTGGGTCGCGTACGAGATCTCGTAGGTGAACGAGTAGTACGCCTGGCCCGGGTCGATGTGGTCGACGTCGCCGGCCGAGAGGACCGTGATCTTCCCGCCGGCCTGCCGGCCGCCGGCCGTGGCGACGCCGGCGCCGACCGCGGCGACGATCACCGTGAGCAAGGCCGCGGTTATCGCGACGCGGCGGCGGCCTAGAGCCCTTGTGAGTGCTGACATCGCTCCTCCTTCGAGCGTTGAGTTGGTCATGCGGCTTTCGGGTCGAGGGCGTCGCGGATTCCGTCGCCGAGCAGGTTGAAGGCGAGCACGGTGAGCAGGAGCGCGACCCCCGGGAAGAGGAAGAACCACCAGGCGGTAGCGAAGATCGGCGTCGCCTCGGCGAGCATCTCGCCCCAGCTCGCCTGGGGTGGGTTGATACCGACGCCGAGGTACGAGAGCGCCGCTTCGAGCAGGATGTTCTGCGGGATCACGAGCGTCGAGTAGACGACGATCGGCGCCACGAGGTTCGGCAAGAGCTCCCGGAACATGATCGCCGTCGAGCCAGCCCCGGCGGCCCGGGCCGCCTCGACGAACTCCTTCTCGCGGAGCGAGAGGACCTGGCCGCGGATGATGCGGCCGATATACGTCCAGTTGACGACCACGATCGCGACGATCACGGTCGACAGGCCCGGCTTGATCAGCCCGCCGGCGCAGCCGTTGCCCAGCGAGCAGGACGATGCGATCCCGAGCGCGAGGAGGAGGATCGGGAACGCGAGGGTGACGTCGATGACGCGCGAGATGACGGTGTCCGTAGCCCCGCGGTGAAAGCCGGCGAGGAGGCCGGCGACGATGCCGAGACCGACGGACAGAAACGTTGCGATGAGCGCGACCTGGAGCGAGACGCGGGCGCCGTAGACGACGCGCGCGAAGACGTCGCGTCCGACGGTGTCCACGCCGAACAGGAACTCGCGGGACGGGCCTGTCGGCGTCCCGTACGTCGGGTCGAGCTGCTCCGGGAACTGCGCGTTCGGGGGATGGCCGAAGAGCTTCACGATCCACGGCGCGAGGATCGCGAGCAGGATCTCGAGGACGATGAACCCGAGCGCGACGAGGGCGACGCGGTCCTCCTTGAACCGCTCCCAGAAGAGCTGGAACGGCGTGCGACCCGCGATCGCCGCGGGCTCGCCGGGCGGCGCGCCGCCGAGCGGGGCGTCGAGGATCGGCGCGGCAGTGGTCGTCACCGTCGGTGCCGCGAGGGTGCTGCGCTCGCTTCGACCTCCATACATCCACGCTGCACCCGGCGCCACCGCCGGCCGATCCTGCGGAAAGACGATCACCCGTACGCTCGCCGTCGGGCGTCAGGCGGAAGCGCCCATCCTCCGATCGAACGAGGGGTCTACCGGAGACCGCTCCGGAGCCGCATGGCTACTCGGATCGCGTCGGCTGATGGATCCTACGAACGGTCGAGGCCGCGCAGCTCGGAGACGAGCCGCTCGACGCGCACCACGCCCTCGACCTCCTCGTGGAGGCCGTCGAGCTCCAGCATCGCGGCCGTGAGGAGAGCCACCTTCTGCCGCTCCGTCAGCGGGTGGCCGCCTTCCTCGCAGAAGCCGAAGCCCGTGACGGTCGCCTGGGCCATGCGTTGCGCGGCGACGACGTGGAGCGTCGCCTCCACTCCCTCGGTCGTTCTCCGCTCCGGAAGCATGTCGAGCATGATCGGCGCGCGGCGGCGGGGCGGCAATCGTCCGACCGCACGATCGACGAGGCGAGGCTCTCTCAGCCGCCGGCTCGGCCGTTGCCGTCGACACGCTCGGGGACACGCACCTCGACCCGCGTTCCGCCCCCCGGCGTCGAGAGCAGCTCCATCTGCCCTCCGGCGGCCTCGACCCGGACCCGCTGGGCGGCCAGGCCGATGTGCCCGTCCGCGAGGCGCTCCTCCGGGCGCCCGGCCGGGAAGCCGCGGCCGTCGTCCTCCACGACGAGCACGAGCTCGCCGTCTCGCTCTGCGAGGCGGACGTCGACGAGGCTCGCGTCCGCGTGCCGCACGACGTTCGTGAGCAGCTCGCGCGCGGCCGAGAAGACGAGCTGGTCCTGTGCGTGGTCGCCGGGGCCGTCCAGATCGAGACGGAGCCGGAAGCGACCGCGGGCGGCCGCCTCCTGCGCGACCGAGCGCAGGGCGGCCTCGAGCCCCGCCGCCTCGAGGACGTACGGATGGAGGTCGAAGACGGCCTCGCGCAGCTGCCCCGCCGCGGCGACGAGCGCTGCGTCTGCCCGCGCCAGCGCCGGATGGGTGGTCGTCTCGGACGCCTCCTCGAGCTCGTGGCGCGCTGAGAGCAGGTTCTGGATCGCGTGGTCGTGGAGGGCCTCGGCGAGCGCCTTGCGCTCCCGCTGCTCTGCCTCGAGGGCGTCCGTCAAGAGTCGCGAGCGGTCGGCGGCGAGGCGCGACGCGAGCTCCGTCCGGCGCTCGAGCAGGAGGGAGAGCATCACGCACGCCACGCCGATCCACGCCAGGTAGCCCGCCTGCGTGACGATGAACCGTGTCACGGCGGCCTGCTGCGTGCCCGGGTGGACGACCGCCTGGATCACGTACGTCGCCGTCGTGAGGACGACCGCCAGCCCCGTGAACGCGGGCCGGAAACGGAACGCGACCGCGACCGGGATCAGGAAGAACGCGAGCCGGGCGTGCGAGTACGCCCCACCCGACAGGACCGCGAGCACGCCGATCGCGACGATGTCGATCGCGGTCGCGACGATCGCGAACCGGTCGCCGACGCTGCGAAGGTGGACGTATGCGAGTACACCGGCGCTCCAGGCGGCGAAGAGCGCCAGCATGACGAGGAACCAGGCCCGCTCCTCGTTCGGCGCGATGCTCTCTCCGACTGCGATCAGCGCGACGGCCGGCAGGCGAAGCCACGCGACGGCGCGCTCGGCCTCCGCGGTCGCATCCCCGGACCAGGCCGGGAAGGTGGGCCGCTCCACCCGCCTACTCGATCAGGCCCCGCCGCATCGCGCTCGCGACGGCCGCGGCGCGATCCGAGACGCCGAGCTTCTCGTAGAGATGCTGCACGTGGGTCTTCACCGTCGTCAGGCCGAGGTAGAGCTCCTTCGCGATCTGGGGCAGGCTCTTGCCCGCCGCGATCATGTGCAGGATCTCCTGCTCGCGCGGGGTGAGCGCCGGCGCATCCGTCTGCTTGCGGAGCCGGATCTCCGAGACGAGGCCGGCGGCGACATCCGGAGGCACGACGTTCTCGCCCCGGGCGCACGCGAGCACGGCGTCGGCGATCTGCTCGCGGCGTGCCTCTTTCGAGACGAAGCCGGCGGCTCCGATCTCGAGCGCCCGGTAGACGACGCCGCTGTCCGTGAACGCCGAGACGATCAGGACGCGGGTCGGAAGCTGCTCGCGGACGACCGCGTGGGTCACCGCGACGCCGTCGAGCTCCGGCAGCTTGTAGTCCAACAACGCAACGTCGGGCTGGTGCTCCTGGATCTTGGCGAGCGCGGAGCGTCCGTCCTCGGCTTCCGCCACGATCTCGACGTTGCCGCTCGCAAGGAGCGCCCTCACCACTCCTTCGCGGTAGAGGGGGTGGTCGTCGGCGACGACGACGGTGACCCGCTGCTTGCCCTGCTCGTGCATCGTGACGTCACCCATGGTATTGCGCGTTGATCCCGACGACGCGGCCGTGGCGGTCGAGCAGCGGCCCGCCGGAGTTGCCGTGGTTGATCGGGGCGTCCGTCTGGACGGCGCCCGAGATCGTGTGGTCCTTCGGCGCCTGGATGTCGCGCCGGGTGGCGCTCACAATCCCGGCGGTCATCGTGCGCTCGAGCCCGGACGGGTTTCCGATGGCGTAGACGCGATCGCCCACGAGGACGCTGCCCGAGCTCGCGAACGTCAGCGGATGGAGCGTCGCCGCCGGAGCCCTGACACGGACGACGGCGATGTCGGTGGTCGGGTCGGCCCCGACGACCTTGGCGGGGTACGTTCCACCCCCGCTGAATCCCACGCGAATGTCGTGCGCGCCCTGTACGACGTGGTCGTTCGTGACGATGTCGCCCTTGCGATCGACGACGAAGCCCGAGCCGAGCGCGCCGACCTGCTCCGTCCCGCCCGGGGTGAAGAAGGTGGGCGGGACGATCTGGGTGACGGTGTCCTCGATCTCGACGACGGCAGGCGCGTCCGCGCGGTAGATCGCCTCGGGCGAGAGCGCCGCGACGGTGTGCACGACACTCGTCGGCTCCGCGCCGACCGGTGCCGAAGCCAGGGCGCTCGAGCTCGAGCGGCCGCCGTCCACGGCGACGCCGATCGCCGCCCCGCCGATCCCGCCGACGACGGTTGCGGTGAAGACGATGGCGAACGTGCGTCCCATGGGTGCTCCTGCAATTCGAAAAACGGTAGGCCGAAGGCATCGTCGCTCCATGCCCGTGGAGAGAGGATCGCCCGCTCGGGCTATCGGCTCGGCGGGGTCGCGTGGGTCGGCGGACGAGCGCTGCCTCGTCTGTCCCGTCGTCCGTTCGGCCGATGGGTCGTGCCCCCCGGATCGGCGATGCTGGCTCCTGCGATGGTCGTGCCGGGGCCGGGAGAGGTCGAGCCTGGGTGACGTTGCTCGACCGAGAGATCGTCGACGTCGTCTCCATCGCGGCGGTGACCGCGGCGATTCTCGTCGCGGGCCGCCGTGAGGAGCGCTCGAGCTCCGTGCAGACCTACGGCCGGGGGCGCTCGCGGCTCGCCACGGTGTCCGCCCTCGGCGTGGTGGCGCTAGTGGCGGCCGCCGGCGTCGTTGCGGTCTTTGGCCCGCATCGCGCCCGGGGTGCCGAGGCGGCGCCGCTCGCGGATACCGTGTCCGCCGAGCTGACCGGGCCGCCGCCCTGGCCCGCGAACACGGACGGTCTGCGCTCGCGCCTCCGCGCGCTGGGTCTGCCTGCTCTGGGTCGGGAGGGCACGGCGCTCCATATCCATGCGCATCTCGACGTGTTCGTCCACGGCCGACGGATCGCAGTCCCCGCCGGCATCGGCATCGGACCGGACTTCATCTCGCCGCTCCATACCCACGACACCTCGGGCGTCGTTCACGTGGAGTCGCCCGACGTGCGGACCTTCACGCTCGGGGAGGTCTTCGGGGTCTGGGGCGTTCGGCTCACGCGCCGCTGCCTCGGCGGCTACTGCGCGAGCGGCGCCGATCGGCTCCACGTCTACGTCGGCGGCCGGGAGCGCGCGGGCGACCCGCGGCTTCTCCACCTCGCCCCGCACGCGGAGATCGTCGTCGCGTTCGGGACGCCGCGGCAGCTGCCGCGGCCCCTTCCGTCCCGCTTCGCGTTCGCGCCAGGTCTCTAGAAGCGGGGACGGGCGCCGGCAGGCGCCCGTCCCCGTCTCCTCGCCAGAATCTAGCGGCGGCCGTAGCCGATGCCGCCCGTCAGGAGCAGCACCACCACGATGATCAGCAGCACCCATGCCCACACCGGCATATCGTCACCTCTCTCGTCGTCGCAGTTGCACCCGTGTCTACCCGTCTGGGCGGGATTCGACACCCGTCACCGCAGCCGGCTTCCGCGGTCCCCGGTCCCCCGGACGGCCAGATCGTGACCCGACCGGGGGCGGAGCGATCTCGAGGCGCTCGGCGAGCGTCAGGAATGCCGCGCCGAAGGGCGCCTCGGCTACCCGCTCGTGCAACGCGTCCCAGTCGACCTGCTCGCGGAGCGCACGGGCGAGCTCCAGAACGGGACCGTAGTGGGGCTCCTGCTCGGTCATCGCCAAGAGCTTGGTGGCGAGGACGTCGTCGATCGACGCGACGAGCAGCGGCTGCGACACGACCTCGAGCTCGTCCGCCCGCTCGAAGTAGCCGTCGTCGACGGGCCCACCCGAGGGGTGGAAGATCAGATCGACAAGAACGTCGCCGTCCCACGCCTTGAGAAGCCATCCCTCCGGGGGCCGCTCCGGGCGGAAGCCGGCGTCGGCGAGCGCGGCCAGGCCGCGCTCGGCATCACGCTCGACCAGGTAGAAGTCGACGTCGTGGTCGGTCGGCGGGCCGCCGCGCGCCCATCCGGCCATGCCGCCACCGAGGAGAAACGGCACGCCGGCCTCACGGAGCGCGGCGGCCGCGCGCTTCATCGTCTCGGCGAGTTCGGGGAAGTCTTCGCTGAACGAATAGCTCATGCTGCCGTGGTACCCCGGGCCGGGGTAGGTGGAACACGGATGCGGGTAGTCCCGGCCCGTGAGCCAGCTGCGTGTCGCCGCCGTCGGCGACCTCCATGCGTCGGACGAGCACCGCGAGCATCTCGAGCGGGCCTTCGCCTCGCTGGAGGACGTCGACCTCGTCCTGCTCGCCGGCGATCTGACCACGCATGGGCTCGTCGACGAGGCCGGCGTCCTCGCTTCGGCGTGCGAGCGCGCGCGGGCGCCCGTCGCAGCGGTGCTCGGCAACCACGACCACCACAGCGGGCTCCAGGACGAGATCGGCGCTGTGCTCGAGCGCTCGGGTGTCGTCGTGCTCGACGGCGGACACGTCGTGCTCGAGCTGGCCGGGATGCAGGTCGGCGTCGTCGGCGCGAAGGGCTTCGTCGGCGGGTTTCCGGGGGCGGAGATCGCCGACTTCGGCGAGCGCCTCCTGCGCGAGGTCTACGCGCAGACGAGTCGCGAGGTCGAGGCGCTCGAGACCGGACTCGAGGCGATCGCCGGCTGCGAGCGGCGCCTCGTCCTCCTCCACTACGCCCCGACCGTCGACACGATCGTCGGCGAGCCCGAGGGCATCTGGGCGTTCCTCGGATCGGGCCGGCTCGCAGCCCCCATCGGGGCGCATCGGCCAGACGTCGTCCTCCACGGCCATGCGCATCACGGCCGTCCGAGCGGGACGATCGGGACGGTGCCGGTTTACAACGTCGCGCGGCAGGTCGTCGGCAGCGATTTTCTCGTCATCACGCTCTGACCGCGCAGGTCGGTCGACCGAACACCTCTGTGGTATCACCGTGTCGGTGAGAAACCGTGTCGGGACGCCGATGCTCGTCGGTGGCGCGCTCGTCGCGCTCGTGGCGGTCGCGACCTGCGTCGTCGCGTGGCTCCTGTGGGCCAGGGCCGACGAGCGGGGGCGCGCCGAGGACGACCGGGCGGCACAGGCGACCGTCGAGCGCCTCCAGAACAGCGTCGGGCGCGTCCTGACGAGCCTTCGCACCGCGGCCGGGCTCGTGGATGCGAAGGGCGAGGTCGACGCCGCGAGCTTTCAGGCCTGGGCGCAGGCGGTCGGATCGATCGGGGCGACGGACGCCCTGGCGCTCGCCGAGATCGTGCCAGCTGCGGAGCGCGCGAAGTTCGAGGCAGCGAGCGGACGACGGATCTCGGAGCTCGCCGAGCCCGGGGTCTTCCGCGGCGCGGGGCGCCGCGCGACCTACGTCCCCATCGTCGCCATCTGGCCCCAGCCCGGCTCGAGAGGCGCCGTGCTCGGCTTCGACCTGCTGAGCGAGCCGGCGCGGCGGCAGGCGATCGAGAAGGCGCAGTCGACCCGGCGTACCGCCTTCACGGGCACCGTTCCCTTCCTGACCGGTGGGAGCGGGTTTCAGGCCTTCCGACCGGTGTACGCCCCGACGCAGGAGAACGGCGGGCCGGTCGCCTTCGTGAGTGCGTGGTTCGGGCGGCGCATGCTCGGCAGCGTCTTTCGCGACCTCCCGGAGGACCTTCGCGCTCGCGTCGGTCTCGGCGGCACGGAGATCTTCGCGACGGTCGACCGGCCGAGCACCGGCGCCGTCCGCTCGCTCGAGCTCGGCGGTCGCCGCTGGGACGTCGTCGCCCGCGGGAGCGACGTCTCCCACGGGTCCGCCCTCGCGATCCTGGTCGGGGGAGGCGTGCTCGCGCTGATGCTCGCGCTCTTCACCGCCGCAAGGGTCTCGTCGGAGCGGCGCTTGCGGCGTGCACACGATGCGGAGCGCGCCGCCCGCGAGCGCTCGGAGGTGCTCGAGAGGAACGCGTCGGCGCTGCAGCAGCTCGGCGCGAGTCTCTCGGCCGCCGCTCTGCCGACCGAGGTCGCCGAGGCCGTCGTCCCGTTCCTCTTCGAATCGTTCGACGCCCGTCTGGCGATCGTCGGCGTCGCCCACGGGGACGACGTGCGGACGCTGAAGGTGGTCGAGGGAACACCGCGCGACGAGTGGCACTGGCGGCCCGTCTCGGCGTCGGCGTCCAGCCCGACGGCCGATGCGATCCGGCTCGGAAGGGTGGTCGCGCTGCAAGGATGGGACAACATCCGGGAGGCGTACCCGGGGCCCGACCAGGTCGAGCAGCTGCTCGCCGGCGTCGAGTCGATGCACGTCGTGCCGCTTCACGGCGCCTCGGGCGCCGCCGGTGTTGGGCTCGACGAACGGCGCCCGCTCACGGGCGCCGAGGAGCGGATGCTCGACGCGATCGCCGAGGAGCTCGGCCGTGCGCTCGATCGCGCCGCGCTCCTCGAGAGCGAGCACGAGGCGCGACTCCAGGCCGAGGCAATGGAGCGGAACGCAGAGCGCCTCGCCGCTGCATCGACCGCCGTCGAGGTCGCCGCGGCGACGGTCGACGAGATCGGGTCGCTCGGAGCAGACGTCGTGTTCGTGTGGGGCCTTGGCGAAGCCGGGCGTCTCGAGACCCTCGCCGCCTCCGGCGTGCCGGACGAGATCGCCGGTCGCTTCGAGGTGTATCCGCTCGGGCGCGGCGGGCTCGTCTCGGAGGCCATGACCGGTCGCCGGCTCGTCGCCGCCGAGTCGGGTGAGGACTACGACGCCCTCTATCCCGCGCTGGCGGAGGATCGGCGCCGGATCGGCGCCGAGTCGCTCGTCGCGCTGCCGCTGCGGACCGGGCGCGGCGACATCATCGGCGCGATCTTCGCCGCCGCGACCCGTCGACGCTGGGTCACCTCGGGGCGGCGTGCCCTGCTGCTCGGGATCGCGGAGCAGACCGGGGTCGCGCTCGATCGCGCATCCCTCCAGGCCGACGCCGAGCGCGTCGCGGAGGCGGACGCCTTCCTCGCGCTCGTCGGCGAGTCGCTGGAACGCTCGACCACCGCCAGCGGTCGCGCGCGGCGCCTCGTCGACGCGCTCGTGGACGAGCGCGCGACGTTTGCGGCAGTGCACCTGGTCACGGAGTCGGACGAGGTGGAGGAGATAGCGAGCGCGGGCTCGCTTCCCGAGGAGCTCGCGGACGAGGATCGCGCCCTGCGGTGGATCGGCGAGGTCATCTCGACCGGGCGCGCGGCCGGCGCGGACGAGCTCGACCCGAGCCTGTACGGCGGGTCCGGACCGTCCTCCGTCCTCGTCCTGCCGCTGCGGGCGCGTGGGAGGATCCTCGGCGTGCTGACCATCAGGATCGCCGCGGGCGCCGACTGGAAGCCCGTGATGAGCCGTTCCGCCGCCCGGGAGATCGCGACCCGTGCGGCGCTCGCCCTCGACAACGCGCTGCTCTACGAGCGCGAGCGGGACGTGTCCCACGCGCTGCAGCTCGGGTTGCTGGGCGGTGCGCTACCCACCTTCGAGCACGTCGTCGTCGCATCCGCGTACCGGCCGGGATCAGCGTCGCTCGAAGTCGGGGGCGACTGGTACGACGCATTCCCGCTCGAGAACGGTGCGATCGCGCTCGTCGTGGGCGACGTCGTCGGACACGGCCTCGAGGCCGCGGTCGCGATGGGCCAGCTCCGCGGCGCCGTGAGCGCGCTCGCCCAGTGGTCGAGCCCCGCCCTGCTGCTCGAGCGCCTGGACGCATTCGTCGAGACAGTGC
>Ga0105245_10002931_pt1 | contig 15316 bp, 9 predicted proteins | sample KBSM54metaG_FD_81523 | JGI IMG/M metagenome (GOLD analysis project Ga0105245, IMG submission 81523) | Miscanthus rhizosphere microbial communities from Kellogg Biological Station, Michigan, USA - KBS M5-4 metaG | ecosystem: Host-associated > Plants > Roots > Rhizosphere > Soil | place: Michigan... | reverse complement strand
CGATCGTTCCAGGCGGGAGTTCCACGTCGAAACGGACAGGTTTTAGCTCCAGATCTCGAACGTGGAAAAACACAGCTGTACTCCTACCCGGATCGGGCAAAACCCTAGTATAACAGGACTTTCTGGCTCAGAAAAGGATGGAAACAGGGATAGTCAGGTCTCCCGGCCATAATCTTGGGTGAGGGTTCCGATCTCCGGCCAACTCCCTGGATTGTCTTGAACTTGACATCCCTACCTGCCTCGCGGCGGTGTCGCCGGCTGCTATCACTAGGAATGCGGGCATTGGCAGCAGAAGGTCCCAGGTTTGGGTTCGTTTTGTACTGCGTCTGCCGGCGGAGCTTGATAGAGTTAGAAAGACTATGGTCGTTGATTATGGTGGTTGAGATCGAGGGCGTTTCCCTGCATCTGGCTCACCCGGATGAGTTTCCCATCAATTGGGTAGGCCAGGACGAGGTCATGCGCCAGTTACTGGCTGCCTGGCTCGTGGTGGATCCCCAGGACCTGCCCATGAACCCGCGCCTCCTCGGGAAACCGGGTGTCGGCAAGACCACGCTCGCCTACGCCGCCGCCAAGCGGTTGGGCCGCGAAGTCTACATCATGCAGGCGACTGTCGATACCCGCCCTGAAGACTTGATCGTCACCCCCGTAATCGAGGGCGAAGCGCGATTGCGCTACGTGGCGTCCCCTTTGGTAACTGCGATGCTCAAAGGCGGTATCGTCATCCTGGACGAAGGCAACCGCATGAGCGAAAAGAGCTGGGCGAGTCTGGCGCCGCTGCTCGACAATCGCCGCTACGTCGAATCCATCGTGGCCGGCATCAAGATCAAGGCGCATCCCCTGTTCCGCCTGGTGGCGACCATGAACGACGACGCCAGTACTTTCGATCTTCCCGAGTACATCCATTCCCGCCTGCAGCCGCAGATTCTGATCGACTTCCCGGAGCGCGACGAGGAACTGGCCATCCTGCGCGAAAATCTTCCCTTCGGCGATACCCAGATCCTGACCTATGTCACCGATTTCCTGCAGCGCGCTCACGCCGCCGATGAACGCTTCACGGCCCGCGATGGGATCAATATCGCGCGCTTCGCCATGAAACTCGCCAGTATGCAGGACTCCAACGGATTGGCGAATGGCTCCAGCTCCGACTGGATGCGGATCGCCATCGTGCAGACTCTTGGTGAAGAGGCCCTGCGCTATGTCACTCGAAACTGAAATAAAGCTCGGCGGCCTGGCGCGTGGACGGGTGCGCTATTTCCCGGTGGTGCCGGGACGCGTCGAGTTCGCCATCGCGCTGCGCCGGTTGCTGCTGGCCGAGAAACCGCAGATCGTAGCGGTGGAGCTGCCCGGATTTCTGGAACAGGCCTACCGGCGAGCGCTCGACCGCCTTCCCGAAATGTCGGTGATTCTGTGCATGCCTCCCAGCGCCGAATCCGACGAGGACGACCGCCCTGTGTATGTCCCCGTGGAGCCGGCGGATCCGTTCACCGAAGCGCTCCGTACCGCCGGCGAGATAGGCGCTCAGATCATTTTCCTGGAACCCGATACGCAGGATCGTCCTCATCTTCACGACCAGTGCCCGGACACGTACGCTGTCCAGCGCATTGGCCTGGAACGCTACATCGAGGAGTATCGCGTGTGGCCGCAGCCGCGAACGGAAGAAGTGACCGCGCACGCCTCGGCCATGGCGTGGAAGCTCCAAGGTGCAGATCCCGAGGCTCGCATGGTCGTGGTGGTGTCTCTGAATCTGCTGGATCCGCTCTTGGACGCGATGGAGATTCCTCAGGAGCAGCCCTCGCGGCGATTGCTTCGCCCGGAAACGCAGCTTCTAAACCCGCATCCCGAGAGCCTGGCCGAGATCACCATCGAATATCCCTACCTGCAGGAGCGCTACGAGTTCTTCCGTCTGGATCTGGCCGGCGAAGCAGGGTTGGACAAGCCCAAAGTTCAGTTAGACCTGCTGCGCGAGGCAGCGTCGAAATACACCGAATCAACTGGTGAGAAGCTGGTCCACTGGCAGCGCCGCATGATCGCTCGCTACACGCGCAACCTGGCGCACATCAGCGGCGATCTGGTGTCCAATGCTTACGATCTCGCCGTCGCCGCGCGTTCCGTCGTGGACGACAACTATGGTTGGGAAGTCTGGCAGATGGCCAATCGCTATCTGGCGCAGCAGGAAACATCCAGTCTGGAAACCGTCCGCCTCTCTGCGGGCGAAATCTGGCTGAACACCAAACGGCTGCGCATCCGCCGTCGGCTGCCGCGTCCCAAGCAGCGCTTGAAGCCCCTGGGACTCAAGCCGCGCAAGAAGGAAGCCACGCCGGGAGAATGGGCCCGCCAGACCACCGGGGACGCGATCTGCTCGTATCCTCCAGAGGACTTGGTGATCGAAGACTATGGCCGGTTTCTGAAGAAGAAGGCCAAGGCGCTGCTCTCCGAAGAACGCGTGCGCGTGGAACCCTTTACCACTTCGATCCTGGACGGGATCGATATCCGCGAGACCATCCGCAACTGGCATCAGCGCAAGATCTACGTCCGTCAGGCCGACCGTCTGGCGGGTGAAGTCGGATCGGTTGTGGTGATCTTCGACGAGGATCGCGCGGATCGCTACACCTACCTGACCACCTGGCTGGGCGAGCACCAGAACGAATCCGACATGGCGTTTTATTCCACCCATCCGTTCGACAACATCGTGGGCCCTGGAATCGGCCGTGCGGAGTATGGCGGCTTGCTGATGACCTTGCCGCCGCGGCGCTTATACGATGTCTGGTCAGACAGTGATTACGATTTCGCCGAATCCAAGCCCGAGCGATTGCTGATGGCGGGGCTGGATTATTCCACGGAGCGGTTCGTAGTCTACGTAGGTCCGAAACCGCCCCGATCGATCTTTCGTTCGATTGCGGCGCATCTCAATCGCAAGATTCTCTACGTGCCCATCGGCCAGCTTTCGCCGACGAAGATGAAACACCTTCGCGTCGTTCACGTGCTCGATAGTTATGAGCGCCGCGACGAAGCGAAAGAATATCTCTGGTAAGAATATCTCAGGTAAGTAGGACAGGCGGTCTTGCCGCCTGTCGAACTATACCGACGCCAGCGCCGCCGTCGCCGATGGTGCCGAGCCTTGCGCGACCGGGTCGAACCGGACGCTGACCAGCGATGACAATCCGGGCTCCTGCATGGTGACGCCGTAGAGCGCCTGGGCCGATTCCATGGTGCGCTTCGCGTGCGTGATCACGATGAACTGCGTCTCCTGGGACATCTCTTTGATCAAGCGTGTAAGGCGCTGGATATTCGGCTCGTCGAGCGGGGCGTCCACTTCGTCCAGGATGCAGAACGGGCTGGGCGTGTAGCGGAAGATGGCCATCAGCAGCGCCATCGCGGTGAGTGATTTTTCGCCGCCCGAAAGCAGTGCGATGTTCTGCAGTTTCTTGCCCGGAGGCGACGCCATGATGTCGATGCCGCTATCGGCCAGATTCGTTTCGTCGGTCAGCCGCATCTCCCCCTGGCCGCCGCCGAACAGCGTCCGGAACATCCCGCGGAAGTTTTCGTTGATCGCGTCGAAGGCGTCTTTGAACCTGCGGCGCGATTCCACGTCTAACTCCTGGATGGCCTTTTCGGTATCGCGGATCGAATCGAGCAGATCCTGACGCTGTGTGTTCAAGAAGTCGTAGCGCTGCTGGGCTTCCTGGAATTCTTCGAGCGCTTGGGGATTCACCGGGCCCAGGGCTTCGATGCGCGCGCGGACCTCTTCGGATCGCGTCTCCACTTCGGCCACACCAGCTTCGTCCAGCGTGGCTTCGGACGCCGCCTCCTGCGCTGCCGCCACCTCTGCGGCGGAAGTGTTCAGATCCCGGCGGCTGGTCTCATCCAGGGAGCGCAGATCGCCCTGCTTGCGAACCAGGTCCACTTCGATCGCGGAGCGGCGCTCCTGGACCGCCTGAGCCTCTGCCCGCAGCGACCGCAGTGATTCTTCCAGCGCAGCCAATGTCGCCCGGCCCGCCGTTTCCGCCGTCGCCAGGTTCTCCACCCAGGCTACGGCTGAAGCAGTTTCGTTCGCCAGGAGTCCGGCCTTTTGATCCAGCTCGATGTTGTCTGCCAGCAGGCGTGCCCGCTCCACTCCCATGCGTTCCAGTTCGCGCTCGAGTTCCTCACGCCGCGCGACCATTTGCAGGATGTGCGCTTCGATTCTTCCACCCGCGGTCTTTTCCGCCCGCAAGCGTTCGTCCAGACCGGCTAGCTCGGCGCGCTGGCGAGCGTGTTCTTCGCCCACTGAGTGAGCATGCGCCTGCAAGCCTTCGTATTCGCCGCGCGCGATCTCCAGAGCTTTTTCCTGGTCGAAACGTTCCTGTTCGCGCTCGGCTACGGCTGCCTGACTCTGCTCGCGCTGTTGGCGGGAGCGTTCGTCTTCACGCGAAAGCCGTTCCAGCTCCAGCCGCGCTACCGACAGCCGCGAGCCCGAGCGGGCAAATTCCTCCGCCAGCTTGCGCTGTTCGTGATCCAGAGCCAGTGCGCCCTTTTCCTGATTCTGCTGCTGGGCGCGGACATGCTCCAGCTCCTCGGAAAGTTGTGCGGAACTCTTTTCCAGTTCTTCCAGCGTTCCGGTCAGCGTGTCGGCCTCGCGTTCGCGTGACTCCACCTGTGAGCCGAGCTCGCGCAGCTCGCGCTTCAGGGCCAGAGGTCCACCGCTCGATTTGCGGCCGCCGCTCACGGCATGGCCGTGATAGCTGACACCGTCGGGAAGCAGGAAGTAATAGTCGGGATGCGCCGCGGCCAGACTGCGTGCAGCCGCATGATCCTTGACCAGGAAGCACTTACCCAAGCGGGGGAGGTATAAGGACTTGCTGAACCGAAGGGTATCGCTCAAGCGTCCGGCGATGTCGGCGCCATACAAGGACTCGGGGATCGGCGGCGGCGTTCCCGACTCGTGAACCAGGAATGTGACGCGGCCATCGGATTCGGCGCGCATCAGTTCCACGCCGCGCTCGGCTTCATCCCATCCGCCGACGACAACGTATTCTAATTCCTCGTGGAGAAATGTTTCGCAGGCTTTCTCCCAGGCCGGATCGGTCACTTCGACGAAATCCGCCAGGACGCCGGCCGGTTTGAAGTCCGATACCTGGCCGTGCTCGATGGCCGTGAACAGCCGCTTCACCGACTCAGTTGTATAGGCCCGATGCGAGAGGATTTCGTCCAGCGACTCCCGGCGAGCCCGCTGGCGCGAGAGATTCGCGCGAAGCTCATCCAGGATCTGGCGCGATGCGGCAACTTCGGCCTGGCGCGCTTTCAGGGTCTCCTCCACTCGCTGGCGGCGGTCAGCCAGCGATTCGAGTTCCATCTGCTGGGCCGAAAGCTTGGTGGATAGTTCGGCCTTAACCGCATCCAGGCGGGTCAGATCTGCCGACGCAAGCTCTTCTTCTTTGCGGGCTCGCGCCGAATCGCGCTCGATGGCGGCCAGATATTCGTCGATCTGGACCACCTGATTGCGCAGCGTAGATGCTTCGCCTAACAGTTGCAGGACGCGCATGCGAGCGCCTTCCAGGCCCCGTTCGCGCTCGCGCAGATCATTCTGAAGGGCGTCGCGCTCTGCCGTCTTGGTGAGCAGCAGCTCGCGCAGCGAAGCGCTCTCAGTCTCCAGCCGCAGGATCGTGGCGACGTGAACGTCCAGCTCAGCTTGTTGCTGCTGCCGGCGCGTTTCCAGATCCTGCGTCTCGGTTTCGTTGGCGGAAAGCCGTTCGTCGATGGCGCCGATCTGCTTGGCCTGTAGCTCTAAACGGCCGCGGGTCCGCTCGCTTTCCAGATTCAGCTCGGCCACCTTGGCACGGGCGGCGGTCAGCTCAGCCTCGGTTCGATAGCAGGATTCCTGAAGGCGAGTATGCTCGCCTTCCTTCTCGTGTAACTGCCCCGAAATCCCGGTGAACAATCCTTGCGCCTCGCTCAGGTCGAGAGCCATCCGGGCAGCTTCGCCTTCCAGCATCCGAAATCGTCCGGAGACCGCCTGGCGCAGGAACGCCAGCATTTCGGTGCGCAGCTCTTCATAGCGACGGGCCTTGGATGCCTGGCGCTTGAGCGAGTTCACCTGCCGTCCCACTTCCTCCAGGATGTCGAACACGCGCGCCAGATTCTGCTTGGCGCTTTCCAGCTTGGCTTCCGCTAACCGTTTGCGCGTTTTGTATTTGCCGATGCCGGCCGCTTCTTCGATGATCGCCCTGCGGTCGGCTGGCTTGTTGGAAAGAATTTGGCCGATGCGGCCCTGCTCGATGATGGCGTAGCTCTCCGGACCCAGGCCTGTGCCGCTGAACAGATCCTGAATGTCGCGCAAGCGGGCGGTTTTCCCGTTGATCAGGTATTCGCTTTCACCGGACCGGTACAGCCTGCGCGTAATGGTGATGTCCTCAGCATGGGCATGGCCATTGGAGTGGCCGTTGCCGCTGCCATTCCCGTTGCCGTTCGCATGGCCTTCGTGTCCGCTCGAAACCAGGTGTTGCCCCAGCGGATCCACCATGCTCAGGGTGACCTGCGCCATCCCCAAGGGTTTGCGTTCCCGGGTACCCGCGAAGATGACGTCTGCCATATGCGTGCCGCGCAGGCTCTTGGCGCTTTGCTCGCCCAGAACCCAGCTGATGGCGTCGCTGATGTTTGACTTGCCGCAGCCGTTCGGGCCCACAATGGCCGTAATGCCGGAGCCATGGAACTTCATCTCCGTGCGGTCGTAGAATGATTTGAATCCGTGGATGTCTACGCGCTTGAGTTTGAGCAATGCCGGGCCCCTTCCATAAATGACAATCTCAAGGGGGAGGGTTGAAACCATCCTAAACCCATCGGAAGCGAAAGTAAAGCGGGTGAACTACTGAATCTAGTGGTACTTGCAGTGGACCCCCTAGATATTGTGGTACGGGGGCGGTAATAAACAACTCGGCCTTCTGTCTTACGGGGTAGGAAGCGCCGATGCTGCTGGCAACAAAACACGAGGTTCCTGTTTCTATTATCCCTAACACGGTGGACCGTATGTACCGGGAGCACCATGCCATGGTCTTCCGGACCGCCTACCGGATTACCGGTAATGCCGAGGACGCCGAAGACGTCCTGCAGACGGTCTTCGTAAGGATCGCCGGCCGGGAAGAATCCGCCGCCGCGATCGAGCTGCCCGAGAACTATCTGCGCCGGTCCGCCGTGCATGCCGCCCTGGATCTGGTCCGGGCTCGGCGCTCGAGCGCCGATGTGGATATGGAACGGCTGCCGGCTTCGGGATCGCGGCCCGACGATGGCGATCTGCGCGACACACTTCGGCGCGCCGTGGCCGGGTTGCCTCCACGCGCGTCCGAAATCTTCACGCTGCGGTTTTTTGAAGGGTTGAGCAATCCGGAGATTGCGCGTGCGTTGGGAGTGTCGTCCATTACGGTCGCAGTGTCGCTACATCGTTCGCGGCGGATACTGCAGAAACAATTGAGGCCCAAGTCATGACCAACCAGGATTTCGATCATCTATTGAATTCGATTCGCGAAGATGTGCCGACCAGTGAGGCAACTGAGGCTGCTGCGCAGCGCGTTCACGAAAAATTGGGCGCGGCTGGCCCGAGCGGAATCTGCTCGCAGTTTCGTGCTGATTTCGACGCCTATCGCGCCGGAACGCTGCCCGACGCCCGCCGGATGCTGCTGGAAGACCATCTGCATTCCTGCGTAGCGTGCCGCCGCGAATATTCGGGAGCCGGAGCGTCTGTGGTGACCATGCCGAAGCGCACGCCCGTTGCAATTCGTCGCGCCGGGTGGGCCGCCGCGGCTGCTGTTGTGATCGGCGGCATTGGAATCGCCGGATATGCGTTTTCGCCGCGGATCGATCGGGCCATGGCCGCAGCGGGTCCACGCGGCACAGTCGAAAGCGTGAATGGAACGCTGGTGCTGGTTTCAGAATCCACGACGACCATGCTGGCCGCGGGCGCCGCCATCGCCGAAGGTCAGGAAATCCGGACCGGCAAGGCTTCGCGTGCCGTGATCCGTTTGCGCGATGGATCGCGCGTCGAAATGGACGAGCGCAGCGATCTGGAACTGACCGAGCGATGGAGCGGCAAGACCATTCGCCTGGCGCGGGGCAGCGTAATGGTGGAAGCGGCCAAGCAGCATCGCGGGCGCCTGGAAGTGGCCACGCCGGATTCGCTGGTATCGGTAAAAGGGACCATTTTCGGTGTGACCTGGGGCTTGAAGGGTTCGCGGGTTTCGGTGGTGGAGGGCGAGGTCAAGGTGGACCACGCGGGAGCGTTCAAGCTGCTGCATCGCGGCCAACAGACGGCCACCGGGAGCAGCATGGCGCTGACCTCGGTGGGGACCGATATCGCATGGAGCCAGAACGCAGCGCAGTACCTGGCGATGCTGGGAGACCTGGCCGCGATCCAGGCGCAGATCGACCAGCTTCCCGCGCCGGGCTTGCGCTACAGCTCGCGTCTTCTGGACCGGGTGCCTGCGAACACGGTGGTGGTGGCTGCGATTCCCAACTTGAGCCAGACCCTGGCCGACGCTACCAGCATTTTCGAAGACCGGGCGCGTCAGAGCGCATCGTTTGCAGCCTGGTGGAACGGTGCGGCCTCGATGGCGATTCGTCAGGCGGTGGATCGCGCGCGGGCCGTGAGCGACTATTTGGGCGAAGAAATTCTTGTGATGGCGCCGGGCAGGGGTGCTCCGGTTGTTCTGGCCGAGGTTCGCCGCGCGGGACTCAACGACTATTTGAATCAGATCGGATTCACGGGGCCGCGGGCCTTCGAGGGCAATCTGGCGGTGATAGGGGCTGCGGCGGTTCCGCCCGTGGGAGCGTTTCCTGCCAGTCCGCTGGGCGTGCGATTGCTGCAAAGTTATCAGAACGGCGCCGGACTTCTTTTGGCCGCGAACATGGAACAAATCGTCTCGCAGAACGTACCTACTACCAACGTGCCGAATCCCGCGGTTATCGCCGGTGTCGACAATCTGCGATTCGTAGTCGCCGAGAGCAAGACGTATTTGGCGATGCCCGTCAATACCGCGTCCATGACGTTCTCTGGCGCGCGGCATGGGCTGGCCAGTTGGCTGGCGAATCCGGGACCCATGGGTTCCCTGGAATACGTATCGCCGCAAGCCACGTTCGCGACCGCGTTCGTGACGCGCGATCCGCGCCAGCTCCTCACTGAGCTTCTGGCTGCCCTCGCGCCGGCCGCCACGGACGTAATGAATACGATTCAGCAGAATCTCGGCTTCAGTCCCGTGGATGATGTGGCCGCATCTCTGGGCGGGGAAGCCACCTTCGCTATCGATGGGCCGCTGCTGCCGATTCCGAGCTGGAAGATTGCGGTCGAAGTCGAGAATCCGTCACGTCTCGAATTTGCGATCGAGCAGGCCGTTGCCACGATTCGTACCAAGGCGCCGGATAGCGGAATCGCGCTGACGAATCAGAATGTAAACGGGCGGACCTTTTATGCCATCGCATCTACGAAACCAGCCATGGAGATCGACTACGTCTTTGTGGATGGCTACCTTTTGGCCGCGCCCAATCGCGGTCTGCTCACCTCGGCCATCGACGTCCGCGCATCGGGGATGACCCTTCCGAGATCGGATGCGTTCCGGGCGCAGTTGCCTGTGGATGCCCACACCGATTTCTCTGCATTGGCGTATTACAACCTGGGCAGCGCCGTCGGTCCGATCGTGGATCAGCTGATGGCCACCGGCCTGCTGACCCCGGAGCTGCAAAAGCAGGTTTCCGCCCTGACGTCGAATCGCAAGCCGACGCTGGTGTACGCCTATGGGTCGCTCGATCAGATTCTGATCGGCAGCCGCAACAGCGTCACCGGCCTGGGTCTGGATGCGCTGTCCGGCTTGGGATTCGGCACGACGTTCGCCCCACTGGTGCGGACCCTGTCCGTGGCCCCACAATAGAACAGATGGATCATCCCGTTATCGAGCTGGCAGGTTTGAGCGTCCGCTTCGGCAATCGGGATATTTTGAAAGACCTGCGCGTCTCGCTTACCGGCCGGACCATTGGGCTTCTCGGTCCGAACGGGGCGGGGAAGTCCACGCTGATCCAAACCCTGCTGGGATTCGTCCCGCTGAGCGGAGGGTCAGCCAGTATCTTCGGACACGATATCCGCCATCAGACACGCGAGCTTCGCGCGTTAGTCGGCTACATGCCGGAGAACGATGCGTTCATCGCCAACCTGACGGCTGTCTCGTTCATCCGCATGATGGGCGAGCTGGCCGGTCTTCCTCCGGAGGCCGCGCTCGAACGAGCCCACGAAGTTCTCTTTTACGTCGGGCTGGGCGAGGCGCGCTACCGGCTGCTGGGAACGTATTCCCTGGGCATGAAGCAGCTGGCCAAGCTGGCGCAAGCCATCGTCCACGGGCCTCGCCTGCTGATTCTGGACGAGCCTACCAATGGCCTGGATCCGCCCGCGCGCATCCGCATGATCCGCCTGATCAAGGAAATGAAAGACACCGGCCGCATGCACATCGTGCTGTGCTCACACCTGCTGCGCGACGTCGAAGAGACCTGTGAAGAGGTACTCATTCTTAAGAAGGGCCGCATCGTGCACTACTCGAATCTGGAGGAAGAGCGCCGCGCCAACAAACGCTTCGTGGAGCTGGAAACGGTGGGCGAGGAGAAAGACTTCACCGGCGCGCTGACTGCCATGGGCTGCGAGTGCGTGGCGGCCGGATTCGGGCGCATCAAGGCGGTGCTGCCGCCGGATTTTGAATTGCGCGAGATCTACCGGCTGGCGGCTGAGCGCGACCTGCAGTTGCGCCGCCTGAATTATCGCCGCGATACCCTCGAAGACATTTTCCTGAAAGCGATGGAAGCCTAGCCAAGCGATGGAGAAAATGTAGTGGCCGTCTATAAACGCACCTACGCCGCCTACCAGGGCTCTTTCACGCCGGCCTGGTCGCGATTCATGATTCTGCACCGCTACAGCTTCGCGCGCCTGTGGCAGTCCAGGTTCCTGGTGATGTTCTTCATGGCCAGCTTCTTTTATCCCCTGGGCTGCGTGGCCTACATCTACCTGTCGAATAATCTTTCCGTCCTTAGTTCGTTTGGAATTCCCGCCCCTCTCAGTAATTTTCTGAAAGTCGATTCCAGCCTGTTCCTGTACTTTTGCTGGGTGCAGGGAGCCTTCGCCTATCTGCTCACGGCGTTTATCGGTCCCAGCCTGGTATCGCCCGATCTGGTGAACGGGGCCATGCCTCTGTACTTGTGCCGCCCATTCTCGCGGGCGGAATATGTTCTCGGCAAGATGAGCGTGCTGATATTCCTCCTGTCTGTAGTCACCTGGATACCGGGCCTGATTCTGTTCGTCATCCAGGCTAGCCTGGCCGGATGGGAGTGGACCACGGCCAACGCGTGGATCGCCGGTGCATTAATGCTGGGGATGCTTGTCTGGATCACTGTGCTGTCCCTGATCGCCCTGGCGGTTTCGGCCTGGGTCAAGTGGAAGATCGCGGCGGGCGGGCTGGTCCTGGGCGTGTTTTTCGCAGGCGCGGGATTTGGCACGGCGTTGAACAGCGTGATGCGCACGCAGTACGGGACGCTTCTAAACCTGACGCAGGTGATGTACACCATCTGGTCGCAGCTGTTCCGCGTGGGAACCACGGAGGGCATCTCGGCTCGATCGGCATGGATCTGCCTGGCCGTGGTCTGCGCCATCTGCCTGTGGATGCTGCTGAAGCGCGTGCGACCCTTTGAGGTCGTAAAGTGAGCGATCGGGTAATTCTGGATAACGTCTCCCGTTTCTACGGTGAGGTGCTCGGCGTCAATCGCGTAACGCTTTCCGTGCCCCCTGGTATCACCAGCCTGGTGGGTCCCAACGGTTCCGGCAAAACCACGCTGATGAATCTGATCATGGGGCTGGTTCGTCCCACGCGCGGCGACATTCGCGTTCTGGGAATTTCACCCACCGACCCCGAGCGATTGTTCCGCCTCTGCGGCTATGCCACGCAGTTCGATTCGTTTCCGCGAGGCATGACGGGATTCCAGTTCATCTCCTCCTACCTGCGGCTCTCCGGCATGTCGCACGCGGATTGCCAGCGCACCACGGCATTTGCCATCGGACGCGTCAATTTAGGCGAAGCCGCGCATCGCAAGATCGCGGGTTACAGCAAGGGCATGCGGCAGCGCATTAAACTGGCGCAGGCCATCGCTCACAACCCTCGCGTGCTGGTGCTGGATGAGCCGCTCAATGGTCTGGATCCGCTCGTGCGCTCGGAAACCATAGCCTTGTTTCGCGAATTCGCAGCCGAAGGACGGCACGTGATCGTCTCCAGCCACATCCTGCATGAAGTGGATACCATTTCCGACCAGGTCATCCTGATGAGTAATGGTTACGTCGTCGCAGAAGGTCAAATCCGCGGAGTCCGCGAGGAGATGAGCGAGCATCCCATGCAGGTCATCATCCGCTGCACGCGGGCCAACCTGCTGGCGTCGCGTGTTTTCGAACAGGAAAACGTGGTGGAAGTTCGGCTGCACGCCGATGGCGGCGGGCTGCTGGTGAAGACCCGCGATGCGGACCGCTTTTATAAGGCGCTCAATCACCTGGCGCTGGATGGCATCGGCATCGAGAGCGTTGCTCCGGCGGACGATAACGTCAATTCGTTGTACGAATACCTGATCGGCGGCGAGGACAGATGATGCGGCAGTGGTTGTCCCAAATCGGCTTGGTGGTGCGGCTCGAGATGCGCAAGACGTTCTTCTCGAAGCGCGGGATCTGGGTTTATCTCCTTGCGCTGGCTCCAGTGCTGATCTTCCTGGGACATTCTCTGTCAGAAATCAGCAATCGCAACGAACGCCGCGCGATGAACGCCGCGCATCCTGTTTCGACCGAGGCCCTGCGGGCAATCGCGCGGGGCCTGAGCATTGAAGAGGTGGTCGAGAAAGTCGGAGAGCCGTTTCAGAAGCTGGAATTCCACCGTCCGAGAAACAGTTTCGATATCTACAGGTACACGGACGGAGAAAGCGTGTACGTATTTGCGTTCCAGAATAACCGGCTCGAAAATATCGACCGGCGGGACCGCGACACGATTCCGAAAGACGCGCTGATCTTTGCCGGAGTCTTTCAATTTTTCTATCTGCGGCTGGCGATCTTCTTTGGCTGCGTGGGCGTATTTACCAACCTGTTCCGTGGGGAAATGCTGGATAAGAGCCTGCACTTCTATCTGCTGACGCCGGTACGGCGGGAGGTTCTGGCGGTGGGGAAATACCTGGCGGGCCTGGTTGCGACGGTTGTGATCTTCTGCGGCAGCACGTTCCTGCAGATGGCAGCCCTTTCCCTGCACTTTGAGGGAAATGAGATAGCGGAATATCTCTCCAGCGGGGGCTGGGGACATGTGGCGTCTTATATTGGCGTTACCGCCGCGGCATGCGTAGGCTATGGCGGTATATTTCTGGCGGCCGGACTCCTATTCAAGAATCCGATTATTCCCGCTGCAATCGTTCTGGTGTGGGAAAATCTGAATCTGTTTCTTCCAGCGGCGCTGAAAAAGGTGAGTGTAATTTTCTATCTGCAGTCACTGAGCCCTGTGATCCCGCCAACCGACGCAGGTATGTCGACGATACAAAAACTATTGGTTACCGCGGCCGAACCTGTTCGCCCGGTCTGGGCCGTTGTGGGATTGCTGACGGTCACCATCCTGGTGCTGGCGGTGGCCGCGCGAAAAGCCAGAAAACTCGAGATCAACTACAGTACAGACTGAGGGAAGAGCGGCCTGCATAAAGTGAACTGGCCGAGGATTTTCATCCCCGGCCAGCTTCTCCACTTGTGCTCAAAGTTTTATCTTCCGTCGCTTACTACACACTTAGGTTTAACACACTCTGGCTGTGGTGTGAATCGCCGGGTCCCTGTAAACCGCCTGCAACGATTTCTAGCGGAACCGCACTAAGTCAGTGTTGAGCGTTCGGAACGAACGGGACGGAGGCGCTTGTGGATACGGCAAGCCTGCCTCCGTCCTTTTTTAACGCCCACGCCGGTATACCTGAGTCCATCAGGAAGGCTATAATGGCGACATGAGTCGGGGCATGTGGGAGTGCTACAATCACATCCGGCACGCCGCGAAGGTTTGACGCCATCGAAGCCGTGGAATTCCACAAGCCGTAACTCATTGAATGGGCTCGTAGCTCAGTTGGTTAGAGCGCCTGCTTGACACGCAGGAGGTCACAGATTCGAGTTCTGTCGAGCCCACCACTTCTTTCAATGGCTTAGAGGCACGCACTTCGTGCTTGAGTGCCCAATGTCCACACGGATGTCCACGTAGGTGTTCCAAGTCCGTCTCCCATCGCTCCCGTGGGCCTCCGACTCTTGCCGAGTGTTCCCAGCATAGGATCCGTCCAACCTGTCCGCCAATTGCCCGCCGCTGTGCTCACCTTCAGCAAAACCCGTCCAAGTCCCTACCTGATCGCCATCCCGACGTGTGAATCACAAGTAAGAGACCAGTCCTCCGTCCCCCCTACAAGAAAGCTCCCCCAGAAAACGACCGGGGGGTACCCAAATCAAAGTAGGAGTCCCGCCCCTGCCAAAGGCTGGGCGTATCTGGCTGTCGGTGATTGCGAAAGTTTCTTTTGAAAAATCGGAGCTAGTGGAGGAGGTGTTGCACCGTTGCAGTCAGATAGGGGAGAGGGCAAGAAGTTCTAGTGCATGATAGGCTGGCGGAAAGGCGGGGCGTGGAAGAAGCGGCCATCAAAGTTATGCTGAGCTGGAGCTGGCTTAGGATCGGAAGACGAATTGAATGGGTGGCGACTGCGGTTTTCCTCTTCGGGGCCTTGCTATTTGGAGCCTTAGGGCTGAGACTTTCTTCCTACGATTTTTTTGTAGCGATGATTTATCTCTGTCTTGGCGGAATCAACACATTTATCCTTGAACTGCCCGTAGTATTTTTGCTAGTAAGGCGGCGGAAGTGGGAAGCACTTGTAAAACCAGCCGAATCACGTAAGAAGCTAGGCCGCCCCTCACTGTACTTGCTACTGTTTGCCCTAACTCTGGTTTCAGCAACAGTTCAAGTGAAACACGGGATGATCTCACTGGCTGGTTCGTCACTCGCTGTGTACCTGTGGAACCTCGGATTATTTGCCATCGTCATCGCTTGGAATGAAGTTTCCATTTGGCTTCGGGGAAGACGGTAGGCACATCGGGACAGGGGTGCAGGGCGTGTTACAGGAAGGGCAGGCGTCATTGGCTCTGTTAGCGATCTCAATCGTCAGAAGTAAATCGCCCCAGGTATGAAAAAGATCCACGAACTGCATGTCACTTGGATCGTTCTGGCGAAGGTAGGGAAGACCCATGCCCTAAGCGTAGCTAATGGTCTGCATGAACAGCCGACAAGTG
>Ga0105245_10002929_pt1 | contig 15319 bp, 19 predicted proteins | sample KBSM54metaG_FD_81523 | JGI IMG/M metagenome (GOLD analysis project Ga0105245, IMG submission 81523) | Miscanthus rhizosphere microbial communities from Kellogg Biological Station, Michigan, USA - KBS M5-4 metaG | ecosystem: Host-associated > Plants > Roots > Rhizosphere > Soil | place... | reverse complement strand
GCTCGCCGACATCTCCCGCATCAATGACTCCGGCGTGAGGATCCTGCACGCGGCCCGCGCCCTGCGAAAGACGGCGGTCGGCAAGTGACGCTTCTGGTATCCAGCCACGGCTACTGGGTGATCGCGCTTTGCATCGGCCTGGTCGCGGCACTGGTGGTCGCGTTCCTGCTGGTCGTGCTTGTGCGCGCCGTCGCCAGCATCGAGCGGTCCGTGGACGGCCTGCTGGTGGTGGCCACCGAGGTGGCCGGCAACACCGCCAACATCCCCCAGCTGGAGGCGACAGCGCCGGTGCTGAGCCTGATCGTGCAGGAGGCGGTCGTACAGGACGGCTACATGAATGCGCTCACCGATGGCTACGGGGCCGACGCATGAGCACCAACCTGCTGATCGTCCTGACCGTGGTGCTGGCGGTCGTAGTGGTGGGTGTGCTGGCCGTCGCGTTGATCGTCGTGCAGCGCGGCCTGGCCCGGATCTCCATCGGCCTGGCGACGCTGGCCGGCGCTCTGGAAGGCGTCGAGGCCGAGCACCTGCGGCCGCTCGAGGGCGCGGTTCAGGCGATCAACGCGCAGTTCGACATCATCCTCAGCGCGCTGCCGGGCATCGCCCGCAAGGCCGCCGTCGTGGCCGACAGGAGACCGCGGTGACGCTCTGGTGGATCGGCGACGCGGTGCTCCTGGTCGTGGTGCTGCCGGTGGTCGTATACCTGCTGCACGGAGTGCTCAGCGCCTCCCGCAGCATCGTGCCGAGCGTACGGGGCATCGCGGCGACGGCAGCAGCGGGCTCGAAGGATCTGGATGCGGCGGCGCTGCTACTGACCACGCAGAGCCAGGTTGAGCAAACGGTCGCGGGGGTCGCCAACTACGGCGGCTCGCTGGACGTGATCATCGACGACGCGGAGTAGGAGAGGCCATGGTCGTGCTAGCCATCGGACCCGGAACGGTGACAGTCGTGGCACTGCTCCTGATCGTGTTGGCGCTGGTCTACTACCTGGTCTCGACGATCCTGGCCCTGAGCGCGATCACGAGCGGCCTGGACGAGGCGATCGCCAGCGTCACCGAGATCGTCGAGAAGAGCGCGCCCGTGAACGACGTCGTCGACTCCATCAACGGCCAGCTTGACGCCGGCGTCGACCTGCTCGAGGGGCTGCTCGTGAAGAAGGCGGGTCTGGTCGATGCCGTCGGCCTCGTGGACGGCCTCTACCCGGGCGCGGCGGCCGCCGGGTTCCGCAACTTCCCCGAGAGCACCTCGATCGAGGCGCCGCGCATCTCGGAGGTCTACACCAAGGGCACCCTGACCCTGGCGCGCCTGGGCCGCGAGGCGCCGATCGCAGCGGCAAACCCGGCCGGGCCGGTGCTCCGCAACGTCGAGGGCGGCAGCCTGGCCGCACGGCTGCTCTACCCCTCGGTCCGCCACACCGCGCCGCCGGAGCTGCCGCGATCGCCGGTGATCGGCACCGACGCACCCGTGCGGTACGAGCAGCGCGACGACATCGGCGCTCCCCGCAAGCGGCTCCCGGCCTCCCGAGTCGGCGGCGGGTGAGCCGCTCCGTGACCTGAAAGGAACGCACCTTGCAGACGCCCGCGTCATTCGAGTACGAGCGCGCAACCAGCGTCGACGGCGCGATCGCGTCGCTGGAGCGGCTGGGCTCCGAGGCGCGGGTGATCGCGGGCGGCCACAGCCTGCTGCCGATGATGAAGCTGCGACTCGCCAACCCCGAGCATCTGATTGACATCAACGACCTGACCGAGCTGTCCTACATCCGTGAGCAAGACGGTGAGATCAGGATCGGTGCGATGACCCGGCACGTCGACCTGCTGCGATCTGACCTGCTCGCCCAGCACTTCCCGCTGTTCCGCGACGCCGAGACCGTGATCGCCGATCCCGTGGTGCGGAACCGCGGAACCATCGGCGGCTCGCTCTGCCAGGCGGATGCGGCGGAGGACCTTTCGGCCGTGTGCGCGGCGGCCAAGGCCAGCGTGGTGATCCGCGGTTCCGGCGGGGAGCGGGTGGTGAGCATGGACGGCTTCCACGTCGGCCCGTTCACGACCGCTGTCGGTGCGGCCGAGATCCTGACCGAGGTACGGCTGCCGGTGCGGCCCGGCGGCGGTAGCGCCCACGAGAAGGTCGAGCGTCGTGCAGGCGACTGGGCGATCGCAGCTGCGTCTGCCGCCGTCTGGATGCAGGATGGCACGATCGCTGACGCCGGCATCGCGCTCAGCGCGGTCGGCCTCACCACGATCCACGTGACGCGCGCCGAGGAGTTGCTGCGCGGCAAGGCGCCGTCAGACGAGCTGTTCGCAGGGGCGGGCGCGATCGCGTCGGAGGACTGCTCGCCTGCGTCCGACGGCCGCGGGCCGGTCGACTACAAGCGCCACCTCGCGGGCGTTCTCACCCAACGAGCTCTGCGCCGCGCGACCGCGCGTGCGCTGCACCAGGAGGCATGACCATCAACGTCTCGATGACCGTCAACGGCACGCAGGTCTCCCATGACATCGAACCGCGGATGCTGCTCGTGCACTTCATCCGCGAGACTCTCGAGCTGACAGGCACCCATTGGGGCTGCGACACGTCCAATTGCGGCGCCTGTGTGGTGCGGATCGACGGCCAGCCCGTCAAGTCCTGCACGATCCTGGCGGTCATGTGCGACGGCCACGAGGTGGCGACCGTCGAGTCGCTGGAGGTGGACGGGCAGCTGGATCCGATCCAGATGGGATTCCATGAGCAGCACGCGCTGCAGTGTGGGTTCTGCACCCCCGGGATGCTGATGACGACGCGCGCGCTGCTGGACGAGAACCCCGATCCGACCGATCATGAGATCCGGGTCGCAATCTCGGGCGCGATCTGCCGTTGCACCGGGTACAAGAACATCGTCAGCGCGGTGCGCTGGGCTGCCGAGCACGAAGCCGCCACCGCGAACAGGGAGGGATGAGCATGGCCACCGTCGAGAACCTTCCCAGCCCGTCCACCGAACGGCCGATCGGCTTCGGCCGGCTCAAGCGCAAGGAGGACGCGCGATTCATCCGCGGCCAGGGCACCTACCTGGACGACGTCAGGCTGCCCGGAATGGTGCACGGCGCGATCCTGCGCAGCCCCTATGCGCACGCTCGGATCGTCTCGATCGACACCTCCCGGGCGCTGGCCCATCCCAACGTTGCCGCCGTCGTCACCGCCAAGGATCTGGAGACGCTGGGCCTGGCCTGGATGCCGACCATCTCGTACGACACGCAGGCGGTGCTGGCCGGCGACAAGGTGCGCTTCCAGGGCCAGGAGGTCGCGTTCGTGATCGCGACCGACGAGTACTCGGCCAACGACGCGCTGCAGCTGATCGACGTCGAGTACGAGCCGCTGCCGGCGATCGTGAACGCGCGCAAGGCGCTCGACCTCGATGCGCCGCTGATCCGCGACGACAAGGCCGGCCAGCGCGACAACCTGGCCAGCCCCACCTGGGAGGCCGGCGACGAGGAAGCCACCAACAAGGCCTTTGCCGAGGCCGACACCGTTGTCAGTCGAGACATCATCTACCCGCGCTGCCATCCGGCGCCGCTCGAGACCTGTGGCATCGTCGCCGATTTCGACCCCAAGACCGGCCAGCTCAACATCTGGAACGGCAACCAGGCGCCGCACGCACACCGCACCGTCTACGCGCACGTGGCCGGTCTGGCCGAGCACATGATCCGGATCCGCTGCTCGGACATCGGCGGCGGCTTCGGCAACAAGGTGCCGGTCTACCCGGGCTACGTCTGCGCCATCGCCGGCTCGATCGTGGCCGGCGTCCCGGTCAAGTGGATCGAGAACCGCACCGAGAACCTGGTCTCGACCGGCTTCGCGCGCGACTACGTGATGCGCGCCGAGATGTGCTCCAAGGACGGCAAGATCACAGGCCTGAGGGTGGATGTGATCGCCGACCACGGCGCCTTCGACTCGACCGCGCAGCCGACCAAGTTCCCGGCCGGCTTCTTCCACATCGTCTGCGGGTCGTACGACCTGCAGGCCTCGCACGTGAAGGTCAAGGCCGTCTACACCAACAAGGCGCCGGGCGGCGTCGCCTACCGCTGCTCGTTCCGGATCACTGAGGCGGTCTACCTGGTGGAGCGGATGGTCGATGCGCTGGCGCTGGAGATGAAGGCCGATCCGATCGACCTGCGGATGCGCAGCTTCATCGCACCCGGGCAGTTCCCGTACGAGACCACCACCGGCTGGACGTACGACTCCGGCAATTACGCCGAGACAATGAAGGTGGCGATGGACATCGCCGGCTACGACGATCTGCGCCGGGAGCAGCGCGAGAAGCGGGAGCGGGGCGAGCTGATGGGGATCGGCGTCGCGTTCTTCACTGAGGGCGTCGGCGCCGGCCCGCGCAAGCACATGGACATCCTCGGGCTGGCGATGAACGACGGCGCCGACCTGCGCGTACACCCGTCCGGCAAGGCCGTCGTCAGCATCAGCGCGCAGACGCAGGGTCAGGGCCACGAGACCACGTTCGCGCAGATCGTGGCCGAGGAGCTGGGCATCCCGCCGGAGGACATCGAGGTGCGGCACGGCGACACCGACAAGTCGCCCTACGGCCTCGGCACATACGGCAGCCGCTCGACGCCGGTGTCGGGCGCGGCCGTGGCCGTCGTCTCGCGCAAGGTGCGCGACAAGGCGCGGTTGATCGCCGCCACGATGCTGGAGACGAGGCCGGAGGACCTGGCCTGGGAGAAGGGTCGCTGGTACGTCAAGGGCGATCCCGAGAAGGGCGCCATGATCGAGGACATCGCCGTGCGCGCCTACAACGGCGAGCCGATGCCCGAGGGCATGGAGGGCGGGCTGGACGCGCAGGTGATCTACGACCCGCCCAACCTGACCTACCCCTACGGCGCCTACATCGCCGTGGTGGACATCGATCCAGACACCGCCCAGGTGACGATCAGGCGCTTCATCGCCGTCGACGACTGCGGCGTGCGGATCAACCCAATGATCGTGGACGGCCAGATCCACGGCGGGCTGGCCGAGGGCGTCGGCATCGCCCTGATGGAGCTGCTGAGCTTCGACGCGGAGGGCAACTGCCTGAACTCGTCGTTCATGGACTACCTGATCCCGACCGCCCTCGAGTGCCCGGACTTCGAGCTGGGCGAGACGGTCACACCCTGCCCGCACCATCCGCTCGGCGCCAAGGGCGTCGGCGAGTCGCCCAACGTGGGCTCGCCGCCGGCCATCGTGAACGCCGTCATCGACGCCCTGTACGAGACCCACGGCGTCGCCCACATCGACATGCCCTGCACCCCGGCCCGCGTGTGGGCGGCGATGCAAGGGCGTGCGGAGCCGCCACAGTGATCACGGCCGCCATGTCTCGGCGGGCCCAGGAGCTCGCCGCCGAGCGCGTCCCGTTCGTGACGGCGACGGTGGTGCGCGCGCAGGCGCCCACCAGCGTGCGGGCCGGCGCGGTGGCGCTGGTGCTGGCCGACGGCACCATCGAGGGCTTCGTCGGCGGCGTCTGCACCGAGCACAGCGTCCGCGCCTACTCGCTGCGCGCGCTCGAGAGCGGGAACGCGACGCTGCTGCGGATCCTGCCCTTCAGTGACCAGGCCGGGGTGGCCGACCACGTCGACGACGACGGCACCGTCACCGTCCAGAACCCATGCCTGTCCGGAGGCGCCGTGGAGCTGTTCTTGGAGCCGGTGCTGCCGGCGCCCGCCATCCTGGTGGCGGGGGAGACGCCGATCGCCTCCGCGGTGATGCGGCTGGGGACGGAGGTGGGCTTCGAGATGGTGGCGGTCGACGGCGACCGGGTCGACCAGCACGGCGACGGGATCGCGCTGGTGGTGGCGGCGCACGGGCGCGACGAGATGCACACGCTGCGGCGCGGCCTCGAGTCGGGCCTCCCCTACGTGGGCCTGGTGGCCAGCCCCAAGCGCGGCACCGGCGTGCTGGCCGAGCTGCGAGGAGACGGCGTGCCGGACGAGCTGCTGGCCCGGATCGACGTGCCGGCCGGCATCGACATCGCCGCCCGCACGCCGGCCGAGATCGCGCTGTCGATCCTGGCCCGGATCATCGCCGTGCGAAACGGCGGCGGCGCCCCGGTGCATCGAGGCGGCGATCCGGCCGACGCCGGTGAGCCGGCCCCCGGCTCGCCGCGCCTGGCTGTCGACCCGATCTGCGGGATGACGGTGGCGGCCATGGCCGGTACGCCGTCCCTGACGGGCGACGGCGAGACCATCTACTTCTGCTGCGACGGTTGCAGGTCCAAGTACGAGGCACAGCACGGGCATGCCCGGCTCGCCGACTGACCGATTCGTGACCGGGCTGGTGCTCGGCGCCGGCGGCTCCAGCCGCCTGGGCCGGCCCAAGCAGCTGCTGCCGTTCGCCGGCACCACGCTGCTCGGCCACGTCGTGGGTGTGGCCCGCAGCTGCCGTTTCGATCAGCTGGTGGTGGCGATCGGCGCCGCCGCGGAGGACGTGCGCGGTGCCGTCGACCTGGGCGGCGCCGACGTGGTGGTGAACGACGCGTACGGCAGCGGCTGCTCATCGTCGATCGCCGCCGCCCTGGCCGTGATCGATCCGCGCTGCGAGCTGCTGGTGCTGATGCTCGGCGACCAGCCTGGCGTGACGGCGTCGACGGTGGCCGCGCTGGTGGCCGGACGCGGCGATGCTCCGCTGGCCGTGTGCCGCTACCGGGACGGGCTCGGGCATCCGATCGCGTTCGATCGCAGCTGCTTCGCGCAGCTCGCCGACCTGCACGGGGACCGGGGCGTGTGGCGGATGCTCGACCGGCGGGCGGCCGATGCCGCCGAGGTGCCGATCGCCGGCCGCATCCCGCTCGACGTCGACACCGACGAGGACTACCTGGCGCTGCTGGCGTCGGCCGAGGAGGTGGCGTGAGCCGGCCACGCGACACCGGCGCGGCGGCGGACGAGCTGCGCCACGCGGTGCCCGACATCGAGACGCTGGCGCGCGCTCTGGCCGACGCCGACTACCTCGTGGACGAGTCGCTGGCGACATCGATGTTCTTGGGCGTGCGGCTGCCGCAGCCGCTGCTGCTCGAGGGCGAGGCCGGCGTCGGCAAGACCGAGGCCGCCAAAGCGCTGGCGGTCGTGCTCGACACCCCGCTGATGCGTTTGCAGTGCTATGAGGGCATCGACGCGGCCGAGGCACTGTACGAGTGGAACTACCCACGCCAGCTGCTGCGCATCCGGCTGGCCGACTCGACAGGTTCGCCGCTCAGCGAGGACGACCTGTTCGGTCCCGACTACCTGATCCGGCGGCCGCTGCTGAGCGCGCTCGAGCATCCCGGCCCGCGGCCCGCGGTGCTCCTGATCGACGAGATCGACCGCGCCGACGACGACTTCGAGGCGTTCCTGCTGGAGCTGCTGGGAGAAGCGGCCGTGACGATCCCGGAGGTCGGCACGATCGCAGCCACCCACCCGCCGGTGATCGTGCTCACGTCCAACCGCACGCGCGACCTGCACGACGCCGTCAAGCGCAGGTGCCTCTACCATTGGATCGACTACCCCGATCCGCGGCGGGCGGTGGACATCGTGCGCCGCCGCGTGCCAGGAGCGTCGCAGGCGCTGGCTGTCCAGGTCGCGAACGCGGTCTCGCGCCTGCGCGACTCGGATGTGCAGAAGCCGCCCGGCATCGCCGAGGCGATCGACTGGCTGGCGGCGCTCAGCCTGCTCGGCGTCGAGGCGCTGGACGCAGCCGCGGTCGATCGCACGCTCGGCTCCGTGCTCAAGTACGAGGAGGACCAGGACGCCGTCCGCACCGAGGGCCTGGAACATCTGGTGGGCAGCGGTGACTGACGAGTCCGGCCCTGCGACGCCGTTCGGGGTGGAGACAATCCACGTCGATCTGCCGGCGGTTGCGGGCGCGTTCACGCGACGGCTGCACGACGCCGGCCTGCCGGTAACGGCAGCCCGCTCGGCCGACCTGGCGCGGGCGCTGGCGCTGGTGCGACCGGTCTCGCGGCGGCGGCTGTACTGGACGGCGCGGGCCGTGCTGGTGTCGGATCCGGCGCAGGTGGCCGTCTTCGACTCGGTGTTCAGGTCGGTGTTCGGCGGCCGGGCGGCCGGCGACCCGTTCCAGCCCGAGCAGCCGCAAACAGCAGCCACCGCCCCGGACGAGCACGCGGCGCCACAGGGTTCGATCTCACCGCGGGAGGGCGCCGGGCGGGACGAGCGCCGGGGCCTGTGGTCGTTCGCGCCCACCGGCGGCGCACCCGTCGACGACGATCATGCCCTGGACGTGCCGCTGGCGCTGGCCAGCGCAGAGGAGCGTCTGGCCGGCAAGCGGTTCGACGCGCTCGAGCCGGACGAGCTGGCGCAGCTCTACCGGTTGATGGCGGGCCTGCGGCTGTCGACTCCGCTGCGCACTACGCGCCGCTACCGGAGCGGGCGGCAGGGGCGACAGATCGACATGCGCCGCACGCTGCGGGCCGCCCGCAGGTCCGGCGGCGATCCGATCCGGCTGGCACGCAAGCGGCGACGCGTGACCCGCCGCCGGCTGGTGATGCTCTGCGACATCTCCGGCTCGATGGAGCCGTACGCCCGTGCCTACCTGCAGTTTTTGACCTGCGCCGCCGCCAGCGGCCCGGACGCCGAGGCGTTCGTGTTTGCGACCCGCCTGACGCGCCTGACGCGGGCGCTGGCATCGAGCAATCCGGAGCGCGCGATCCAGCGCGCGGCCGCGGCCGCACCGGACTGGTCGAGCGGGACGCGGATCGGCGACGCGCTGCAGACGTTCAACGATCGCCACGGTCGCCGCGGGATCGCCCGCGGCGCCGTGGTCGTGATCCTGTCGGACGGCTGGGAGCGCGGCGACCCGGCGCTGGTGGGCCGCGAGATGCAGCGACTGTCGCGGCTGGCGCACCGGATCGTGTGGGTCAACCCGCGCAGCGGCGCCAGCTCCTTCACGGTGCGGGCGGGCGGCATGGTGGCAGCGCTGCCGTTCTGCGACACGCTGGTCAGCGGCCACAGCTTCGCGGCGCTGCACGAGGTGGTGGAGGCGATCGGGGCGGATTCGTGGCAGGCGCCCGCGCTGGTCGTGGACTCCGGCGATCGGGAGTGGGAGGATTCCTGGGCCAGTGCCACGCCGGTGCCGGGCAGCTCGGTCGCGATGCCGAGCGGCTACGGCCCCAGCCGGGGCAACACCACCCCAGGGTGGGTGACCGAGGATCAGCGACGACTCAAAGGAGATTGAGGGATGCCGGAGGGCACTACCAAGATCTGCATCTACCCGGGCTGTGAGCGGCCGGCCGCGCCCGCGCACCCGCAGGGCGGGCCGCAGCCCGCTTTCTGCGACCTGGAGGAGCACAACGCTCTGACCGCACACCAGGAGCGCCAACGTCTCGCGTCGGCAGCGACCCCCGAGCACGAGGAGATCCAGAGTGGCTAACGAGGCATATCGCGCGGTCTTCCTGCGCGTCCACCCGACCGGCAAGATGGTGCTCAGCCTGACCACGGATGCCGACGGTAACGAGGCCGCCTACGCCCGGCAGGTCGGTGAGGAGCTGGGCGTGCCGGCGCTGGACGTGAAGGTGGTGCCGGCCGACACCGACCGCTTCGGCACCGGTCACGGCTACAACACCAGCCCCACGTCGGCGGGCGCGGCCGCGGCCATCTCGAGGACGACCGGCAAGATCCGCGACAAGGCACAGCTGCTGGCGGGCATGCAGCTCGGTGCCGAGCCGGAGACGCTGACCTGGTCGAACGGCGCCTGGGTCAGCGGCGACGGCAGCGACCCGTCGCAGGTGGCGACGGTGGCCGACATCGCGCTGTACGCCCACGGCACCGGCGCGCTGCCCCCCGGCGTCGAAGGCGGGCTGGACGCCCAGACGGTCTACAGCGACTGAGCCGTGGACGCCGCTGTGACCGGTGCGTGACACCCAAGACTGCAACGAACCTCACGCCGCCGTGGCGATCCCACGGCCACGCGTCACGATTCGCACCGCCGGCCCGGCACGATCATCACGGTTCCGGACCTCGCCGTCGCGCAACCACGCGGACGCGCGTCACAGTCTGAAACCGATCCGTCACGATCCTGTGCCGAACCGCTCACGCCGCCCGAGTCGGTGTTTGACTCTGTAAAGATCGCACCGGGCGTTGCACGCCCGTGTGGGCGGTGTGACGCACCGTGCCGGCACGCCACGAGACCGTCACGCTCGACGAGTCAGCCGACTACGCGCCGAGCCGCGCGTCGATACTGACCTCGACCTCGTCGACCACCTTCAGCGCTCCGAACAGCGTCGAGTAGGGCTTCATGCCCCAGTCCGTCTGCTTGATTACGGCCGTGGCGCCGAGCCTTCCGTCGCCCGTCATGGAGACGTCGAAACCCAGCGGACGCGTGGTCCCGTGGAGCGTCAGGTCACCCTCGACCCTGAGGCCGTCGCCGTCAGCCTGCACCGACTTCGACTCGAAGCTGATCTGCTCGCCCCTCAGCACCTCGTTGTCGACCGTCTGCTCGATCTCCGCCTTCTGATCATCACTCAGCGTCTGGACGCCGCCGCTGCCCTCCTGCACGCGCAGCGACCCGCCGTCGGCGCTGGCCTCGATCACCACATCCGCCGGGTCTTCTCCCACGACCAGCACGGCTTCCCAGGCGGTCACGTGGAACAGCAGGTTGTGGCCGGCCATGGCCGCCGCCCCGGTCCGCTGGGTGCGCACGGACAGCGTGCCGTCGTCGGGCCCGAGCGCGTATCTGCCAGCGGGAATCGCCACTCCCCAAGCCTATAATGTCGGGCTCGCTCGCACGCACCCACCCGCTCACAAGGACGGCACCATGGCGGTAGAACTCGACCACTCGTTCACCACGTCGCGGTCGCTCGACGACAGCTATGCCACCATCCTCGATCTCGAGCGCGTGGTGCCGTGCGTGGAGGGGGCGACGGTGCTCGAGCGCACGGGGCCGGACTCGGTCAGGGCCGAGATCAAGGTCAAGATGGGTGCGATGTCGATGACCTTCACCGGCACCCTCGAGACGACCGAGCAGGACGCTGCCGCACACCGCGCCGTGCTGACAGTGAAGTCCCGCGAGGCGGGCGGGCAGGGGTTTGCGAACGGCACCATCACGTTCGCCCTGCACGACGGCGGCGGCGACATCCACACGAGCGCCCAGATCACCGGCAAGGCGGCGTCGATGGGCGAGGGCGTGGTGTCGGGCGTGCTGGACGCGCTGATCACCGACTTCGCGGGCAAGCTCGGACAGCTCTGAGGCCGGCCGATGGCGACGATCACGATGCGCCACATCCGCGAGGGCGAGGTGCCGCGTGACGGCGGCACGGCGATCCAGGATGACCCCGATCGCCCCGTCTTCCGCGGCAACGGCCCGGACGACTACGTGTGCGTGCGGTGCGGGAACCTGCTGGCCGCGTCGATGGACGGCACCTACATGACGAAGAAGGTGCGCGTGCGTTGTGGCCGCTGCTCGACGGTGAACGTGGCGATCACCGACGAATCGGCCCGGCCCCGGCGCTGAGCTGCCGGCGCGGTGCTAGAGCCGGGCCTTGAGCGCCACGATGCGGGCGTATGACTTGTTGAGGCCGCCCATCGGCAACGTGCCGTTCCTGGCCGCCGCGAGCAGCGCTTTGAACACGGCTACGCTTGAGGCCCGCGATCCGGTGATCAGGATCAGGTCGGAGCCGGCCGCCGCGCTCTTCAGCGCCAGCGGCGGATCGGTCGTGTGGCGGACGTGCGCCGCCGCGTCCAGCGAGTCGGTGATGGTGACGCCCGTGAATCCCAGCCGCTTTCGCAGGATGCCCTTGATGACCGCCGGCGACCAGGCCGCCGCGCGCCTGTCGAGCGCCGGGTAGACGGCGGTGGACAGCATCACCATCGGATCGAGGTTCTGGCGGAACGCGACCTTGTAGGGCAGCCACGCCCGCCCCAGCTGCTGGGCGGTGGCGGTGATGTGCACCAGCGCGTCGTCGGTGGACACGGTCGCGCGGCCGAGGCCGGGGAAGTGCTTCAGGGTCGGCCATACCTTGTGGCCCTCGAGCCCGTTCGCAAACGCCGCCGCATGCGTGGCGACGATGAAGCGGCTGGTCGAGAACGCTCGCTGCTGCTGCTGGATGAAGTCGGAAGGCCCGGTGGGCACGTCCGCGACCGGTGCCAGGTCGATGTTGACGCCGTCCGCACGCAACGCCGCCCCGGTCAGGGACCCGGCGGTCTGGGACTTCGCGGTCGGCAGCTGACCCAGCTGCTGTGCGGAGTGGTCCGGTGGCGCCCAGGGGATCCGCTTGACCAGTCCGCCCTCCTGGTCGGTGGTGATCAACAGTGGCGGCTGGCCCCCGTTGCGCGCGGCCAGCTGCAGCTTGGCGGTGAGCGCCTGCAGCTGCGACGGCGAGGCGATGTTCGATCCGAACAGGATCACGCCGCCGATCTGGCCGGCCCTGATCCGGGCTCGCAGGCTGCGGCTGGCGGTCGTGCCTTTGAACGCGACCACGAGCCGCTGGCCGACCAGCTGCGACAGTGTGGGGGTGGCGGCGGGCGCGCTTCCGTGGGGCGTTCCGCCGGCATGTGCCTGCGCAGCGCCCGCGGCGATCAGCGCGCAGCACAGGGCGCTTGCGGCTGCGGCGCTTCGCGCGGTGATGGCGGGTCGGTGCATACCGCGAAGCGTACGCGCTGAACGTGTCAGGACCTGGTCGGGCGCGTTTCGGTCCGGTAACGGCGGCTCACGAGATCGTGGCCGGCAGGCTCGCCTCCCAGGCGTACAGCGTCAGGAACCCGAGCCGGTCGCGCGCCATTGCGTGCGCGTAGGCCTGCACCGCCCGCACGTACAGGCTCGAGTGGTTGTAGGCGAACAGCGCACGTCGCTCGTCGGCCGGCGCACCCGACTGGTGCAGGTAGTTGCCCGCGCCCAGCACCGCATCGCGGGGTGAGTGGATATCGCCGCCCAGGCCATACGCCTTCCAGGTGGCGGGCAGGAACTGCATCGGCCCCTGGGCGCCGGCGCTACTGGTGTTGCCGACGCGGCCGAACGCCGACTCGACCAGGTTCACGGCCGCCAGCGTCTGCCAGCGCACCCCGAACCGGCTCTGCGCCAGGTGGTAGTAGGCCAGCAGCTGCCCGGCCGGCGGCGCCGGATCGAGGTATAGGATCACCGGCTTGCCCGACGGCGGCCCGGCCAGCTTCCGCAGCGCCAGTGCGGCGCGTAGCTGCGACCGGACGGCGGCTGCCAGCGAGGGCGGCAGCGCGGCCAGCGTGGGGCGGATCAGCGACGGCGTCTCGGCCAGCTGATGCACCAGCTGCCGCTCCTGGGCGGCCGCGGCCAGCACGCCGGCAGGAGGTGTGCTCGCAAGCTTCGGGTCGGACGCGCGCCACCTGTCCAGCGCCGGCCGCAGCGCTGCGTCGGCCGATGTCAGCTGCTCGGCGATCGTCGCGGGCGTCGACGCAGACGGCGTTGAAGCGGTGCCCGACGAGCCGCAACCGACGGTCAGAACGGCCACCGCCAGGCCCGCCAGCGCCAGGCCGGTCAGCCCCCGGACCGGGCGAGTTTGAGGCGGAGCGCTCACGCCCGGCAAGGTAGCAGCGGGCGCTTCGGGCACCGGGCTAGGATGGCTCGACACCATCGACTGAGGGGTGGATGCGATGTCGACGATTGCAACGCACGAGCAGCAGGACGTGGACAAGGTCAACGCGACCGGCCGGATTCCCGCAGTGTTCGTCCACGGGCTATGGCTGCTTCCCAGCAGCTGGGACCGCTGGGCGGAGGTGTTCGACGCGGCGGGCTACGCCGCGCTCGCGCCCGGCTGGCCCGACGACCCTGAAACCGTCGCCGAGGCGAATGCCAACCCCGACACGTTCGCCAACAAGACGGTGGGCGACGTCGCCGACCACTTCGCCGAGGTGATCGGCAAGCTCGACCGCAAGCCGGTCGTGATCGGCCACTCGTTCGGCGGCCTGATGGCTCAGATCCTGGCCGGGCGGGGACTGTCGACCGCCACGGTGGCGATCGACCCGGCGCCGTTCCGCGGCGTGCTGCCGCTGCCGGTCTCGGCGCTGCGCTCGGCCAGCCCCGTGCTCACCAACCCGGCCAACCGCCACCGGGCCGTGCCGCTCACCTACGAGCAGTTCCGCTACGCGTTCGCAAACGCCGTCGACGAGGACGAGGCCCGGCAGCTCTACGACGCGTATGCCGTGCCGGCCCCCGGCGCTCCGCTGTTCCAGGCCGCGACCGCCAACTTCAACCCGTGGACGGAGGTGAAGGTCGACCGCAAGAACCCCGATCGCGGCCCGCTGCTCATCATCTCCGGGGAGAAGGACCACACCGTGCCCTGGGCGATCGCGAACGCCTCCTTCAAGAAGCAGAAGAAGAACAAGGAGGCCGTGACCGAGATCGTCGAGATGAGCGGGCGCGGCCACGCGCTCACGATCGACAGCGGCTGGCGCGAGGTGGCCGACACGGCTCTGGAGTTCGTCAGGAGGTTCACATGAAGCTGAGTGCCCGCAACCGGCTGACCGGTACCGTCGTCAGCATCCGCTGCGGCCAGGCGATCGCCGCCTGAAACCATCTAGCGGTGCTCCTCCGCCAAATCGTCGAGACGTCCGCCGCCGTCGCCGCCACCAGGTCGCGCAGCAAGAAGGTCGAGCTATTGGCGGCCTGCATTGCCGGCATGGACCGCGACGAGGTCGCGATCGGTGCCGGGTTCCTGGCCGGCGAGCCGCGTCAGCGGCGGCTCGGCGCCGGCTGGGCCGCGCTGCGCGAGCTGCCGCCGCCCGCCGCCGACGCGACGCTGACGCTGATCGCCGTGGACGCTGCGCTGGCGCGGATCGCGGGCATCTCCGGTGCTGGATCACAGGCGGAACGGGCGGGCGCTGTTCACAACCTGTTCGCGGCCGCCACGGAGCCGGAGCAGGAGTTCCTGCGGCGCCTGATCCTAAGCGATCTGCGCCAGGGCGCTTTGCAATCGGCGGTGACCGACGCCGTTGCGCGCGCGGCCTCCGTGTCGCAGAGCGAGGCGCGGCGGGCGCTGATGCTGCTCGGAGACGCCGGCGAGCTGGCGCGGATCGCCGTGTTCGACGGGATCGACGGCCTGCGGGCGGTGCGGCTCGAGGTGGGGCGGCCGGTGCAGCCGATGCTGGCCGGGACGGCGCCCGATCTGGCCACAGCCCTGGCGAAGATCGATCCGGCCGCCCTCGAGTGGAAGCTGGACGGCGCCCGCATCCAGGTGCACCGACGCGGCGACCAGGTGAGCGTGTTCACGCGTTCGCTCGACGAGGTCACCGACCGCGTGCCCGAGGTGGTCGAGGTGGTGCTGGCGCTCGACGCCGGATCGCTGGTGCTTGACGGTGAGGCGATCGCGCTGCGGCCGGATGGACGGCCGCACCCGTTCCAGGTCACCGGG
>Ga0105245_10002928_pt1 | contig 15322 bp, 12 predicted proteins | sample KBSM54metaG_FD_81523 | JGI IMG/M metagenome (GOLD analysis project Ga0105245, IMG submission 81523) | Miscanthus rhizosphere microbial communities from Kellogg Biological Station, Michigan, USA - KBS M5-4 metaG | ecosystem: Host-associated > Plants > Roots > Rhizosphere > Soil | place... | reverse complement strand
TCGGACAGCGCACCCACTGGTAGGCGTAGCTCGTCGGTGAGCCGGTCCACGTTCCCTGGCTCGCGGTGAGCGTCGAGCCCACGGTCGCCGATCCGCTGATCCGCGGCTCCGCCGTGTTGGTCGGGCTGGCCTGCGTGACGGCCCCGCTGCCCGCCGGAAGCGCGAGCACCGTCGCGAGCGACGCGAGCGCCGCAGCGGCGAGCGTCCAGAGCGCGCCGATCTTTCGTGTCGTACGCATCGCATGTCCTTTCGTCGAATGTGACGACACAGGACTAGCCCGGATCCGAAGGTTCGAACCACCTTCTTACGGAAGCTTCACTCGCCTTACGAATCGATCATCACAATCGTCGCGAGGGCGGGCGCTACCCTCGTCCCGTGGCGCGTTTCTCGGTCAGAGGCCTTCGTCTCCGCCCCGGTCAGGAGCACCACGAGTCGCTCCGGCTCGTGCTCGACCCGCTCGTCCTCGGGGGTGAGACGTACCACACGGTGCCGCCCGAAACGCCGGCCGAGCTGGTCGTCCAGCGAGCCGCGACCGGCGACATCTTCCGCCTGGCGCTCTCGACCCGGCTCGAAGGGCCGTGTATGCGGTGCCTCGCTCCTGCGAGCCTCACGGTCGAGGTCCACGCACAGGAATACGACGCGACCGACGCCGGCGCCGACGAGGAGCTGCGCAGCGAGTACGTCTCCGACGGGGAGCTCGACGCCGGCGCGTGGGCGCGGGACCAGGTAGCGCTCGCGCTCCCCGACCAGATCCTGTGCCGCCCCGACTGCGCCGGTCTCTGCCCGATCTGCGGCAAGGACCTGAACGTCGAGCCGCACGAGCACGCCGAGGAGGCGGTCGATCCCCGCTGGGCGGCGCTCGAGGCGTTCCGGACCGACGCGCCGGACGGCTGATACGGTGCGCTTGCGCTTCGGCGCATGCCCATGACGGACTGATCGCGGACTCACGCTCCTGTCGGCCCTCCTTTCCGGAGGTGCCGCGTCCCGTCCAGTCAGGAGGTCCTCGTCGTGCGTGCCCGCCTTACCGGCGTCGCGAAGTCCCACGGAGCGCAGGTCGTCCTCGAGAACGCGTCGCTCGAGGTCGGTCCTCGCGCGCGCATCGGGCTCGTCGGGCCGAACGGCGTCGGCAAGTCGACCGTCCTGCGGCTGCTCGGGGGCGAGGAGGCACCCGATGCCGGCGTCGTCGCGCTCGATCCGCCGCGGGCGACAGTCGCCCATCTCCGGCAGGAGCCGGAGCGGCGTCCCCGCGAGACGCTTCGCGCGCGGCTGGCACGGCTGACCGGCGTCGCTGCGGCCGAACTCGAGCTCGAGGCGGCGGCAGACGCTCTCGCCCGCGACGCGGACACGACCCACGCGATGTCCGACCGCTACGACGTGGCCCTCGCGCGGTTCCTCGCGCTCGGCGGCGGCGACCTCGACGCGCGCGCGGCGGCGACGTGCGCGCGGGTCGGGCTCGGCGTCGACCTCGACAGAGTGTTCGACGGACTCTCCGGCGGCGAGGCGGCACGGGTGTCCCTCGCGGCTGTCCACCTCGTGAAAGCCGACCTGCTTCTCCTGGACGAGCCGACGAACGACCTCGACGGGGACGGGCTCGCGCAGCTCGAGGCGTTCGTGGACGGTTTCCCCGGGGCGATCGTCCTCGTCTCGCACGATCGGGCGTTCCTCGACCGGACGGTCAGGCGCATCGCGGAGATCGACCCCCGCTCGCACGCCATCGTCGAGTGGGCGGGCGGTTGGTCGGACTACGCCCGGCGCCGCGATGAGGCGCGCCACGCCGCGTATGCGCACTACGCCGATGCCCGCGAGCGTCGGCGTGAGCTCACCACGCTGCTCTCCACGAGACGGACCGAGGCCCGGGCACAGGGGGCAGGCCTCGGCGAGAAGTCTGGCGGGGCCGACCGGCGCGGAACGAACGCGCTGCGCACGAAGGTGCGACAGGCCGAGAAGCTGCTCGAGCGGAACCCGCTTCCCCAGAAGCCGTTCGAGCCCTGGGAGCTCAGGCTCGAGCTCCACTCCACCGGGCGTCTTCCGACGCCGGTGGCACGACTGGCCGGCGCCGTCGTGGAGCGAGGAGCGTTCCGGCTCGGCCCCGTCGACCTCGAGCTTCAGCCGGGAGAGCGTCTCGCCGTGACCGGACCGAACGGCGCCGGCAAGTCGACGCTCGTCCGCGCGCTGCTCGGCGAGCTCGAGCTCTCCCGCGGCACGCGCGAGATCGGACGTGGCGTGGTCATCGGCGTGATCGGTCAGGAGCGGACCGGTTACGCGTCGCCGGAACCGTTGCTCCACGCGTTCACGGACCGCACCAGCCTCGATACCGTCGACGCGCGGACGCTGCTTGCGAAGTTCGGGCTCGGCGCGGCGCACGTCCTCCGTGCGTGCGACACCCTCTCGCCGGGCGAGCGCACCCGCGCGCACCTCGCCGAGCTGCAGGCCGCCGGCGTGAACCTGCTCGTGCTCGACGAGCCCACGAACCACCTCGACCTCGAGGCGGTCGAGCAGCTCGAACAGGCGCTCGCGGGCTGGGACGGCGCGCTCGTCGTCGTCTCGCACGACCGACGGTTCCTCGAGGCGGTCGCACCGACACGGACGCTGGCGCTGCCCGTCGACCGCGTTGATCACGGGAAACGACACGAGTAGCGTGCATTCGGCGTGGACATGGGGAAGCGACGTTTCGCACTCACCGCGGCCGCAGCCGGTCTCGCGATCGTCGCCGCGGTTGCCCTCGCGCTCGTCGTCGTGCTGCGGTCGGGCGGCGATCCCGCGCAGACGCGCGTCAGGATCGAGCCGGCCGACGCCCTGCTCGACGCGCCGCTTCGCATGGGGGTCGACGGCGCCGACCGGGACGCCCCGGTAGAGCTGACGCTGTCGGCGACGTCTGCCGACGGCGTGTCGTGGTCGGGCAGCCGGAGCGTGCTCGCCGACGACGACGGGCGGATCTCGGTCGACGCAGGCCCGCTCGTCACCGCGCTTCACCCCACTGGTGTGCCGGACTCGGCGAAGCTGGGGCTCGTTCCGCCGAACGGCACCCTCGAGCTGCGCCTGGGTGCGCGGCAGGGCGATCGGGGGCTGGGCACTGCCGTCGCCACCAGGGAAATGGTGGGGCCGGGTGTCTCGGCGCGCGACCTGACCGTCGCGCGCGACCGCCTCACCGGTCGCTACTGGACGGGACCGCCCCGCGATCGCAGGCCCGTCGCCGTCCTCGCGGTCGGCGGGAGCGAGGGCGGCTACGGCAACGCATGGCAGGCAGGGCTTCTCGCCTCGCACGGATATCCCGTTCTCCAACTCGCGTACTTCCGCGCGCCGGGGCTTCCGAAGGAGCTCCGTGCGATCCCGCTCGAGTACCTCGAACGAGCGCTCGAATGGCTCCACACCAGGCCGGGCGTGAAAGCCGTCGTGATGATCGGCACCTCGCGCGGCGGCGAGCTCGCCCTGCTCGTCGGCTCGACGTATCCCGCGCTCGTCGAGGGCGTAGCGGCGTACGTCCCGTTCGACGCGGTCGGCCCCGGCTCGTGGACGCGTCGCGGCGAGTCGATACCGCCGGCCTCGAACCCGGATCCGAGGATTCCGGTAGAGCGCATCCGCGGCCCGGTCTTCCTCGTCGGCGCTGGTCAGGATCAGGTGTGGGGCTCGGGGTACGGCACCACGGCGGTTCGCACGAGACGGCTCGAGCACGGTCGGAAGGACACCGAGGCGCTCGTGTTCGACGACGCTGGTCATGCAGTCGGCCTCGCAGTCCCGTACCTCCCGGTGTCCACCGAGTTCTCGTCGAACGGATTCACGCTCGAGTCTGGAGGCACACGCCAGGCAGACGCTCTCGCCCGCACCGCATCCTGGCCCCGACTGCTCGCGCTGCTCGATCGGGTGGGGCGGGACACGGGCTGAACCGCCTCTTCCTCTCCGCTACCATGGCGAGTCGCTCATGGCCGTTCCGAAGCGCAAGACCTCGAAGTCCCGTCGCGACAAGCGCCGCGCGCAGCACGCCATCGGCGCGCCGCGTGTCTCGACCTGCGAGAACTGCGGCTCGCCGAAGCAGTCGCATCGCGCCTGCCCGACCTGCAAGACGTACCGCGGGCGCGAGGTCAGGCCGCTGCGGGCGCCGGCTCCGTAGAGCGGCGCGCCTCCATGGCTATCCGCGTCGCGGTCGACGCCCTGGGCGGCGATCACGCGCCGGTCGAGGTCGTCGCGGGCGCCGTCGCAGCCGCCTCCGAGTCGATCACCCCAGTCCTCTTCGGGCCGGCAGCCCTCGATGCCGAGGGGCTCGAGCTCGTTGCATGCGCCGACGCGATCGAGATGCACGAGAAGCCCGCCGAGGCCGTCCGGGCGAAGCCCGATTCGTCGCTCGTCCGCGCGGTCAAGGCCGTCGGCGACGGCGACGCCGACGCCGTGATCTCCGCGGGGAACACGGGTGCCATGCTCGCCGCCTCGCTGCTCCATGTTCGCAGGCTTCCGGGCGTCCTACGGCCGGGCATCGCGATCGTGATCCCCGGACGACAGGGGCCGACGGTGCTGATCGACGCGGGCGCGAACGCCGACGCGAGGCCGGAGCACCTCCTCCAGTTCGCGCACATGGGCGTCGTCTTCGCACAGGAGATGCTCGACGTGCGCGAGCCGTCCGTCCGGCTGCTCTCGATCGGCGAGGAGGCGGAGAAGGGGAACCAGCTGACGCTCGACGCGCACGCCCTGCTCCGCGAGGCGGATCTTCGCTTCGAGGGCAACAGCGAGGGGCGCGCGCTGCTCGAGGGCGACGCCGACGTCGTCGTCTGCGACGGCTTCACGGGCAACGTCGCGCTGAAGACGCTCGAGGGCACGATCCGAACCGTGCTCCACGCACTGCGGTCGGAGATCCACGGCTCCGCCATGGGGAAGCTCGGCGGCCTGTTGATCCGCCCCGCCGCGCGAGGGCTCCGCGCCAGGCTCGACCCGGACACCTACGGCGGCGGCTACCTCCTCGGCCTCCGGGGCCTCGTCGTGATCGCGCACGGCTCGAGCTCGCAGGTCGCGATCGCCAACGCGACACGCATGGCCGCCCGCGGTGTCGAGCACCGCCTCGTCGAGCGCCTCGCCGAGCAGCTGCCGCGGGCGAGCACCCAGCCCTAAGAACGCAGTTCCATCGATCGGTGCGACATCCGTTGCGGCCGGAGGCCGGCTTTGCCGGCCGGGAGGCCAGCCCGAGGCTGATGCGTGCACGACGCCGAGAAGGGGGCTCGTGGGGGAACCATGGGTTCCCCCACGCTGTTAGAGTCCTGCGACCCAATCCCCGTATCGACCAGAGAGGTTTCGAAGTGGCTCTTTCTCGCGATGAGGTTTACGAGCGCGTCAAGGCGGCGCTCGTCGACAAGCTCGGTGCCGACGAGGGCGCGATCTCGGAGGACGCGGCGTTCCAGGAGGACCTCAACGCCGACTCGCTCGATCTCGTCGAGCTCATCATGGAGCTCGAGGATCAATTCGGGATCAAGATCCCGGATGAGGACGCACAGAAGCTGACGACGGTCGGGCAGGCCGTCAGCTACGTCGTCGAGCATCAGTGAGGTGCGCGAGGGGGAGGGCGCGGCGCTTCCGCGCCTGATCAGCGCCCTCCCTCCCGAGCACCGCGACCAGGTCTTCACGCACACCTCGTGGGCGCCCGACCGCGCGTCCTCGTACGAGCGGCTGGAGTTCCTCGGGGACTCGGTGCTCGAACTCGCGATCGCGCGAACGCTCTACGACCGTTTCCCGGACGCGTCCGAGGGGCGCCTCGCGAAGATCCGTGCGCACGTCGTCTCGAGGCAGAGCTGCGCCGCTGTCGCGCGGACGCTCGATCTCGGCGCGGTGCTCGTTGCACGGGCGCAGGACGTGCCCGGGCCGGAGCTGCACCGCATCTCGCTGAGCCGCAACGTGCTCGCGGCGCTCCTAGAGGCGGCGATCGCTGCCGTCTATCTCGAGTACGGCTACGACGTCGTCGCGCCCGCGATCGTCGAGGCCTTCGACGACCGGATCGAGTACGCGAGCACCGGGCACGTCGACTCCAAGACGGAGCTGCAGGAGGCGCTGGCGCGCACGGGGCGGGCGGTGCAGTACGAGGTTCTCGAGGTCGATGGCCCGCCGCACGAGCGCCGGTTCGTCTGCGCGGCGCTGATCGACGGCGAGCGGCTCGGCACGGGTCGTGGCACGACGAAGAAGGCGGCCGAGCAGGAGGCCGCGGCCGAGGCACTCGCTGCGCTCGGCGTGTTTCCGCCCGCGGCCTGAGCCGCGCCGACGCGGGCATGCGGGGCGGATCCGACGTCCGTCGCCGCCGTTAGCGTTCGGGCTCGGTGCACCTGCGCTCCATCAAGCTGCGCGGCTTCAAGTCGTTCCCGGACCCCGTCGAGGTGAAGCTCGAGCCGGGGGTCGCGGTCGTTGTCGGCCCGAACGGCTCGGGCAAGTCGAACGTCTCCGACGCGATCGTCTGGGCGGCCGGCTCCCTGACCCCGTCGGAGATGCGCGCCGAGAAGCCCGACGACGTTCTCTTCGGTGGCTCGGCGACGCGCCAGCCCGCGGATCACTGCGAGGTCGAGCTGCTCTTCGACAACGAGGACGGCGGGTTCGGTGCGGAGCTCGACTACTCCGAGATCGCGATCGCCCGCCGCCTCGTCCGCGGCGGCGAGGGCCAGTACCTCGTCAATCGCTCACCCGTCCGGCGCACCGACCTCGTCGAGCTGCTCGCCGACGTCGGCCTCGGGGGGTCGATGCACTCGATCGTCAGCCAGGGAAAGGTCGACGCGGTGCTCGCCTCGAAGCCCGAGGATCGCCGGTCGCTGGTCGAGGAGGCCGCCGGCCTCGGGAAGTTCAAGCGGCGCCGACATCGCGCGGAGCTCAAGCTGGCGCGCGTCGCGACGCAGGTCGAGCGCGCCCGCGACGTCGAGGAGGAGGTGCGCAAGCGCCTGCGCCCGCTCGCCCTCCAGGCAACCGCGGCCGAGCGGGCGGAGAAGCTCGTCGGCGAGATCGCGGCACTTCGGGCGCGGCTTGCGCGGCTCGACCTCGCCACGCTCGACACACGCCGCGCCGAGGCAGACGAGCGCCGCACCGCCGCCTCGCTCGCGCGGCGCTCGGCGCAGGAGCGACTCCAGTCCGTGCTCGGCGAGCGGGAGAGCGCGGAGATCGAGCTCTCGGACGCAGCGGGTGCGCGCGAGACCGCCGTCGGAGCGCTCTACCGTCTTCGGGGCGCCGGCGAGCGCCTGACCGTGCGGGGCGAGTCCGTCGCCGGCCTCGCCGCCCGCTTGCATGACGACCTGGCCGATGCCGAGCTCGCCGCGCAGGCGCGAACCGACGAGACGCTGCGCGCGTTCGAGGACGCGGCGCACGCCGCCGCCGCGGCTGCGCGTGACGCGGCCACGCGGAGCGGGCACGCGGCCGAGCGCGCCCGCCACGCGCACGCGCTGCTCGCAGCGGCCGAGCGTGCGGTCGCCGACGAGGCGGACATGCGCCTCGACGCCGTCGGGCGCGAGCGCGAGGCGGTCGACCGGGGGATGAGCGAGCTGACCGGAGGGCACGGCGACGCCAACCGCTCGCTCGTCGCGCTCGGCGCGGCGCGGGAGCGGCTTCGCTCGCGCGAGGAGACCGTCGCCGAGCTCGCCCGGAAGCTCCGTGGTGAGCACGAGGTCGCCCGCACGCACGCTCGCAGCGGCGCTCCGAGCCCGGCCGAGCTCGAGCAGCGCGCGAACGAGGCGCGGTCACTCGCACGTGCCGCTGCGACAGAGCGCGACGATCTCGCCGAGCGCGCCCGCTCGGCCCGGGAGCGGCTCGCTGGGCTCGAGCGATCGCTAGCGGAGCGGGAGGGCGTCGCTCCGGCGGCGCGTACGCTGGCCGCAGAAGGCGAGCGGCTGGCGCTCGCGGCGCTCGAGGTCGAGCCCGGATTCGAGAACGCGGTCGCGGCGGCTCTCGCGTGGCGGGCCTCGGCGCTTCTCGCGAGCAGCTCCGAGCACGCGCTCGCGCTCCTCGAGCGCGCCCGCACGAGCGGGCTAGGCAGTCTCTCGGTCGTCATCGGAGATTCGCGCGCCGCCGCCGGCACCCCTCCTCGGCCCGGCGCTCGGCCCCTCGCCTCGCTCGCGGCAGGCCCCGACGAGGCGCTTCGCCTGCTCGACGGCGTCTGGCTCGTCGAGTCGGGTGAGCTGCGCGAGGTGCGATCGGGCGTCGCCGTCACGATCGACGGCGAGGGCTACGACGTCGGCCGAGGCGAGCTCTGGTTCGCCGGCGAGACCGGCGAGGCGGTCCTGCTCGAGCTCGACGCTCGGCGCCGCGTACTCGCCGACGAGGCTGACGAGCTCGGCGCCCGCGCGGAGGGCGCCGCACGCGAGTCGGACGACGCGTCCGCGCGCGCAGCCGAGGCCGAGGCTGCCTACGCCGAGGTTGCCCATCTGCGCGGGACGACCCTCGACGCAGAGCTGCTCGGTCGGCTCGCTGCCGTTACCGAGGCGCTCGCCGCAGCGACGGGGCGGGCGGCTGCGAGCATCGCACGCATCCAGGCACCGCTCGACGCCCGCATCGCGGCCGCCGACCGCCGCTCGCGCGAGCTCGGCGACGAGCTGCGCCGCCTGGCAGGCGTGGAGGCGGAGGCCCGCCGAGATGCGGCCGACGCCGGCCGCAGGGCATCGGAGGCCGAGGTCGTGCTCGCACGGCTCGGGGGTGCACCAGTCGGGATCGGGCTCGCCGGCGAGCGGAGCCGCGAGGATCTTGCGACAGAGGCGGGCATGGCGCTGGCCGAGGCGGACGCGGCGGCCGCCGCCGCGCTTGCCGCTGCCGACGCCGCCCGCCTCGCGGACGCCGCGCTCGTCGAGCGCGCGCCGCGCAGGAGCCGCCTCGACGTCGACCTCGTCCGCCGGCTCGTGGGCGCTGCCGTCGGGCTCGGCGAGTCGGTCGGGCGTGCGTCCGCCCTCGCGGCCCGCTTCGAGGCGCCCGTGCGCGCACGGGTCGACGCCGGGGCCGCCCGCGCCGGAGAGCTCGGTGCGGAGCTCCGCCGCCTCGGTGCCGCCGAAGTCGAGGTGCGTCACGCCGTCGACGCGGCGACCGAACGGGTGAACGGGGTCGAGGTCGAGCTGGCGAGGCTGGACGGCGAGGCGGGGGAGGCCAGGCGTCGGCTCGACGAGGCCCTTGCCGCGGCCCCGGAGGCGAGCGAGCCCGGGGCCGGGCCCTCGGACGACGACGGCGCCGTCGACCGCGACGAGCTGGCCGCGCGCGTGACCCGGCTCGAATCGCGTCGCGAGGCGCTCGGGCAGGTCAATCCGCTCGCCAAGGAGGAGTACGAGGCCGAGAAGGAGCGGCTCGACGAGCTCGCGACCCAGCGTGCGGATCTCGAGGCCTCGCTCGCCGAGCTGGCCGCGCTCCGCGACGAGCTGACGGAGACCGTGAACCGGCGCTTCGACGAGACGTTCGCGGCGGTCGCGGCGAACTTCGAGGAGGTCGCCGCGACGCTCTTCCCGGGCGGCGAGGGCCGGCTGCGGCTCGTCGAGCCGGACGACGAGGACGGCGCCGGCGCGGAGCCCGGGGTCGAGGTCGAGTTGCGCCCCGCGGGAAAGAAGATCACCCGCCTGACGCTGCTCTCGGGCGGCGAGAAGGCGCTCGGTGCGATCTCGTTCCTCTTCGCCCTCTTCCTCGCGAAGCCGTGCCCGTTCTACCTCCTCGACGAGGTCGAGGCCGCGCTCGACGACGCGAACATCGCGCGGTTCGTCGAACTGCTGCGCCGCTATGCCGACCGCGCCCAGTTCGTCGTGATCACGCACCAGAAGCGCACGATGGAGGCGGCCGACGTCCTCTACGGCGTGACCATGGGTGGCGACGGCGTCTCGCAGATCGTCTCTCGGCGCCTCCCGCGGGAGCAGCACGCCGCCGCGACTGCCTGAGTCGAGGCTAGCCTCCCCGCCATGTCGAGGACGTGGGCCGAGCTGCTCGGAGACGCCGACGACGGCACGCGCGAAGCCGAGGAGCGGAGCGGCTTCTTCACGCGGCTGCGTGACTCGCTCGGCAAGAGCCGCCGGGCGCTCGTCGCGGAGCTCGGTGCGTCGTTCGACCCTGCCCAGGAGGACGCGTGGGAACGGCTCGAGGTCGCGCTGATCCGCGCCGACGTCGGCGTTCCCGCGACCGCAGAGCTCGTGAGGCGCCTCGAGGCGCGGGGCGAGCTGGGTGATCTCGGCGAGGCGCTCGCCGAGGAGGTCGAGGCGCTCTTCGGCGACCCGCCGGTGCTCGGGCACGCTGTCGAAGGCCCGACCGTCGTCCTCGTCGTCGGCGTCAACGGCACGGGCAAGACGACGACGATCGGAAAGCTCGCCCGAAAGCTGTCCGAGCACGGCCGCTCGGTACTCGTCGGCGCCGCAGACACGTTCCGCGCGGCGGCCGAGGAGCAGCTCGAGATCTGGGCGGAGCGGGCGGGCGCGGAGTTCGTGGGCGGGTCGCGCGGCGCGGATCCCGCCGCCGTTGCGTACGACGCCGTGGAGGCGGGGCGTGCCCGCGAGCGGGACGTCGTCATCGTCGACACCGCTGGCCGCCTGCACACGCAAGGGAACCTCATGGACGAGCTCACCAAGGTGCGACGCGTGATCGCCGGAAGGCTCGAGGGTGCTCCGCACGAGACGCTGCTCGTCGTCGATGCGACCACCGGGCAGAACGGGCTCCAGCAGGCGAGGCTCTTCGCCGAGGCCGCGGAGATTACGGGCATCGCGCTGACGAAGCTCGACGGCTCGGCGAAGGGCGGCGTCGCCATCGCGATCGCCCACGAGCTCGGCATCCCGGTGAAGCTCGTCGGCGTGGGGGAGGGAGTCGACGACCTCCATCCGTTCGACGCGCACGACTACGCGCGCGCGCTCGTCGCGTAGGGCCATTACACGCGCGTAACCGTCCGAGGGATTGCGTGCCATCCCCCGACCGGGGTAGTCTCAGAGGCGAGTCGACAACACTGGGTCGAGGGGGATGAAGGAGGTTCGAACGACATGGCCGTCACGGTCTTCGCGCGCTACCCGGGCTTGAGCCCGCAGCTCTACGACGAGGTCGTCGCCACGCTCGACCTCGATGCAAGCCCACCGATCGGCGCCATCCTGCACCTCGTGGGTGAGGCACAGGACGGGCTCCAGGTGACGGAGATCTGGAGGACCGAGCAGGCCTTCCAGGCGTTCCAGGACCGGTTCCTGCAGGCGCTGCAGTTCCGGGGCTACCTCGCGCTGCCTACCGTCGAGGTCGGAGCGCTCCACAATCTCTTCGCGGTCGAGATGGAGACCATCGAGCGGATGGGCGCGGTGTCGCTGCCGGCCACGTACGCAGGTGCGGCGCTCTAGGAGCGCCGCACCCTCGCGTATCGGCGTCAGCTCAGCGTCGCGACGTAGCCTTCGATCCGGCCCGGGTTCGTGACCGTGACCATCACGCTGAAAGTCACGGTCAGCTCGACCGCACCCTGCGTCGGGCCGTTGTCCTCCGCAAACCGCCGCACGGCGTCCTCGAGCGCACGGTCGAATCCGCGGTGATGGTTGCGTGGCTCGGGTCCATGGGCCTCGCCCCTGATCTGGCGTGTGGCCATCCGCCGACCTCCTGCTCGTTGGGTTCCCCCCGCCGTTGACGATACGACGCGCGGCGACGGTTGTCACGCGCGGCGCGACGCCGCGATGGCGTCCGCCGCGACGATGTTGCCCTTGATGACATAGCGCGCGTGGGCCTCAGCGCGGGCGGTCGACGCCTCGTCGTCCCTGCCGCTCGCCTCGAGGACGAGCGCGAGCGCGGAGTACGCGTCGGCGGAGAGATTCACGTCGTCGAGCAACGCGGCGCGCTCGACGGCGGCCCGGGCCTCGTCGAGCGCGGGGGCCATTTCGCCGCGCGAGACGAGCAAGCGCGCCCGGGCGGTCCGCAGGCGCACCTGCCACGGGATGCTGTGTGCATCTGCGTCGACGTCGGCGAGGAGCGGCTCCGCCTCGGCCTCGCGGCCCTGCGCGATCAGGGCCTCCGCGACGAGCGGGAGGAGCTCCGCCTCCAGGCCGCTGCCCTCGACGACGGCGAGCCCGCGCCGCGCCTCCGCCTCTGCCGCGACCGGGTCGCCCGCGAGCAGCTCGAGCTCGGCGCCGATGGTCGTCAGCCCGGCGAGGGGCATGCGCAGACCCAGCTCCTCGTAGATCGCACGTGCCCTGGCGTATGCCTCTCGCGCCGCGTCGAAGTGGCCGAGCATTGCCTCGAGCTCTGCCAGCGACGCGAGGACGTTCGCCTGCGTGGCGGGACGCCCGTCCGCCTCCTCGAGGAGCGCGCGGCAGCGTTCGGCCGCCTCCGCCGCGGGCGCCGGGCCGTAGAGCAGCCCGGTGCAGAGACTGTCGATCGCCCGCGACTCCTCGTATGCGTCACCGGCCACGCGCGCGAACTCGACGGCGAGCGCGGACGGCTCGACCGACGCGCCGTAGTGGCCCTCGCGTCGCTCGACGAACGCCATCCGTCGCCACGAGAGAGCGAGGGCGGCGTCGTCGTGGAGCTCGCCGAAGATCGCGATCGCCCGCTCCGCCACGTCGCGCAGCTCGTCGCCCGTGCCGAGCACCAGGCGGAAGGCCTCGCGGTCGACGCGCGCGAGCCATTCCGCACGCAGGTCGCCGACGCGCATCGCATCCACGATCGCGAGGTCCAGCGTGTCCAGGCTCCGCTCGTTCTCGCCGATCTCCCAGAGGCCGCGACCCAGCTCTCGGCGGACCTCGCCGCGGCGCGGGCTGTCGTCGGTGAGGATCTCCGCGGCACGTTCGAGGAGGGCGATCGCCGCCGGAAGGTCGTCGCGTGCGGCCGCCCGTCGACCCGCGGTCTCGAGCAGGGCTGCGGCCTCCTCTCCGAGCCCGCGGGCGCGCGGTGCGTCCCGGCCGAGCTCGCGCAACGCGCGGCAGGCCTGCTCGAGGTGGTGGCCTGCCAGGTCGTCGGCGGCCGGCGTGCGCCCGGGCTCGGCGAGGAGCCTCCGCGCGAGTAGCTCGTGCAGGTCTGCCCGCTGCGTCTTCGGGATCCGGGCGTAGGCGGCGTCGCGGACAAGGCCGTGCGCGAACCGGTACCGATCCTCCCCGGCGGGCCCCGGCGCGGGCCGGACGAGGCCCGCGCGCGTGAGGGCGACGAGCGAGGAGATGGCGTGCACGCTCTCCTCCTGCCGCGCCAGCTCGACGAGGGCGCGCAGGTCGAACCGCCGTCCGATCACAGAGGCGCATTCGAGCAGCGCGAGCTCTCGGCGCGGAAGCTGGTCGAGCCGGGCCCCGATCACCGCTTCGATCGTCGGTGGGATGGGAAGCGTTCCCGGGGCCGCGTCGGCGGCGACCGCGGCGAGCTGCTCGAGGAAGAGCGGGTTCCCCTCGGCGACCGCGATGATCTTCGCCCTCGCGCGCTTCGGCGCTCCCACTCCGGCGAGCAGGGCCTCCGCGTCGGTCTCCACGAGCGGCCCGAGCTCGATCGTCTCGGTTCCCGGCGGTGCCGGGCGGTGATCGAGGAGCTCGGGCCTCCCGAGCCTGATCAGGGAGACCGGCACCTGCGTCACGAACGCGGCGAGGTAGTCGACGAGGTCGTGGAAGGTCGGCTCGGCCCAGTGCGCGTCGTCGACGACGAGCACGACTGGCCGCTCACGTGCGTTGAGCTCGACGAAACGGCGGACTGCCCAAAAGATCTCGTCCGTCGTGAACGTCGCCGAGGAGAGGCCGCCGGCGGCCTCGAGCCTCTCGGCGAGCAGCTGCTCGTTGTCCTCGCCCGCGAGCGCGCGTGTGACCGCCTCAGGCCCGCCGGCATTCCGCAGGATCTCGACGAGCGGCCGGTACGTGGTGCCGCCGTAGGCAACGCACCTACCGGAGAGGACCGTCGCCTGGCCGGCGAGGCCGTCGAGCAGCTCGTGCACGAGGCGCGACTTCCCGACGCCCGCCGCCCCGACGACCGTCGCGATCACGGCGCGTCGCTCGGTCGCGGCGCGCTCCACGACGTCGCGGAGCCGTTCCAGCTCCTCGACGCGGTCGACGAGCGGGCTGTCGAGCCGACGCGTGAAGCCGGGCGCGTCGTCGTCGACGGCCACGACGCGCCAGGCGGGGACGGTGTCGCGCTTCCCCTTCGCTGCGATATTCGGCAGCGGCTCGAGGGTTGCCGCAGAGGCGACGAGCGCGCGCGTGTCAGCGCCGATGACGATCTCGTCGGCACCCGCCGCCTCCTCGAGACGGCTCGCCGTGTTCACCACGTCGCCGGTGACGAGCGACTGGCGGAGCGTCGGGTCGCCGGTCATCGCCTCGCCGGTGGCAACGCCGGTGCGGATAGAGAGGCGCACGCCATGGTCTCGCGCGAAGGACTCGTTGAGCTCGCTCATGCCGCGTCGAAGGGCGATCGCCGCCCGCACGGCGCGCAGCCCGTCGTCCTCGTGCGCGTCGGGCAGCCCGAACACCGCCATCACGGCGTCGCCGATGAACTTCTCGACGGTGGCGCCGTGCTCGAGGAGCGTTCGCTCGGCGAGGTCGAACCACGCGGACTGCACGTGACGCAGCGACTCTGGGTCGAGCCGCTCGCCGAGCTCTGTCGACCCGACCCAGTCGCAGAAGAGCACGGTGACGGTCTTGCGAGCCTCCACCGGTCGAGTCTACGGCGCTCGCGGCCCGAATCCAGGTCGGCCAGTACCCTGCGTGCGATGTTCGACACTCTCGCCAACCGTCTCCAGGACGCCCTCGGCGACCTCGGACGGCGCTCGCGGCTCGACGAGGAGACGGTCACGCGCGCGACGCGCGAGATCCGCCTCGCGCTACTCGAGGCGGACGTCGACTTCGAGGTGGTCAAGCAGTTCGTGTCGTCTGTCCGGGAACGGGCGCTCGGGCAGGAGGTGCTGAAGGGCCTCGAGCCGGGCCAGCAGGTCGTCAAGATCGTGCACGAGGAGCTGACCGAGCTGATGGGCTCGGCCGACTCGCGGATCGCGTTCGGCCGGCCGCCGACCGTCATCCTCCTCTGCGGCCTGCAGGGCGCCGGCAAGACGACCGCGGCGGCGAAGCTCGCGCTCCACCTGCGCAAGCACGACAAGAAGCAGCCCGGCCTGGTCGCAGCCGACCTGCAGCGACCCGCGGCGATCGACCAGCTCGAGCAGCTCGGCCGGCAGCTCCAGCTGCCCGTCTACCGCACCGAGACGACGGACGCGGTCGTCGCCGCGCGCGAGGGGCTCGAGCGCGCGACCGCCGACGGCTGCGACGTCGTGATCGTCGACACCGCCGGCCGGCTCCAGATCGACGAGGCGCTGATGGACGAGCTCGCGCACGTGCGCGACGCGGTGAAGCCGCTCAACGTGCTGCTCGTCCTCGACGCGATGACGGGCCAGGAGGCCGTCGCCGTCGCGCGGGCCTTCCAGGAGCGGATCGCGTTC
>Ga0105245_10002926_pt1 | contig 15329 bp, 8 predicted proteins | sample KBSM54metaG_FD_81523 | JGI IMG/M metagenome (GOLD analysis project Ga0105245, IMG submission 81523) | Miscanthus rhizosphere microbial communities from Kellogg Biological Station, Michigan, USA - KBS M5-4 metaG | ecosystem: Host-associated > Plants > Roots > Rhizosphere > Soil | place: Michigan... | reverse complement strand
TGCGCAACGTCTACAACGAAGGGCTGCCGACGCGCGTCGTGCTTCTCACCGCGGAGATCGGCGACGAGGCTGTCGTCGAAGCCGTTCGCCTCGGCGTTGCCGGAATCGTGTTGAAGGAGATGGCGCCGCGCGTGTTGCTGCAATCGGTGCGCGCCGTCGCGGCGGGGGAGAAGTGGCTCGACGATGGTGCGATGCGGCGCGCGCTCGACAAGATGCTGCGCCGCGAGGCGGGACTCGCCGATGCGGTGCGCGTCCTCACGCCGCGCGAGCTCGAGGTCGTGAAGATGGTCGCGACGGGACTGCGCAACAAGCAGATCGCCGACCGTCTGACGATCACCGAGGGGACGGTGAAGATCCATCTGCACTCGATCTATCAGAAGCTGGGCGTGTCGGGACGGGTGGAGCTGAGCATCTACGCGCGCGAGAAATCGCTGGTCTGAAGTTTCAATTCTTCTACCCTTCCTGCCTCTCCGATTTCGTGTTATTCTGAGGTCGGTCCTTCACCAAAATGGCTTTTCTCGAGATCCGGCTTCTCGGCGATTTTTCCGCCGTTGACCATCATGGCAACGCCTTGTCGGTCGGCAACAAACGCACGCAGGCTCTCGTCGTCTATCTCGCGCTGAAGATCAACGGCAAGCCGACGCTGCGCGAAGCGGGTGAGCTGATCTGCGGCGGTCCCGACGCCGAGTCGCGCGCGCGCGATCTCGTCCGCGACCTGCAGTTCGCGTTTCGCTATCTCCCGCCCGAGATTCTGATCGTGACCGCGGACAACGTCCGCCTCAATCGCGAAGTCGTCGATGTCGACGCGCAGAAGTTCTCCGATCTGATCGCGTCGCCGTCGATCAATCACGTGCGCGGTGCCGCCGACATCTATCGCGGCAATCTTCTCGAGAACTACACGAGCGGCATCCCGTCGTTCGACGACTGGCTCACCGAACGCCGCCTCGTTTACTGGCGCGGCGCAATGACGATCTTTGGCCGTCTGCTCGCCGCACAAGTCGACGCCGGTTGGTGGGAAGCCGCAGTCGAAACCGCGGGCAAGTTGTTGTCCCTCGATCCGACGCAGGAAGTCGTGCACCGCACGCTCATGCGTCTGCAGTTGGAACAAGGACGCCCCGACTCCGCGCTGCGCCGCTATCAGGAGTGCGCCGACGTGCTCCGCCGCGAGTTCGGCCGCGAGCCGAGCGAGGAAACGCAGCGCGTGCGCGAAGAGATCATCGCCGCGCTCGCCCGCACGCCCGCCCCGCGCGAAGTGACCCGCCGCCCCGCCGACCGCCCCGTGCTCGTGCTGCTCGTCGAAGACGACGCCGTGTCCGCCGCCCTACTAGAGGCTTACCTGCACGAAGCCGGCTACGAAGTGGTCCTCGTCGCCGACGGCGCCGACGCCTTAATGGAGATCGCGAAGCGGACGTTCGATCTGCTGCTCATCGACATCAACATCCCCACACTCAACGGCCTCCGTCTCTTCGAGATCATGATTCAGAAGGGGATCGAGACGCCGGCGATCTTCGTGACGGGCATTACCGGCGCGGAAGTCGAAGCCCGCAGCCTGGAGGCTGGCGCCGCAGATTTCCTGCGGAAGCCGATTCGCAAGGAAGTGTTGTTGCCGCGAGTAAGAGCCATCTTGCAGCGGAAGATGCGCGGCGTCGGCAGCGTCTGAACGGCTAGGCCGCCGTCCGCCAACTCACGATTATGTGAGCCCGGCGCGACGCGCCGGTCCCACTCGCGCGGCTCATCGGGTCCACGGCGACTGCAGTTGCCAGACTTTCGCGCCACATACAGTCGCGTTACGTCCTAGCCGACTTCGGCGCCCGCGGGCGATTTATCCACCGTTCGGACCGAGACAGTACACATCGACATCGACGCTCCCGCCGAGTTCAGCGAGGCGATCTATCTGGTCACGCCGTAGGTGAACGGCCGGCACCTGTTGGCCCGCGTAAATGACTATACTCAGCTCAACGCGAGATTCGCCGCTTAACTCTCGCAACGCCTCCCAATGAGGCGCAAGACGCTCAAACAAGGCATCGACCGCTATCTCAACTTCGAGCGGTCGCTCGGCAGACACGCGCCACCCATTAGTGTCGTACGTCCGTTTCGACCGCTCGATCACGTCGCCCCTTCGCCATGTTTTCGAGGGAGCGATGCCAACTAATGCTGTAACTTCGTTCGGTTCCCGCGCGAAACCGACAAAGTTGAGCTGAACACGCACTCCCTCTGGTGGTCCTTCGCTACTCACGGCTTCTGAAGATCCTTTACGTTGATTCCGGTCTCATCGCCAGGTCCCTTGCCGCCTTTCGGCTTAACGTAAACGTTACCGGCCGTGTCTTTGTAAAGGTCATACTTACTCGCGTTCTCGCCACCCTTGAGTTCGTGAATGTCGTGTCCAGCGTTCTGCAACGTCTGGATATCGCCATTGGTCAACAGCTTGTCTTGCGCCGGATTGCGCTCGCCACTGGCTTGAAGGGGGGCCGCAGGATTAATGCCTGTCGTCGCCACTTTGCCCGGCGTACTCACGTTTGGAAGCGCCGCTGGTGGTGAGGGTGCGGGTAGACTAGTCGGCAGTAGAACGTGCGGCGTCGTTATAGTTAGCGCTTTCACCGCTAATTTCGCGGTGACCGTCATTATTGCGACACCTGGTCCTAGGGCCGCCTTCACTTGATCCAAGTTAGTGTTGCCCGGATGCGAATGAATGACTTGTAGAGTAGCCACGCTGCCGCTTGCCAGTGCAAACGCGCCCACGATCTCAGCAGCGCAAAGATCCCAAAAACAACGACCATCGGGGTCCGCCCTGTTGATTGGGTTGTTCATTACATATGTGTACCGGTTCCAGCTCTGGGGTAGCGCGGGCTTGCCGAGCACCGGATCAACGGATAAAAAGCGTCCCAATGCCGCGTTGTAATACCGCGCATGCATGTACGTCAATTCATGCGTGTCGCTGGCGAGGTCGTCCTGCTCGTGGCCGGTGAATTTGAGTTGATCTTCCGGACTTTCGATCGTCGCCGAAACTAGCTCGGATCCGAATGCATAGTACGAATGGAGACCGACGCGTTGGCCACCGCCGTTCGTCACTAGGCGGGGCGTGCCGAGATGGTCGAGGTGAAAGTGGCGCGTCACGGTTGTGCCCGAGGACGTGGCCACCTCGGCGGCGAGTAGGGATGAGCCTCGCCAGATGTGATCGCGTGTCCACGCGAAGTTCGAGCTGCCGGTGGGCCCTGAGCTCGTATATTCGCGGAGGACCTGCTGATTGGGCCCGCGAATCGTCCACCGCCAGGACTCGCTGGAGACCGTCGCGATCCGTTGGTCATCGGCGGTGTAGATGAAGTCACGATTGCCGGCGGACCGCATCATGTTCAGCGCATCGTAGACGTATGTGTACGTCGTGTCGAGCTGCGTTATGTTGCCGGCATCATCGTAAACAGTCCCTGCTCTGCTGAGGTGGTTCGTGTTTGTGGAAGCGACGGGGGCTGACATCTCGCAAACCGAATTGCCCGTACATGCGGACGCCGACGGCAGCCTGCTCGTACCCGTCCGATTACCGAATGAGTCATAGGTGTACGTCTGCTCATTCGCCGACCCGTTGGTCGTGGCTTTCTTCAGCCGGCCGGCCAAATCGTATTCGTAGACGTCATCCTTGATCGCCTTGATGTTTCCAGAACCGTCGTAAGAGTATTCTCCCAGATCGAGGGACAAGTCGGCCGTCGCTGGATTCGGCTCGTGCTTGATCACGCGCACGCTTTGGATCCGAGGATCGCCTCGCATCAGCTTTGCGAAGTCACCTCTCGTGCGAATCACGAACGTTCGCCCTTCTTCCGTGCCTTCGGATTCGATCGTTGCACCGTAGGCGGCGGCGACACCCCGCGCGCCAGCCTTCAAGCCGGCTGCGGCGCCTGCCGGCGTCAAGGTGACCTCCAATGCCGCAGATGTTGCACTGATTTCTTCTCCGACGAGCGGCAACGTCAGACAAGCGGAGAGAGCGAATAAAGTAGCAAGTCTCATCATCGCACCGCCTGCTCGATCTCGAGAAGTTGCTGCAGCCTTATCGGTGTTACGTGCGCCTCCAGAAGCAGGGTGGGATCCTGATAGCCGATGCCGTACGGCGAGAAGACGGCGTTCGCCGCGTCCAACGCCGCTCGCAACTCTTTGAGATGACTGAGCTTGACCTTGATATGTGAAGGCATGCTGATTGCGTCACCAGCGACTTCCGCAAAAGAGCACACGGTTGCGGAAGTTACTTGAGCGGCGTTGCACATCGCACGTACTGCAATGCGCGCCGTACTCCAGTCGTCCGCCAGTATCCTTCGATCCGTGTGAGGAGCGAAGATCACAGTTGTAGCATAGTCGGCATTGCTGTATACCGAGGTGCCAGCCGGGCCTTTCGCCTGGACCCGATAAATGTACGTCGTATGCGGCGATAGCCCTGTGTCATCAATCGTATTGGTCGCTGGATGCTGAGCACTCTCGGTGTAGGTGTGCTGGTTGTCGGCGGTGATCGTTTCAGCACGGAAGATGTTGTACTCGGTCGCTCCGCTTACGGGTGTCCACGTGACCCTCACTGCCGTATCGCTGATGGCATGCGCCTCGACAAATGCTGGCGGCGCCAGCACAGAGCTCACCGGGATCGTTTGGGATCTGGAGCGGGATCCACACGATGAAGTCACGGTCAACGTCAGCGAGACAGAGCCGCTCGACGGGGCCGTGAATTTGATGGAAGGTGTGTTGCTACCCTCGGTGATCGATCCGGACGGAACCGCCGACCACGCGTAGGACGTCAACGACGGGTCTGAAGGAGTCGACGCCACATTTCCAGTCGAGTTCGCGAGAACCGACGACGGGAATGACATGTCGGGGACGGCCGGCACATCTTTGATCGGCACGTCCCGCGGCGTCGCTGTCGTGCTGCCGCACGGCGTCATGGCCGTCAGCGCCAGGTGCACGACGCCCGAGGCGCCCGCGGTAAAGGTAACGGTTGAAGTCGTTCCACCCAAGGTGATCGTGCCGCCAGTGATCGACCACTGATAAGTCCAATTTGCGTTCTGCGGTACGGATGCGGAATTCCCAGTGGAATTGACGCAAACGGTCGACGGAGCACTGATGACGGGAGCAGATGGTCCGGAAGTCGTGGAGATGTTCACGTCCGCGGATGCCGTCGTGATGCCGCACTCGCTCGTCTCGGTCACAGCGAGATGCACGACGCCACTCGACAAAGCGGAGAAGGTGATCGTCGATGAAGTACTCCCCGATGTGATCGTGCCACCCGTGATCGACCAGGAGTATTGCAACGAAGTGACCGATGGGACGGACGCCGTATTACTCGAGTCATGGCATACGGAAGCCGCAACGGTGATGGTCGGCGCGGTTGGTGCGAGACAATCGCTGAACTTCTCGAACTTGACCTGGCGTGGCCGCGGCATTCCGTTGGGATCCTCGGCATACGTGTCCGTACTTCCGTCGGCATGAGTTACGACGTTCACGAGACCAGCCGGCGTGTATGTGATTCCGGGAACCTCTCCGCTCGTTAATTGGCGAGGCACGGTATATCCGGTCACGCCGATGAGTATGCCGTTTTTATAGAGATTCTCGACCGTGCGATTATTGGCCGTGGCGGCAGCAAGCGACGGATAGGTGAGTGTCGAAAGGTCGCCGATGCCCGAGTACGTGTAGCCTTGAGTGAAAACCGCGGTCGTCGTGGTGCCGGTCTTGACGGAAGTCTTTTTCTCCGAAAGAGCGCCGCCAGGCCCTCCATACGTGTATTCCTCGTCGACCTGTACAATCCTTTCCGGGGTGCCGCTGAGGGTGTTGTAGCGAGTCGCTTTGGTGATCTTGCCTTTGCTGTTGACAGGCACAGGACTCGCGTTATCGCCGTATTCGAATGCTTTCAGCACATTCGCGCCCCGTTTGACACTCTTGAGGCGTTCCGCGGAGTCGAATTCGAAAACGAGATCGAAGGCGCCGTTTGCAGGGCCGGTGATTTTTTCTCGAGCATGCCCGCGAGCATCGTACCCCTGGTATGTGATCGTTCCGTTTCCAGACGCTCCAATCTCAGGATGCGTCTCCGTGGTCAAGAAACCGCGGTTGTCGTAAGTGAACAGGCGATGTTGCGGCTCACCGTCGCCGGTCATCTCGACGCTGATGAGGCGGTCCGCGACGTCATAACCATACGTCGCCGTCGTGGTCGATATGGCATTCTGCGAGATGTGGTCGATCGGCTGCGTCACTCCGACGAGGCGTCCGAGAGCATCGTAAATCTCATTCGTTGTGGAGGAGTCGGTCGCACTTTGATGCGTTGCTAAACTTACCGTTCGGTTTGTCTGGACGGCGCCAATGTATTCGATCGACGTCGATGCGTCGTCTGGTGTGGTGATCGAAGTCGGACGTCCCGCGAAATCGTACGTCGTCACGGTCTTCTTCGTTGGCGGATATGCCGTGTTGAAGATGGCCGTAATCGTTTCCGACTTCTTGCGACCGAGCGCGTCGTATTCATTGTCATGGCCGCGCCTGTCGTTCGTTTCGGTTTGAGACAGTTCGCGGATGATGCGACCGAAGCCGTCGAAGGTGAACGTTGACTCGCGTTTTCCTTCCGTAGAAGAGCCATTCTGGGTTGACGTGGCCGTCGCCTTTGTCGGTGGCGATGTTCCGACGATCGCCGAGGTGTACGCGAATCCGGTTGCCGCCGTGCCGGTCGGTGTGATCGACGTCAGGCGGCCACCCAGGTCGTATTCATAGGTGGTCTCAACGCCGGCGGAATCTCTATCAATGTGGACGAGTCCCGTAGTTTTGTCGACGGTGCGATCGAGAACATTGAAAGACGCGCCGTCGTAATACGACCTCGTCAGCGATCCCGCCGAGTATTCATGATTGATCGCATAGATCGCCGCGCCGAGACTGATGCCGCAAAGGTCTCCGGAAGGCATGGTCAGCTCGTTGCCGCCGGAGTCTTGACCGCCGAAATACTCCTCCTTTGCAACATCGCCGGTGGCCGCAGGAGTGAGCCTGCTCACGAGATCTCCGTTGGCGGGCGCCGTGTCTCGCAGCGAGCGCTGTCGCTTCAAGAATCCGGTATCCGCGTCGAAGCAGAATTGACTCCAACTGAAGTCTTTCGCGGCGGGGGCGCCGTGGCTGAGTCCCCCAGTCGACGTGCCGCAACTCGTGATGCTGCTCGTGCTGGGAGCCGCTGAACTCATGAGGCGACATTCGTCGGTGTAGGTTCCGAACAGCCAGGGCGAAAACGTAGCTAGGTTGTCGGTTGGGGCGTTCGCATAATCTGTGAATGTGGTGCGGTAAACGGACGAGTTGCCGACGTGTCCGCCGGAAGTGACCTGCTTGTAGTGTCCGGCGAAGTCCGATCGCGAGCGGATCACCTCTGTGAACTGTCCGTCGGCGGGCGGGCCGTAATACGTACGCTCGGCAATCGGCGAGAACGTCTGGCCGCCCAGGACGGTGAGAGAGTCCGGGGAGACTCGTTTTGTTCGCTTCAACGTGCCGGCATTGAGGTGTGGTGCTGTCTCCGTTGGGGTGTTAAACGACGGGGGAACGCTCGACGGACTGCCGGCATAAGTCTCCGTCGACAAGTAGCCGGAGGTGTCCGGCGCCCAGTGCGTGAATGGTAAGCCATAGTCGGAGCCGGGCCAAGCGACATCGTCCCCACAGGGATCGCCGAGTTGTTCAATGGAGTAGTAATTGACGTTGGTCGTTCCGTCCGGTGCCGTAACGGCATTCGCCGTCTGTCGAAACCGCTTCCACTGAATGTTGGCGTTGTCCGCTTGCTGGCAGAACTCAGGTGATGTGCGATATGTGTAATACCAAGTGGATGGCGCGTTCGCACCGATGTCCGTGATTTCCCGCTTCACCACTCCGACCGTGCTCTGCCGATGCTCGACGATCGGCACGGGATCGTGTTGAACCTGTTGTACATCGGTGGACGGATGTGGATAGGTGATGTCGGCATAAGTCCAGTTGTAGAGGCCACCCGTGGGAACTCGGAGTGAAAGTAATAGGCCGGAGTCACTGCACCGTGCTCCATTGGTGCAACCTTGATAGTTCATCGCGTACGAGCCGAGCAACGGCGGGGTCAATGTCGCCCCGTTCGCGTCTTTCGTAATGAGGTCGATGCGCGTCAGAAGAAATACCTTGGCCGTGTTGTCCGGCTGAGTGGGCGGGTGCACGCTATCGTCCGCTGGGTAGGGGATCGCCGTCTGTGTGTAGACGAAGTCGTACTCCGCGGTCTTTTGATTGAAAGCGGCAACCACGACCTTCGTGAGATACGTCTGCGCGTAGGTCGTTCCGCCGCTGTTCTGCGAAGCGTTCGCAGTCATCGCGAATTCGAGGCGGTGATTCCTGATCGCCATTGTCCCCTGATATTCGGTCAGCTTCCAGACTTCCAGAGTCGACGTGCTCTCGCTGTAATCGACGTCGACATGATTGCCATACGGGTCGGTAACCTTCGAAAGCCGCCACTTGCCCTGTCCGGCCGGCAAATAAATACGTTTTGTGCCATCGGGAAAGTCGAGGGTCTTTTGATCATCATCGCCGCTGAGGCGAAGTCCCGACTCGTCGGTCGTCATGACGGTCGTATTGATGTTCGTGCCTGTCGCGGTGAAGGGATGGTCGCGGCCATCGGGGCTCTCGTAGATGAAAGTGTGGCTGGGATCGGCTGTCGAGTTCGTAGGATCGCTCGGCGCAATCAGGCGGCCGAGAGACAGGTACCAGCCGATCCCTGCGTTGCAGCGCCTGCACGGGCGTAACTCGAGCGAAGTCGCATCGTAGGAAAAGGCATCCCAAATGTTCGCATTGTAGACGGGTGTGAACGAGTACGACAGCAGAGGTCCAACACGAAACGTCTGAGTCAGCGGCAATGTAACGATGAGATTGCCGTTGAACGTGTTGATCGAGTCGAGGTCGGCGAAGTGATAGAGTTTCGACGGATCGAAGCCCTTCTCCTGATTCGGGTGTTGCTGGGCACTTGTGACGCCGGCTATGAGCAGAGTGGCGAGCGTGAGGACGATCACGAACGGCGTGCGCATTACTTTGCTCCGTTCAGCATCGCGCCGTCGAGCTTGAGCGCCGTCGAGGTGAGTTCCTGTCCGTCAACGATGAAAAGCGTTCCGCCAGGTTTGAGATCGGACGGCTTATCGGGATTGTCTTTCTGTACGGGCTTCAGCCGGCTGAGCGCGAACGACGTAACGTAGTCACTCGTGCCATCAGCGTCATCACGGCCGTCAATGGAAAACGAGGTCCAGGCTCCCTTCCCCGGATGCACATACAAGAGGTAAGTCACACGGCCCGGCCATCCGACCTCATCCACGAGTGCAGCGTGCTTGCGAAATGCCGGCTGGGGACCGTCCGCGTGGTAGAAACCGCGTGGCGATGTCAGGGCATAATCTCCGTTTGCCTCGTTGACGACGATCCAAACAGAGCGGAATGGTAGTGCGCCGGGGTATTCGCAGGTGATCGACCCGTCGCGATCATCATCCGTAAGGCGCGCGACGAACGACCTCGTGGTCGTGTTGTAGCCGTCACCCACGAGCGCCACGCAATAGAAGACGACCGTCGCTCCGGGCGGGAACGACGACGCGATCACGCGGTTCCCTTGAATCGTCGCCGTGGCGTTCGGATTGTCGGCGGCGGCGTCGATTGTCATGCTCACGACCGAGAGCATTAAAGAAAGTCGCAGTAGATAATTTAGACGATTGAGCATGCGTTCACCCCAAAGCTCGCCAGTAGCTACTGAAGCGTCAGTAGGACGAGAATCTCGCCGCGCCCGCTGGGAAGCGACTCGAGAGCTTTACCGATGACCGTTCCCGGCCGATGGAAATCGACGCCGTTCACGTTGATGGGGACGGAAGTCATTGCAATCCCCCGCTCTTCGCTCGCAACGAGAAGATCGCCGGCATGGATCGCGCGTGCCTCAGCGGTCACGCGGACGCGAACGCGGCCGGTCGTCGCTACGAGCGCTTTGTCGGCGCTCGCTTCGCCGAGGATGATCCCGGGCCTTGGAGAGACGACGCCGGCGACGGTCGATTCATAAGCCCGGGTCGTTGCCGTAACGTGATTGCTCTTCGTCGGATCGATCGCGACCAGAGTCCCTGGCAGCAATTCTTCGCTCGCAGGCACCCACTCCGCGACGTCTTGGTACTTCGCCGAGATGTCGCCATCGACGATCACGCTGCCATAGAAATGCGACGTGCCCGTGCCCTCGACCTTCAAAGCGTGAGTCGACGTACTGCTGCCGATCACCACGTCATTGTCCGACTCGCGGTTCAGGTACAAGGTTCCAAGGCCAGAGCCTGCTGTCGTTTGAATGTATGGAAGCGCGGTTTTGCCGATTTGAATGCCCCCAACTTCTATCGACCCGTTGCCAGGTAGTTTGAGTAAGTAGCCGTTGGGGATGCCGTTTGTTGTCTGATCGATGAACTGCGCCGGATAATTCGAACCGACCTGCAGGATCGCGGTTGGCGCGGCGGTTCCGATTCCGACGCTGCCGCCGTTGAAATAACTGTTGCCGCTCGAGCTGATCTCGACGTTCTGGTTGTTTCCGCTGTACATGGCGAGGTCGTACGAATACGTGCCGTCGTAATACTGGAAAGTCGTGTTCTTCGAGCCGCTGATGCGGGGAACCAAATTCGTGGAGTGGATGGGATTGATGTCGAGATAGCTTCCACTCGAATTGCTGAAACGAGTGATCCCTTGCACTTCGAGCTTCTGATTCGGGCTCGGCGTTCCAACTCCAAGATTGCCGCCGGTGAAATAACTCAAACCGGTGGTGCTGGCGTTGATCTCAACAGTTTGAGTACCGGCGGAGTACAACGCGAGATCGTAGGTGTACGACCCGTCGTAGAATTGGAACGTGGTGTTCTTAGAGCCGCCGATTCGCGCGACGACACTGTTTGTCAGATTGAGAGGGTTGATTTCGAAGAAGCTGCCGGCCGAATTGCTGAAGCGCGTAACACCTGCGAACACGTTGTCGGCCAGGATTTCAGCGGGCGGAAGGCGGAGACCAAGGGATCGTCGGACCGGATTCTCCGCTCCGAGGATTCGAATCGGTTTTTCGCTCGCGCCGTCGACGACAGGAGTGGATTGCGCGCGAGCGGAGCTCACGGCGAGGACCAGGCATGCCACAAGAACAGAGGCGGTATTCGTTGATCGCATTGGCCTTCTCCTCAGTGCTGTTCGGGATTCGTTGGGAGAGTCACGGGCACGAGATCGTCGCAGTCGCCAATGCGCGTTCCCGTATACACCTGCTCGATGTCTCCGTGATCGCCGTTGCTGATCGTGACTGTGCCTTCGTAGTGATCGCCGAGGTAGGTGAAGCGGGATGTCGATGTCGATTTCTTTTTGGCACAACGAATCGTGAAGGCCGTTTGATTCGATGGTCCCGGCTCCGCGAGTACCTGACAATCGTCTTTCGCCTTGGATTTTGGTGGATCGGGCTTCGTGAGCAGCGCCTTTTCGATACAGACCGTGTGGCTAATCGGTGAGCCAACGACTGGCGATTTCGTTTGCACCGTGATCTCCCACAGTCCGGGCAGCACGATGGTTTGGGAGGCGGACTGGCCGAACGCGGCCAGAGGTGCAAGAGACATCGCGAACAGAGTGATAGCGACGAAGCGATTCCTGCTCATTGAACCCTTCCTTTCGAATCTGGACACTGACTCTTACGCGACGCGTTCGACGTTCGTCGCAAATGTTTTCCGTATTGCTTTTGGTTGAGCCGGATCTGGACCTGCTCGCCTAAGGAGTGACGCAAACCAGAATTTCCCTACCCCTGCCTTACAATGAATTGTCCATGACCACCGTCGCGCTCCAACCCGACGAGATCGAGCAGCGGCGCCGCGACCGCGCGCGGAGGCTGGCGCTTTACGACATCCCGCTGATGCGCGTCATCGGCTCCGTCTTTCTCACCCTCGGCGTCTATCTCAACAACGCGTTTCTCTCGCGTCCGGACGTCTCGCTGCGGCCTTGGTGGTATGTGGGGATCGCGCTGGCGATCTATGCGGTCGTGTCGTGGGCGGTGGTGCGGGTGGTGTTGTTCAAACTCTCGCGAGATCTCACGCTCTTCTTTCTCTTCGGCGACATCGTGTTCTGGTCGTTCGCCATCTACGCGACCGGCGCGGACAAGAGCTGGCTGTTTTTCATCCCCGTGCTGCGCGTCGCCGATCAGATGCAGACGACCGTTCGGCGCTGCGTCGCGTTCACGATCTGGGGCGTCACCTGCTTCGCGGGGATGCTGTTGTGGGTTCACTTCGTCGACGGGCGGACGATTCGTCCGGTCGTCTTCGTCTCCGAGCTCACGTTCATCGGCGTCGCCGGTCTCTACGTCTCGATGAGCGCGCGGACCTCGGAGACGCGGCGCGCGCAGATGGCGGCGTCGATCCGCATGTCGCGCGATCTCATTCATCAACTCGAGGAGCAGTCGCATGAGCTGCGCGAAGCGCGCGAGCGCGCCGAAGAGGCGAGCGCGGCGAAAAGCGAGTTCCTCGCGAACATGTCGCACGAGATGCGCACGCCGCTGCATGGCGTGATCGGCATGCTGCAACTCGCCGCGGACGGCGAGACGTCGACGCAGCGGCTCCGGCAGCTCGACATGGCCCATCGCTCCGCCGAAGCGCTTCTCGGCACGATCGACGACATCCTCGACTTCTCGAAAATCGAAGCGCGCAAGATCGACGTCGAGCCGGTCTACTTCTCTTTGCGCGACATGATGCACGAGACGATGAAGCCGCTCGGCGTCACCGCGGCGGGGAAGGGACTCGCACTCGCGTACATCGTGCAGAACGACGTTCCCGACACCGTGTGGGCCGACCCGATGCGGCTGCGGCAGGTCGTGATCAATCTCGTCGGCAACGCGATCAAGTTCACGCCCGCCGGCGAGATTGCCGTGCGCGTCACGAGCGAGCGGCGCCCTGACGAGAAAAACGACGAGAAATCCGTCGTCGTACGATTCGAAGTCCACGACACCGGCATCGGCATCGACCCGTCGCAGCAGAGCGCGATCTTCCAGCCGTTCACGCAAGCGGATTCGTCGCCGTCTCGCCGCTTCGGCGGAACGGGACTCGGCCTCGCCATCGTCTCGCGGCTCGTTGAAGCGATGGGCGGATCGATCGTCGTCGAGAGCGCGCCGGGCGCCGGAAGTGCGTTCACCTTCACGATCACCGCGGAAGCGGATCCGTTCGCGGCCGCGCATCGCAAACCGTGGGAGAGCGAGCTCGCGGGAAAGTCGATCCTCATCGTCGACTCGCACGAGCGCTCGCGCGCGTTCATCGCCGAGATCCTGCGCTCGCGCGACATCTTCGCGATGTCGTGCTCGTCGTTCGACGAAGCGCCGCACGGACGCTTCGCGTGCGCGATCGCGTCCGAGCCGCACGACGACTTCGAGCCGCTGATTCTGATCAGCTCACCGCTCGACGCCGCGCATGACGATCGCGTGCGCATCACGCGTCCCGTCTCCGAGCGCGAGCTCATCGACGCCTGCGGCGTCGTCCTCGGCTTCATCGCGCCGGCGGCGCCGCGCGTCGCGCTGCGTCCCGGAATCGCGTCCGCGCGCATGCACGTGCTGCTCGTCGAAGACAACATCGTCAGTCAGGAGTTCGCCGCCGAAACGCTGCGCCGCCTCGGACACGAAGTGACGATCGCGGCCGACGGCGCGCGCGCACTCGCGCTCCTCGAAACGAATCGCTACGACATCGTCTTCATGGATGTGCAGCTGCCCGGCATCGACGGCATCGAAGTCACGCGCCGTTTTCGCACGCGCGAGCGCGGGTCGCGAACGCCGATTCACGCGATCACCGCGCACACGCAGCGCGAAGAGCGCGATCGCTGCATCGCCGCGGGGATGGACGGTGTGCTGACGAAGCCAATCGATCGCGCCGAGATCGCGCGCGTCGTTCGCTCCGTCGATCGTGACTCGATCGTCGCCGCCGTCGACGGCAACATGCGTCTCCTCGCGCGCGTCAGCGCCGCATTCAGCGAGCAGACGCCGCCGCTCGTTGCGGCGATGCACGCGGCGATCTCGAAGCGCGACGCCGACGCGCTCTATCGCAGCGCGCACAAGCTCAAGGGATCGGTGAGCAACTTTCCTACGCCAGCCGTCGATGTCGCGGTGCAAATCGAGGACTTCGCGCGCGCCGGTGAAGTCGATCGCGCCGCGGTGCTGATGCCGCGGCTGGAAGAGACGCTGCGGGAGTTGTCGGAGAGGCTCTCGACTACGGCCCCTCTTCCACATTCTTGAGATAGAACGAGAGCGACTCGAGATTGATGCGCAAATCGACGCTGCGCACTTTCACGCCGCTCTGCAATCGCAGCTGCACGGGCGCGAAGTTCAGCACCGCGCAGACGCCGGCCTGAACGAGTCCGTCGTAGACGTCCTGCGCGTTGTCGGGCGTGACGGCGATGATGCCGATCTCGACGAGATTGTCGCGCACGACGCCGGCGAGCTTGTCGTACGCGATCACCGGAATCCCGCTGCGCGACGTTCGTCCGACTTTCTCCGCGTCGTTGTCGATCAGCGCGACGATATGAAAGCCGTTGCTGTTGAAGCCGGCGTAGTCGGCGAGGGCGAGGCCGAGGTTGCCGGCGCCGATGATGACGATGTTGCGCGAGCGGTCGATGCCGAGCTCGCGCACCAGATGCGCCTTGAGCTTCGAGACGTCGTAGCCGACGCCGCGCGTGCCGAACTCGCCGAAGCACGCCAGGTCCTTGCGGATCTGCGCGGAGTTGAGGTGGAAGCGGTCCGCCAGCTCGTGTGAGGAGACGGTCTTCTGCTGGATCGACTCGAGATAGGTGAGGCAGCGCAGATAGACGGAGAGCCGCCCTGTGGTCAGCTCCGAAATCGCCTCACGATCCGTTCCTCGAGAGCCCATGCCTGGGGGTTACGGCAGCAGCGCCTTTGCCGCCGCTCCCGCCATGGCGAAAAGCGGCGACGGGTAGATTCCGATCACCAGGATCCCGATCATGGCGATGGCCAACGCCCCCGTGGTGAAGACGTCGCCCACCGCCTCGGTCGGCACCGGCGCCGGATCGCGCATGTACATGTAGTACACGACGCGCAGGTAGTAGTACACCGAGATGATGCTGGCCAGGATGCCGATGAACGCGACGGTCGTGTGTCCCGACTCGATCGCGGACTTGAAGATGTAGAACTTCGACATGAAGCCGCCGGTCGTCGGCAGGCCCGCCAGCGAGAACATGCAGATCGTCAGCGCCAGGCCGTAGAACGGGCGGCGGAAGCCGAGACCGGCGATGTCGTCGAGCGTCTGCGGGTCGTTCTGATTCTTCGACAGCATGGAGATGACGCCGAACGCGCCGATGTTCATGAACGCGTACGTGATGGTGTA
>Ga0105245_10002925_pt1 | contig 15329 bp, 15 predicted proteins | sample KBSM54metaG_FD_81523 | JGI IMG/M metagenome (GOLD analysis project Ga0105245, IMG submission 81523) | Miscanthus rhizosphere microbial communities from Kellogg Biological Station, Michigan, USA - KBS M5-4 metaG | ecosystem: Host-associated > Plants > Roots > Rhizosphere > Soil | place... | reverse complement strand
GGCTCGACGGCGTGCGCCAGCAGTTCCGCACGCAGCGCGACGCCGCGCTGTACGCGATCGAGCGCGAGTTCGAAGTGAAGCTCGATCCGCCGCGCGGCGCGTTCTATCTCTTCGTTCCGTCGCCGGTGTGCGACACGCTCACGTTCGCGAAGACGCTCGCCACCGACGCCGCGGTGCTCGTGATCCCCGGAATCGCGTTCGGAACGAACGGTGAAGGTTTCGTGAGGATCTCGTACGCGGCGTCGGTCGCAGACGTCTCCACCGGAATCGAGCGCATCGGGCGCTGGTTGCGCAGCGCCGGACGATGAAACCGGTTCTTGTCACGCTCTTCGCGCTCTGGACGACGCTGTTGCAGCGTTACTACGATCCCGCGCGCGGCATGAACTACGCGGCGCTGAAAGCGCACGACGCCGCGACGCTCGAGAACCTCCGCCAGTCGCTCGGCAAAGTCGATGCGAACGCGCTCGATGCGAAAGAGCGGCTCGCGTACTGGATCAACGTCTACAACATCAACACCGTCGCGACGATCGTCGAGGCGTATCCGGTGAAGTCGATCAAGGATCTCTCCACCGACCCGCTGATTTTCACGGTGTTCAAGAAGAAGCGCGTGCCGTACGGCGGCGAGCTTCTGTCGCTCGACGACGTCGAGAACACGAAGATCCGCGAGGCGTATCACGATCCGCGCATTCACTTCGCCATCAACTGCGCGGCGCGAAGTTGTCCGCCGATGCGCGCCGAGGCGTTCAGCGGCGCGAAGGTGGATGCGCAGCTCGACGATCAGGCTCGCCGCTTCCTCACCGCGAACACGCGCGTCACCGGCAACGTCGTGCACGTGTCGAAGATCATGGATTGGTTCGGCGCCGATTTCGGCGACAAGGCCGCGTTTCTGCGAAAGTACATTTCGATTCCGGCCGGGAAGCCGATCGAGTTTGAGTACGACGACTACGATTGGGCGCTGAATGATCTCCGGTGAGAAACTTGCTTAACATTCGCCGACCATGAGTGCAGTCGAAAAACTTCCCGTGCGCCCGCAGGATGATTCCGTCGCGGCGGCGGAGATCTCGCTCTACCGGAACGTCCTCAAACTCAAAAAAGAACACGACCTCGAGAACCTCGGCATCTCCTTCTTCGACGAAGAGACGACGCTGCAGTGGGCATACAACGGCGATCACTACTTCCACGCCGCGTCGACGATGAAGCTCGCGGTGCTGCTCGCGGTCTTCCGGCAGGTCGAGCACGGAGAGCTTTCGCTCGACTCCGACGTGCACGTTCGCAATCGCTTCACGAGCATCGTCAACCAGGAGCCGTTCATGCTCGATCTCGCGCGCGACGCCGATCCGAACGTCTACGGCCACCTCGGCAAGACGCTCACGATCCGCGAGCTCGCCTACTTCATGATCACGATGTCGAGCAATCTCGCGACGAATCTGCTCGTCGAAGTGGTCGGTATCACGACGATTCAGCAGTCGCTCGACGAGTTGGGCATCCACGGCGTGCGCGTTCTTCGCGGCGTCGAAGACCAGCGCGCGTTCGAAGCAGGGCTGAACAACGAAGTCACCGCGAACGGACTGCTCTCGCTGCTTCGCGTCATCGCCGACTGCAAGGCTTACTCGAAGAACGCCTGCGACGAGATGCTGAAGATCCTCCTCGATCAGCAATACCGCAGCGGCATCCCCGCGGGACTGCCGAAAGCCGCGCGCGTCGCGCACAAAACGGGCAATATCTCCACCGTGCATCACGACGCCGGCATCGTCTATCTCGAGAATCGTCAGCCGTACGTGCTGGTGATCCTCACGCAGTTCGCGGCGGAAACGGGTCGCGGCTCCGCGGTCGCCGACGTCTCGCGCGACATCTTCAACACGATCTCTGGACTCGCCTATGAATCCTGAGCACGACGACGCATTGAAGGTCGTCGACGCTTTCGATCTCGCGGACGAGCTTCGTTCGATCCTGAAGCCGGGCGAGATGGTGAAGGACGCGCAGCAGCGGCGGCATCGCCTCCCGCGCTACTTCTACGAAGTGCCGTCGCACGAGTTCGCGATGAAGACGCGCCTCACCCCGCATTTCGGACTCAACGAGTTCATCCTCACCGATCTGAAGGAAGCGCCGGGCCTGCTGCCGTGGCCGCGCTACGTTCCGTGCGCGGTGCGCATGCTCGCGTTTTTCCTCGAGCAGTTCCGCGCCGCCGCCGGCGCGTCGGTGCACATCGCGGTGAACGGCGGATACCGTTCGCCGTCGCACAAGATGTCGGAGCTCGCCTCGACGCACATGTGGGGAACGGCCGCCGACATCTACCGCATCGGCTCGACGATCCTGAAGACGAAGGAAACGATCGAAAAGTACAACGAGATCGCCGAGGATTTGAGCGACGAAGCGCAGGTGCTGCCGTACGGACACCTCACAGGCACCAATGCCGACGATCACGTTCACGTCGACCTCGGCTACCTCACACTGATCCCGCGCGAGATCAGCGAAGACCGGATGGAAGTCCCCCAGGAGAACCGGCCGCGATTCGCGTTCGAGGATCGACGACGGAAGGAACGGCGAACGCCGCCTACCGAGGGAAGTGCTGAGTAAAAAGTGCTGAGTTCTGAGTAATCGGTTCCCCTCTCAGCACTCGTCACTCATCACTCAGCACTCGTTTTCTTGTTGGTTTGCCGTTTGCTACACCCACCTCTGCAATTCGGTAGTTCCCGGACACACTTGATGCCACGGAATTCAAAATCCGCCGACATTTCGACGACACGGCTCGCGCGCCGTACACGGCTGAAAATGCCGGTGATAGGCATGGAGTCGGAGTTCAACGTCTGGCTCGATGAAGTCGAGATCGTTCCCGAGAAATACTGGAAGCATCCGCGCAACTTCATCGACGCGCCGCTGCTCAAACGCGAAAAAACTTCCTCGCATATCCCGACCGGCGGCGCCGTTTACTTCGATCGCGGCGTCATCGAGGTCGTCACGCCCGTCATCGAGCTGGCGCCGCACGCGACGGCGCGCATGGTGCGCAGCCTCTGGGAGCAAATCCAGTTCGTCCGCGATCAGCTCACGCGATGGGAAGGCGTCAACGGACACACCGTCCGTCTGAAGGCCTACAGCAGCCACTACAACATCTCCTACGAGATCCCGAAGCGGCTGCAAAACGCTCATCGCAACGAGAAGAAGCTTGCGCTTCTGCTCGCTTACATCCTCCCGGTTCCGGTAATGCTCGCCGGCGGCAACCGGCGCTCGACCGGCGTCGGCGTCCGTCCGCGCGGGCGACGCATCGAAGTCACCGTCGACTTCACGCCCGATCCCGGACTGATGATCGCGACGGCGGCGCTCATCGTCGGCATCGTGCGCGCGGTGATGGAGTGGCCGTCGTACGAGCTCTCGATGCTCGAGAAGATGCCCGTTCCGGTCATCGCCGGCGTCGTGCCCGGCAAGCACACGACGCGCAAAGGGTGGCTAACGAAAGACTTTCACTATCCGCAGAGCCCCTACACGTCGGACATCGATGAGCCGATGTGGGACACGCAGTTCGGCGAGAAGAAGTCGCTGCGGCAGATCGGAAAAGACGTGGCGTGGCATTTCCGCACGTCGATCCGAAGACACAGCGATCCGTTCAGCGTTCGCTTGCTCTTCGCGATTCTCGACGGACGCGCGGCATCGATGCTCGAGTTGGCCGATCGTCCCGCGGCGTATGAAGACGTCGGCCGCCTCTGCCAGTGGGGCATTGTGATCGACGAGCTGCGTCACTTCGGCGAAGCGGCGCCCGTCGTCGAAGAGTACCGGCACGAACGCCAACAGGTGCGCGAGCAGCACCTCAGCGAGATCGCGAAGCCGCAACCGCGACTGCACGCGAAGTCGATGCGGCCGTCGCTTCCGCCCGTGATGCCGATTCCCGTCGTCGCCGCGCCGGTGTTGCGTCAGCAGAAACGCAGCCGGCTGCTCGAGGGCTACATCGATCGCCGTGGAACGACGCTCCTCGCAACGACGCCGAAACGCGAACGGCGAAGGAAGGCGGAGCGCCGTCGCAGTCGCTATTCGATCCCGTTCCCCGATCGACGGCTCACGCGCTCCGCTTACGAGCAGGTCTTCCTCAAGCTCGTGTCAGGCGGACGGCTGCGCGTCGGGAACGATCTCTACACGCCCGTGGGGATGAAGGGCTGGTACCACGCGATCTTCCGCAACGCGTCCGGCGAAGAGCGCCTGCTCACGATCGATCAGTTGCTGTCGAAGATGAACGACTGGACGTAATGTCCTCGCCGGACGGGCGGGCTTCCTCGCCCGATCGCCGTTCCCAATCCTCACGCAGCGCGGCGCCAGGCGTCCTTCCCTGCAGCCGCGGCCTCTCGAGAATCAGCGCCAGAAAATCGCCGACTCCCCACGCGAGGAACGTGCATGCCGCGATCGTGAGGAATTGCGAGATCGTGGTGAGGCCGAGAAGAACGAAGATGACGATGGGAAGGATGATGCCCATCAACACGATCCCGATGATGAGACGCCGGCCGGACACGAGGGGTCATTGTAGCCGCTAGTCAGCAGCCGCCAAGTCGCTCCTGCTGCCGCGCAGTTGATCGCCGAGGTCTTGCTGGAAGGTCTTGACGCGCTGAACGTAGTTGCGCGTTTCCTTGAACGGCGGCACACCGCCGAAACGGCGCACGTTGCCTTCACCCGCGTTGTAGGCGGCGATGATCTTCTGCTGATCGCCGTCGAAGCGATCGCTGAGATAGCGCAGGTACTTCGCGCCGGCCTGGATGTTGTCGGCGGGATTCGTGAGGTCGCGCGCGCCGAACGAGCGTCCCGTGCGCGGCACGAGCTGCATCAGTCCGATCGCGCCGCGATTCGAGCGCGCCGTCGGCTTGAACTTTGATTCCGTGTGCGCGACTGCGGCCACGAGCTCGGGCGCGATGTTGTTCTTCTTCGCCTCGCTGTAGATGATCGAGCCGAACGGCACGTTCGCCTTGAAGAACTGCTCCTTGACGGTGTCCGTGAGCGCGGAGAGCTGCTTCGGCGCTTCCGCGACGACCTGGAGCGGTGTCACGGCGGCTTGCTGCACGCCACCTGCGACCGCCTGGACGCCGCTCGCGACTTGCGACGCGATTTCCTTCGCCTGTTTCACGTCGTCTTGAATGGCGGCTTCGCTTGGCGCGGTCTGAGCGGCGGCGACGACGTCTTTGCCGAGCTTTCCGCCGGACTGCGCGTTCTGGATCATCTTCATCGGCACGCCGAGACCGCCGAAGGCGAGCGATGCCCCGAGCGCCCACGTGGCGTACTTCTTCCGCATGCGCTGAAACCGCTTCGGCTTGACCCTCTGAACTTCCGCGCGGAGGATGGAACGGTCATATCCGTCAAGAAATCGTTCCTGAAACGGGCGGCTCGTTTTCAAGTTGTTGGGCATGTCGAAGGACTTATTTGCAATCGAGGAGCCACAACTAAACTGCTGAGCAGAATAAACTTAATGGATGAGTCAGAAGATGGAAACTGGCCCAACCATTGAAACCTCGCTAAGATGCGCCATGTTGATGAGACAGACATTGATTTTGGCGGCAATCCTGGTTGTTTTGGCCGCCCCGGCGAAGGCACAGGGCGTCGGCTGCGAAGACCAGGTGAAGTTCGACGATGAGCTGATGGAGTGCTATCGCTTCGGTCCGGAGGTCGCGCCTCCGCCGGAGGTCGTTCCGCCGGCTCCGGAGCCGCAACCGAACCCGACCCGGCTTCGGGTCCTGCAGTACGCGACGCTCGCTCTCAAGCACAAGCTCGTCGGGCTGGCGAGCTACTACTCGACTTCGCTCGACGGCACGCTCACCGCGACGGGCGAGATCTTCCGCAATCGCCATTTCACCGCCGCGCATCTCACTCTTCCGCTCAACAGCTGGATCGAGGTGACCGCGCGCGCAACGGGCAAGAAGATCCGCTGCCGTGTGAATGATCGCGGTCCCTACGCGAAGAAGTTCGTTCTCGATCTCTCCCAAGCCGCCGCCCGAGCGCTCGGCGTCGACGTCGCGGAAGATCGCCACGTCGACATCCACGTCATCGCGCTGCCCGGCGAGAAGCCGCTGCCCGAGAACTGGGATCTCCAGGTCGCTACGCTCGAAGTCGCGCGCTGATCGCGGTCACGACGCCGGCAGCACCAGGCAGAACGTGCTTCCCTCGCCCGGCGTCGTCTCGACCGTCAGCTCTCCGCCGTGGCTCTCGATGATCTGCTTCGCGAGATAGAGCCCGTAACCCGGCCCGCCTCCGCGTTGCTTATCGAGCTTGCTCATGCCGCCGAGCTCGAAGATCTGATGGACGTATCGAGGATCGATGCCGGTGCCGTTGTCGCGGACGCAGATGCGCACCTTGCCGTCGGCGGTCGACGTGTCGATCGCAATCTTCCGCGCGCCGTTTTCGCGATCGGTAAAGAAGAGCGCGTTGGCGACGAGTGCGCCGAGGGCGTCGCGCATCTTCTCGGCATCGACGTTGACGACGGGAAGATCGGCGGGAACGTCGATGCTCACGCCGCCTTGCTCGATCATGTAGTTGTACTTGTGAATCACTTCCTCGACGATCTCGCGGAGCGGCGTGGAGCGGATCACATTCGGCCGCGTCAGCGACTTCACGATGTGCGACATGTCATCGAGCACGCGCTTCATGTGCTGCGCGCCGACGCGCACACGCCGGAGAAAATCGTGTCCTTCCTCGTCGAGTTTGTCGCCGTAGTCGCTGAGCAGAAGCTCGCTGAATCCGTCGACCGCGAAGATCGGCGATTTCAGATCATGCGAGAGCACGCTGAAGAGCCGAACCAGTTCGTCTTGTGTCATCCGAAGCGTGCGGGACTGCAACGGATGAGCCAGAGAGACAGGTTGTAGGTTCCAGGTAGTAGGCCGTAGGAGTTCCCTAAAACCTACGACCTAAAACCTACGACCTACTTTCTGTAGACCGCGATCTTCCCCTCGCCCAAAACCCTCGCCTGTCCGTCGTTTCCGATCGCGAGCGCTGTCTTCGGCGGGATCCCGACGCCGTGGCTGGCGAGCGACATCAATCTTCGCAGCGACGCATCGCTCTCCGCGTCGAACGGCGCTTCGATGACGGTGTCCGCGAGCCAGCCGAGAGCGGGCAGCGAGCTCGTGACGCCGCGCATGTCGCGCGTGTGCGTGCCGAAGCAGGACGCTGCGGCGCCAATCGCGGCGATGACGGCTCCGTGCGCGGCGGCGTCGCGCATCGCCAGCTCCGCTGCCGACTCGCGCAAGGTGCCGAGAAGGTTGTTGGTCACGCCGCCGCCGATGTAGATGCAGCCGGCGAAGCGGAGGAGATCGACGTTCTTCTGTCTGCGGCTGTCTCGTCCGCGATAGATCGGAACGTTCGTCGTCACGAGCGTCGCGTCGATTTCCTTGAAGTACTTGCCGAGATGCCCCGCGTATTCAGCGGACCCGGACGCGGCGGGGATGAACGCGATCGTGCGGTTGTCGCGCGGAATCTGCGACGCGATGTACTCGTCGATCTCGCGCGTCTCGCCGAACGAAAACTCGCCGCCGCCGATGAGGACGAGCTGCGTGACCGGGATTGCCAGCGCCACAGAGAGCGAATTCATGTCATCATTCTTTCCATGCAAAAAATTCGGGTGTCGCTTCTTGCGCTAGCCATCGCCGTATCAGCGTACGCCGCAACCGCCGTGTCGCGAGACTTCTGGCACGAGCTCATGCTCGGGAACGAGCGCTTCGCCGCGGGCGTCGTCAAGTATGAGCATCTCAACACGGAACGCACCCGGGACATCGATCGTCAGTCTCCGCCTGTCACCGTTCTGAGTTGCGCCGACAGTCGCGTGCCGGCCGAGCTGGTGTTCGCTCACTCGATCGGTGAGTTGTTCGTCGTGCGCGTCGCCGGCAATGTTACCGACGACTTTCCGCTGGCGAGCATCGAATATGCGGTCATGCCGCCGCGGCAGTGGACGAAGTTGCTCGTGGTGATGGGTCATCAGAACTGCGGCGCGGTCGACGCTGCGATCAAGACTGCGAACCCGGGCAACGACCCGTTGGGCCGTCTCATCGCGCGGATCAAGCAGAACATCGGCGGCACCACCGATCTGACGACCGCGACGAAGCTCAATGCGCAGAAGTCGGCGAAGTTCCTGATGGACAGCAGCTCGATCATTCACACGGCCGTTTGTTCGGGTCAGTTGCAGATCAAGCCGGCGTACTACGACATGAGAGACGGCCGCGTCACCGAGCTCGCAGCTCTGCCACCCGACGTCCCATGTCACTAGGCGCTTTGACGACGTGAATGCCGGCCGCCTCCAGCGCGGCCATTTTCTCTGACGCCGTTCCCTTGCCGCCGCTGATGATCGCGCCCGCGTGACCCATGCGGCGGCCGGGAGGCGCCGTCTGTCCGGCGATGAACGCCACGACCGGCTTCGTCACATTCGCTTTCACGAATGCAGCGGCATCCTCTTCCGCCGTTCCGCCGATCTCCCCGATCATGATGATCGCCTCGGTCTGCGGATCGGCTTCGAACGCGGCGAGACAGTCGATGAAGTTCGTGCCGGGCAGCGGATCGCCTCCGATGCCGACCGCGGTCGACTGGCCGATATCGCGCGTCTGACCGACCGCTTCGTACGTGAGCGTTCCCGATCGCGACACGATCCCGATCGGACCCTCGCGATGAATGTGGCCCGGCATGATGCCGATCTTGGCCTGACCCGGCGTGATGATTCCGGGGCAATTCGGTCCGATGAGCCGCGACTTCGTCCCGTATTTGCGAAGGTAGTCGTGCGCGCGAATCATGTCGTTGACCGGAATGCCCTCGGTGATGCAGACGATCAACTCGATGCCTGCCTCCGCCGACTCCATCACGGCGTCCGCGGCGAACGGCGGCGGCACGAAAATCAGCGAGCAGTTTGCTCCCTCTTTCTCGCGCGCTTCGGCCACGGTGTTGAAGACCGCGAAGTCTTCGTGCGTCGTTCCGCCTTTGCCCGGCGTCACGCCGCCGACGACGTTCGTTCCGTACTCGCGGCATTGCTTCGCGTGAAACGTTCCCTCGCGCCCGGTGATCCCTTGCACGATCACGCGCGTGTTCTTGTCTGCCCAGATGGCCATTACGCTTGTCCCTTCGCTGCAGCGACCACTTTCTGTGCAGCGTCCCACATGCCGTCGGCAGTGATGAGCGGCAATCCCGACTTCGCCAGGATCTCTTTCCCCAGTTCGACGTTCGTTCCTTCGAGACGGACGACGACCGGCACCGGCAATCCCACTTCGCGCGACGCGCTCACGACGCCTTCGGCGATGCGGTCGCCGCGCATGATGCCGCCGAAGATGTTGATGAGGATCGCCTTCACGTTCTTGTCGCTGAGGATGATGCGGAACGCGTTCTTTACCTGCTCCGCGCTCGCGCCGCCGCCGACGTCGAGGAAGTTCGCCGGCTCGCCGCCTGCGAGTTTGACGATGTCCATCGTCGCCATCGCCAGCCCCGCGCCATTGACCATGCATCCGACGTTGCCATCGAGCTTGATGTAGTTCAGTCCGAACTGCGACGACTCGACTTCGAGCGGATCTTCTTCATGAAGGTCGCGCATCTCGACGATGTCTTTGTGCCGGAACAGCGCGTTGTCGTCGAAGTTCATCTTGCAGTCGAGCGCGAGGACATTGCCCTCTTTCGTCACGAGCAGCGGGTTGATCTCGGCGAGCGACGCGTCGGTATCGATGTACGCGCGCATCAGCTTCTGCACGAAGTCGACGCATTTCTTGAAGGCGTCGCCGGAGAGTCCGAGTGCGTACGCAACCGTTCGCGCCTGGAACGGTTGTACGCCGAGGACGGCGTCGATCGGCTCGCGGTGGATGGCGCTCGGATCGCGCTCGGCGACTTCTTCGATCTCCATCCCGCCCTGCTTCGACGCCATCACGACGGGCGCACCGATGCGGCGGTCGAGGGTGATGCCGAGGTAGAGCTCTTTGTCGATGTTGAGCGCTTCTTCGATGAGCACCTTGCGCACGAGGCGGCCTTCCGGGCCGGTCTGGTGCGTCACGAGCGTCATGCCGATGATCTTCTTCGCGAGGTCGTGCGCTTCGTCCGCGTCCTTCGCGAGCTTGACGCCGCCGCCTTTGCCGCGGCCGCCGGCGTGGATCTGCGCTTTGACGACGACGCGGCCGCCGAGCTCTTTCGCGGCGTTGCGCGCTTCGTCCGGCGTGTCGACGACGATGCCGCGCGGCGTTGGAACTCCGTAGCGCCGCAGGATCTCTTTTGCCTGATACTCGTGGACCTTCATAGGGGCGCGAGTTGTATCAAATCGGAGATGAAATCACCATCGAGGCTACGGAGCTCGTCGCAGGCGGCGCGGCGATCGCACGCGTCGACGGATTTCCGATCTTCACGTTCAACATTTTTCCGGGCGATGTCGCGCGTGTTCGGCTCACGGAAGTGAAGAAGGGATTCGCGCGCGCGGAGCTGGTGTCGCTCGAGTCGCCATCAACGCTGCGCCGCGCGCAACCGTGCCCGATCGCGGACGAGTGCGGCGGATGCGATTGGACCGCGCTGCGTCTCGACGCGCAGTTGAACGCGAAGGAGCGAATTCTTCGCGAGTCGCTGCGTCGCATCGGAAAGTTTCAGTCGTTGCCGGAGATCACGATGCATCCGTCGCCGCTGAACTATCGGCTGCGATCGCGGCTGCATCGCGATGGCGACGCGGTGGGCTTCTTCGCGATGCGGTCGAATCGCGTGGTGCCGTTGGCGAAGGAGTGTGAGGTCGTGGGCGTGGAGATGGCGACTTCCTATGGAGGACAGGCGCCCTCGCCTGTCCGGACAGGCGGGGGCGCCTGTCCTCCACTGGAAATCTGGGAAATCGACGGCCGGCTCATCACCGACGGCGAATTCACGATTCACGGTTACGCCGCCAACACCGAGACCTTCTTCCAGGTGAATCGCCACCTTCTCGACACCATGCTCCAACTCGTCTCCAACATCGCGAAGAAAACGACCGGACTTGCCATCGATCTCTACGCTGGGGTCGGATTCTTCTCCGTTCCGCTGGCGCGGCATTTCGATCGCGTCATCGCCGTCGAAGGCTCGCGCGTTTCCTTTGAATACGCAAAGCGCAACGTACCGGCGAACGTCCAACTCGTTCACGCGCCGGTGGAAAGCTATCGGCTTCCGCCCGCGAACTTCATCTTCCTCGATCCGCCGCGCGCGGGCGCGAAGTACAACGTGATCGACGCGATCGCGAAAAATGCACGCGACGTCATTTGCTTCCTCGCCTGCGATCCAGTAACGTTTTCGCGCGACGCGGCCCGGCTGACCGCGCTCGGCTGGCGACTCTCCACGCTCGACCTTCTCGACCTCTTCCCCAACACTCATCACGTCGAGACTCTCGCTTCGTTCGAGCGTGCCTCGTGACGCCCCCGCAGCCATTCCGCTTCTCTTCTACGCGCTCGGCCTCATCGCCGGCGTCGTCCATCCGCTGACGGCGATCGCCGGCTGCATCGCGTGCGCATTTCTCTGGCGCCGCGCCGCAATTGCGCTGCTCGCGTTTGCCGCGGGCGTGGCGATGTCGATGCCGAAAGCGCCCGACCCGATGCCGCCGCCGGATCGCTTCGTCGTCATCACCGCGGAGATCGATCACGACTGGATGGCGCGCGGCAACTCGTTCGTGCTGCGCACCGATCGCTGCTCGATCTACGCGCGCTTCGTCCCGCCACCGATCGCGATGCAGACGACGATTCGCGCCGAAGGATTTCTTCGCCGCAACGAGAAGGGCGAAGTGACGATGACGGTGAAGTCGTCGCGGCTGATCTCGTACGAAGGCGAATTGCCGTGGTGGTCGCCGAGGAGGTGGAACCGCGCGTTGGCGATGCGCATCGAGCCGCTGGCAGGCGAGTATCCGACCGAAGTCGCGCTCATCGACGCGCTCGCGCTCGGACGCGGCGAGCGATTGAGCGACGACGTCCGCACGAACTTCAAACGGGGCGGCACGTATCACCTGCTCGTCTTCAGCGGATTGCAGATCGCGCTCGCCGCCGGATTCATCGCTTGGTTGCTGCGATGCCTGCATGCGCCGCGCGCATCGGACTGGCTGCTGCTGGCGTTCTCGATTCTCGCGCCGCTCTTCATCGGACAGACGTCGTCCGTCTCGCGCTCGAGCATCGCCATCGGCCTCTACGCGCTCGCGCGCATCCTGAAGCGTCCGACGTCGCTCGAGAATCTGATCTGCGTCGCCGCGCTCGTGCGACTCGTCATCGCGCCGGAGGACATCGGCGACGCCGCGTTTCATCTCACCTACGCCGGCGCCGGCGCGCTTCTCTTCATCGCGCGGCGGCGAAAGCTGTTCCTTCCGATCGCGGTCGAGATCGTGATGGTGCCGCTCACGCTCTTTCACTTTCATCAATACGCGATCGGCGGATCGATCCTGACGTTCGCGATGACGCCGCTCGTGTTCGCGCTGCTCGTCGCGTCAATCGCGACGTTCGTCTTTCCGCGCGCGATCCACGCCGTCACCGTTCTCCACGCCCTCTGCGCCCGCATCAACGACCTCGGCTCCCACACGTCGGGCTTCTACGCCGCGCCATCAAAGATCGCCATCGCCGTCGCACTCCTCGGCAGCGTCGCCGCAATCGCGTTTCTCAAACAGCGCCGCTTCGTGATCCCGGTGCTCTTCGCGATCGCCCTCATCACGAGTTACCGCGCACACAACGCAACCGCGCAACTGATCGCCCTCGACGTCGGACAAGGCGACGCACTCCTCGCACGAGCGAACGACAACGTGATCCTCATCGACGGCGGCCCCGGTAAAGGAGAGTCGATCTTGATGCCGCTTCTCGTCGACCGCGGCATTCACCACATCGACGCCGTCGTCCTCACGCATGCGCATCCCGATCATTGCGGCGGCATCCCCGCGGTCCTCGATCAACTCGACGTCGGCGAGATGTGGATCAATCCACACCGCTTCCGCGGCGATTGCGCGCAGCAGATCCTCGCGGCGTGCATCCGCAACGCGACTCCCATCCACATCGCACGCGACAACGACCGTCTCGCACTCGGCCCGCTCCACGCAACCGCGTTCATCAGCGACACGCGCTTCAAACACTCGCCCGAGAACAACAGCTCGCTCGTGCTGAGACTGCAGATCGAGTCACGCCGCGCGCTCCTCACCGGCGACGCCGAGCGCGAGCTCGAAAGCGAGCTGGCATCGCGCAACGTTCGATGCGACATCCTCAAAGTCGGGCACCACGGCAGCCGAACATCGACGACGAGCGCATTGCTCGACACCGTACAACCGCGGATCGCGCTGATCTCCTGCGGACGTCGCAACTTCTTCGGCCATCCCGACGCGAGCGTGATCGAGTCGCTCCACCGCCGCCGCATTCAGATCGATCGCACCGACCTCTCCCATTGCGTCACGCTGACTCTTCGCAATCGCGCGATCTACGCGACTCGCGAAATTGACACCCCTCAGTGAGCGACTTACAGTTGAGTTCTCCGAATGTCAGCAACTCTTCTGCGCCTTGGACTGTGGATTCTCGTCATCGTCATGGCGCTCTACGTGATCCACGAGTCGTTCGAGGACTCTCCCGTCGCCGAATACATCCCTGTGGCGATGATGTCGAAGGCGCTCGCCGTCGGCGCGCTCCTCCTCGTCGCCGGCGTCATCCTGCGCATCTTCGAAAAAGGCGCGAAGGTCGTATCGAAGAATCGTTGCCGCGTGTGCCGCACACCGATTCCGTCGGGTGCGATCTACTGCCGCGCGCACCTGCGCAGCATCCTGCACGATGAGGACGATAAGACGCACATGACGCGGATCCGACGTTAGTGTCCAGAGTCAGAGATTCGTGGCATGTCGCTGGGGGAGCTTGCGCCACGAGATCAAGGAGCGAGGAGGAGGCGATGCGGCGCATCGTTGACGACGAGCGACGCGGAGATCGCGGCGCAACCTCCCCCAGCCCGAAGGGTTGCGGGCAGGACGGCCTCGCTCGCTTTGTCGCTCCTCCTCGCCGATGTCCCGCATCGCCTCGTCGTCGCTTCGCGCGATCGAGGACGTCGTGCCCGCAACGACATGCCACGAATCTCTGACTCTGGACACGTATAGTGCGTCCACTCGTCGTCATCGCAGGCCCAACGGGCACCGGGAAATCGCAGCTCGCCCTACGACTCGCGCTCGCAATGCAGGGCGAAATCGTCAACTACGACTCCGTGCAGATCTACCGCGGATTCGATATCGGCAGCGCAAAGCCATCGATCGCCACGCGCGCGCTCGTGCCGCATCATCTGTTCGACATCATCGAAGCGACGGACGAGTTCAACGCCGCCGACTACGCGCGCGTCGCGCGCGAGACGTGCGCGGCGATCGACCATCGCAACGCACCCGCCATCCTCGCCGGTGGGACATTTTTCTATCTGCGCGCACTCCTTTCAGGATTGCCTGAGATGCCCGGCCGCAACGACGCCGTCCGCGAGCGGTTGAGCGCGATCGCACAACGACCGCGCGGTCCGGAGAAGCTCCATCGCTGGCTGTCGAAAATCGATCCGCAATCTGGTAGAAAGATCGCCCCCGCGGACCGCCATCGCGTCGAGCGCGCACTGGAGGTCTGGATCACCAGCGGACGGCCGATCTCGACTTGGGAGAGGCCCGACGATGAGTCGGAGGAGCTTCCAGCCATCAAGATCGCATTGAGCCTCGAGCGCGCACGACTCGGCGAGATTCTCGACCGACGCGTCGACGCGATGTACGACGCCGGCCTCGTCGACGAGACCCGCGATCTGCTCGGGCAGTTCCCGCGCGCCGCCCGACCGTTCGGCACCATCGGCTATCGCGAGGCGGCGGCAGTCGTCACGAACGAGATGCCGCTCGATGACGCCATCCTTGAAACCAAACGCCGCACGCGCGCGTACGCCAAGAGGCAGATGACGTGGCTGCGCTCGGAGCGGAATGTGCAGTGGCTCGATGCCGGCAATTCCGAAGACGCATTCGCCGCGGCGATGCGGCTCGTGACAGAGGGAAACAGTTGAAGCGAATTTCGTTCATTGTCATCGCCACGATCCTCCTCGGAGCCTGCGCCAGCGCGCCGCAGACGCCGATGGTCGTCGCGCCGCAAGGCGACGATCGATATCTGGTCGATCCGCGCGTCGGATTCACCGGCACCGTCGCTCCGCAACTCGATCGCAAGTTCGAGCGGATCTGGCGCTTCATCGAAGGCGGACAGTCCGCCGCGATCCGCGCGGAGCTCGCAGATCTGCGCGCGAAGAATCCGGCCTATCTCCCCGCGCAACTCGCCGAAGCGGCGATCGCGCTGCAGGAGAAAAACTTCAAGGACGCGCAGGCCGCGGTCGATCGCGTCCAGCAACAAAGCGTCTATCTCGCCGCCGAGATCTACGACGCGGAAATCGCG
>Ga0105245_10002924_pt1 | contig 15331 bp, 16 predicted proteins | sample KBSM54metaG_FD_81523 | JGI IMG/M metagenome (GOLD analysis project Ga0105245, IMG submission 81523) | Miscanthus rhizosphere microbial communities from Kellogg Biological Station, Michigan, USA - KBS M5-4 metaG | ecosystem: Host-associated > Plants > Roots > Rhizosphere > Soil | place... | reverse complement strand
CCCCAAGCGTCTCCCGACACCGGCTACTACGGCATTCCATTGTTGAAACAGCCGCCGTGGACCTGGGAGATTCCTCTTTATTTCTTCGTCGGTGGCGCGGCCGGCGCTGCCGCTGTAGTAGGCGCTATCGCTGACTATACCGGCGCCGACCGTAAGCTGGTGCGCGAGGCCCGCTGGATTGCGGCCGCTGGTTCGGTGCTGTCCCCGGCGTTATTGATTTCCGACCTCGGCAGGCCAATGCGCTTTCTGAATATGATGCGAGTGTTCAAACCACAGAGCCCAATGTCGGTGGGTGTATGGACGTTGCTGGGATTTTCAGGCGGAGCTTCAGCCGCAGCTTTTGCCGGCTTCATGCGCGACCGCTTCGGCCCGTCGTTCCCAGTTCGAGTTTTGGAGAATGCGGGCACTGCGGCCTCTTTGGCTTTCGGGCTTCCCTTCTCGAACTACACTGGAGTTCTGATCGGCGCCACTGCGATTCCGGTGTGGAACGAAAATGTCAGTGACTTGCCGCTGCACTTTGGCGCGTCGGGGCTTTCCGCAGCCGTAGGACTCTTGGAGTTGATGGGGCATCGCAAGAGCCGTGCCCTGCAAGCATTAGGCGTGGGCGCAGCGATCTTCGAATGCTGGGAAGGATGGCGACTGGAGGGTCGCCAAATACGGGAAATCGATCCGCTTAAACATGGGCTGAGCGGAACCCTTACTCGAGCGGGTGGCGCCCTTTCTGGGCCAGTCCCCCTCGCGTTCCGATTACTCAGTCTGGCCGGCGGGAAACGGTCCTCAGACGCTCTCCGAAAATACGCAGCTATTTCCGCGGTGGCAGGATCATTGTTAACCCGTATTGCGTGGATCTACGCCGGGCATGTTTCGGCACGAGACTGGCGGGAGCCATTGGAGATCGAAGAGACACCGACGCGTTCGGATCCCTACTAGAACAAATCACTCACCGCACGGCGATAGGATTCCCCGGAGCGCCTGCAGCTCCTTTCAGCTTGAGCGGCGTAAAAATGAACGCAAACTCATAGACCTTGTCAGCCGCCAACTGTTCCAGATCCAAATTCTCCAGGCTATAAATGCCGTTTCTGGTTATCAGCAACTGATGGGCTTCCACTACCGTTTTTTTGTTCGGTGAGGGAAATGCTTCATTGGCCCAGGTATCGCTTCCCACCATCACAACCTTCTTTTCTACCAGCCAATGAGCTGCCTCCATGCCGATGCCCGGCTCGCCGGAATTATAGAGACCGTTGTTCTTCATCCAGAGTTTGCCGTGCCCGGTACGGAAGACAACCACATCGCCGGGCGTGACCTCGACGCTCTCAGACTTCAGCGTCGCCTCCAAGTCTTGCGGGGTAATGACGTATCCCGGTTCCAGGCGTTCGACGTGTTTGAAGTTAGCGACGTCGATCAGCACGCCCCGGGTAAAGATGGCTCCGATATTCTCCACTCCAAGCTTCGCGAGTCCTCTGGGCTTACTGAATTCAGAGCGTTTGAAGCCGTTATAGAAATAATCGTCATCCGCCAGATGAACTCCAACGTGACCTAATCCATCGAGTTGCGTTCCCACATGTCCCAGCTCTCCATTGACCAAATCAACGATCTCAATAAGCTGGTTGTCTCCAAAGGGCCCGCCTGGCGTTGCTGGAATAGTCACGTCAAGGTGTCTTCCCTCGGGTAGCGGCATGCCGTCCTCATAGACTCTTCCCAGTTGATAAACCTTTCCGCTGCGAATCAACTTGGTCCCCTGCAGAGTCTTTTCGGGAGTCACGCGATTGGCTGCGCCTCGCTGGTCCCCGGCTCCCCATTCCGACGGCCACCACTTGGGCCCAATGGGAGTTTGAGGCTCTTCGGCGAAGGCGGGCTGAGACATCCCTGCCCACAGCAGGAGTGAAACCACGATGAATCTTGTCATGCAACGCACCTCTTTAAATTGGGCCGACATAGCCTGTTTCAATCCTCAACGAATAACTTCAATCTGGCTAGCGCCTGATCCCATTGTGCCGAGACCAGATCCAGATATTGCTTGAGGTCTTTGATCGGTTCCACATTGAATTCGAACAGGCGCTCGCGTCCCGCTCGACGGCAGCGTACAACTTTAACATCCTCCAGGACGTGCAAGTGCTTGGTGATCGCCTGCCGGGTTATGCGGGAACCATCTGCAAGCTGAGAGATGGAAAAGCTCTGCCCGCGTCCGAGTCGTGCGAGCAGCGATAACCTGGTCTCGTCCCCCAAGGCTGCGAAGACCGTGGCTTGCTTTTGGAGCCTGGTAGAGGTCGCGCTAGGGCTTTTGCGTGACATACGCCTCTATGTTTTCCAACTGTTGAGTCCATCCGCCTTCGTTTTTGCGAAAGGCTTCAAAGCGGCGGTCGGTAGGGATCTTGTCAAAACCGGATTCGGTAACCGTGAGTAGCGTGCCCGTCCCGGTCTTTTCTAACCTGAATTCGACAAGCGTCGATGGCTCTTTCGAATAGTCAATCTTGGGATCGATGGCATAAGGATGCCATGTGAAGGAAAATATTTGTTGCGGCTGCATGGTTTGAACCATGACTTCCATTTGTATGTGCTCATATCCTGGATGGGTGATGTTGCCGCGTGAAATCTTGCCGGGCACAAAGGGACTCTCCAGTTTGACCTGGAACCACTCTCCAAATTCACGAAAGTCAGTGAGCGCTCTCCAAACTCGGGAAATGGGCGCCTTGAGTTCGACGCGCTTCTCGATCCGATTTTCATCCATATGCAACCTCCAGGTTGCATAATAGTCAAACCCACCTCTTAAGTGCAACCTTTTGGTTGCATAATAACAATCCTATTTCACCGGAAGGCGCACTCCCGACAGGCGCTCGCAGGCAGCCAAGAGTTCTTCTTGCAGCTCAGGACTGCGGGTGGCGGGATTTGGCGTACGAGGCTGCAGGTGATAGAAGTAATGGCCGGTGACCATCGCAGCCTTGTCATCACTCACGGCCAGCCAGGCTTGGGTGCGATGTCCCTTGTCCAGGTCATCGGGTGCTCCCGGACCTCCCATTTTCGTGGCCACCCAGCCCGGTTCCAGCGCATTGGAGAGGACCTCAGGCCAGCGTCGCCCGACGGCGAAAGCCAGAAGCACATCATGAAACTTGGTATCGGAATAAGCCTGCTGCCCCCGCCATGGCCGGCGCTCCCATGTGAGGTCCTTTAGACTTGCATCGCCACTCTGGTGCAGGCCTGAACTCAAATAGACCAGGCGCTTCGGCCTCCGAATGAGGGCAGTCAGGATGTACGGCGCCAGCGTGTTGACTGCAAAGACGTGCGGCAGCCCGTCTTCGGTCGCGATCCGCCGCGGCTCTCTGTATCCCACCGCAGCGTTGTGGATGACGGCGTCGCAGTGGCCCAAAGCATTCAACCGCTCGGCGATAGTGGTGGTCTCAGCAATGCTGGTCAAATCTCCGAGGAGGACAGCTTCCGCACCGGGAACGGCCGCAATTGCTTCTGCCCCGCGCTGCTCATTGCGAGCGTGCAAAACTACTTTGTTTCCTTGCTGAACCAGTAGGTGGGCGGCCATCCTGCCTAGGCCGTCGGAGGAGCCGGTAATGAATACGCGCGCCATGTTTCTAGATTACAGCAGAGGAAATAGAAGGTTGAGCCTGTGACTATCCCGGAGGCCAGGTCAATTTGCGCCCACCCAACAGGTGGACATGAAGGTGAAAGACTGACTGCCCGGCGCCAGGACCTACGTTTAGAACGGTGCGGTAGCCATTCTCGATACCGCGCTCTTTCGCGATCTTCGCGGCGGTCAGGTGGCAAAGGCCGATCAGTTCAGCGTCTTCCACGGCCGCTTCCTTGAGTCCTACGACGTGCTTTTTGGGAATGACGAGCACATGAGTTGGAGCCTTGGGATCGATGTCCTCGAAGGCGAAAGTCTGGTCATCTTCGTAAACTTTTTTGGCAGGGATTTCTCCGCGGATGATGCGGCAGAAAAGGCAGTCTTGGGTCATGGATTTTTCCTGACGATATCTTAGCTCAGGTCGCTACGCGGTACGGTACGGCTAGCCATGGGCTTCGTCCCCATAAGCGCTAACCTAAGCGGTGTAGCTCGGAGCGGCCTGCCGACCAAACCACCCGGAAACTGATTTCCACTCGGTTTGCTGGGCGGCGGCGACGGGATTCTTAAACGCGGCCCAGTTCCTCCAGCCAGTTATCAACGCAGAGGTGCGAATCGCGGGAAAGCGCGTCTGCGGGAGGCTCTCTTGTTCATTCAGACCGGAGAGCATGCATCGGATCGATGCGCGATGCGCGCCAAGCAGGGACAAGACACGCCGCAATGGAAGACAGCAGCAAAGTTACAATGACCAAGCAGAACACGGTCGCATCGAGCGGACTCGTTGCGTAAAGCACGGAACGAATAAGTCGCGTGATGGCAACGCTAGCGGCCATTCCTAAGGAAAGCCCGACCAGCGCCGGCCGTAATCCGTCCACCAGCATCAGGCACAGCACCCGCTCTCGCTCTGCACCTAGCGCCATGCGAATGCCGATCTCCGGTGTTCGCTGGGTAACCAGATACGACAGCACACCATAGAGCCCAACTGCGGCAAGCAGCAGAGACAATCCCGCAAAACTCAATACAAGCGTTGCAGTGAAACTGGAATTGGCGGTGGATTCACCGACGATTTGCTCCATCTTCAGTATGTTCTTGACCGGAAGGTCGGGGTCGAGAGAGGCAATCATCTTCTGGACCGGAGTTGCGAATGCCATTACGTCTTTTGCCGAGCGTACAACCAATACGGAATCTCCGGAATTGCCCGGAATGCCCGCCAAAATCGGGAACCACATCATCGGACGGGCGGGGCGGTCGATTTGATAGCTCGTGTCACCAACCACTCCGATGAGCTCGTAGTTTTCTCCTTGCTGAGTCCGCCACGCCACACGCAGATGCTTTCCAATGGGATCCTCGGCAGGGAAAAACTGCCGGACGAATTCCTGGTTCACGATCGCGTATTTGTCGTGCTCCAGTCGTTCGTTCTCAGAAAAGAAGCGCCCTCGGACCAGGGGAATTTGAAGGGTTGAGAAATAGTCGGGATCGGCTGTGCGGTAGGCGGCGAAGTGATGTTCTCCAAGCGGTTGAGGCGGATGCTCAGGAACCCAGAATTCGTGATCGCCATAGTAGCCATCACCCGGCACAACGTTCGTAAGTCCGGCCGCTTCTACGCCCGGAGTATGACGTACCTTTTCCAGTAATTCGGTGTCAAAGTTTACGATCTGTTCTGGTTTTGAGTATTTGTCCCCGCGAAGGAAATAGTTCATGGTCAGCACGTTCCTTGTTGTGCAGCCTAAGTCGACAGCTCGAAGGCGGAGAAAACTCCTGAAGAGCAAACCCGCAGCCACCAGCAGGACAACTGTCAAGGCAACCTCGCCGGTTAACAATGCTTTGCGCATGGACGTGCGAGCTGCACTTCCGCCAAGTCCTCGCAAGTTCTCCTGCAGAGCCGAGAAAACATTCCCGCCGCTCGCGGAGATGGCAGGCAGCAGGCCGGCCAGAACTCCCGCCGTCACAGTGATCCCAAGCGCAAACGCAACGGCCATGCTGTCCAAGTGAACGCTGTATGCGCGCGGGAGCCCGCCCCAATGAGTCGTCAGCCAGCGAGTTCCCGCAGTTGCTAGGAATAGGCCGACAATTCCTCCCCCCATGCAAATCAGCAGGCTTTCCGTAAGTTGCTGCCGAATGAGGCAAAGGCGGCTGCTTCCGAGGGCAGTGCGGATCGCCATTTCTCTGCGACGGGCCGCCGACCGTGCGACGAGCAGGTTAGAGAGATTGAGAGCCGCGATGAAGAGAAGGCAGACAACCGCCGACAGCAGCACATACAAGGGCGTCTTCACTTCTCCGACCAGGTCCTCCAGCAGCGATGTTGCAACGGCACCCTGCTTAACCGGCCCGGTGCCGTTGAGCCGAAGGTAGATCTGATGCTGTGCAGCACTGAGCTCCTGAATGGCAACCGTTGATGGGATGTCAGGCTTAAGACGTCCCACAACGTAGCCGATGTGATCGTAGTGGCTCAACTGGATCACGGGAGGTATTTCAATTTGCCAAGGCACCCACAACTGAATTTTCGGATTCGGGTATTGAAACCAGTCTGGAAGAACACCCACCACGGTATATAGCTGACCATTGAGTCGAACGGCATTTCCTAGCACAGCAGGATCATGGTTGAAGCGGCGCTCAAACAAACTCCAGGAGAGAATGGCGGTACGGGCGGCGCCAAAACTATCGTCAGCTGGGGTGAAGGATCGTCCCAGGACTGTACTGACTCCAAGAGTGGAGAACAACTTCCACGAACAGGTGCCCGCGTTCAGGAATTCGGGGAGTTGTCCATCGCTGGCCGACATGTTGAATCCTGTCCAGCGCCAGATAGCCATCTGCTCATAACCCTGTGAGGCATTCTGCCAATCATAGAAATCGCCCGGAGCCACCGTATTGCGGGACGAGGCAGCATCCTGACTGTAAATTGCCACAAGGCGATCCGGGTGCGGAAACGGCAATGGACGCAACAGAACGGAGTGAATGACGGTGAATAAAGAAACGCTTGCGCCAATGCCGATTGCCATCACGAGCATTGCCACTACGGTGAATCCCGGCGTCCGCAACAAGGTACGTGCCCCATATCGCAGATCACGCCCGACTACCTCCAGCCATGGCAACCCCCTGCTGTCGCGCGCGATTTGCTGGACCTGTTCCACACCGCCCAATCTGATGTGAGCCTGTCGACGTGCTTCCTCGGGCGTCATACCGCGACGCAAATTATCGTCAACATGCATCTGGAGAATGCTCTCCAGCTCATCGCCAAAATCCCGGTCGCAATGGCTTGAGCCTATGGTGGCGCGCAATCGCATCCATAATCTGCGGAGCTTCAGCATTAGCCCTCCCCGGAAGGCGATAAGAAGCGGGCCACGATCGCAGTGGCCTGTTGCCAGTCGTGCGTTTGACGTTCGAGTTGCCGCCGTCCGGTTCTAGTCAGGCGATAGAACTTGGCCTTGCGATTGTTATCGGAAACACCCCATTCGGAAGTGATGGCACCTTCTTGCTCGAGCTTGAGTAACGCGGGATAAAGAGTGCCGTAATTGAGGGACAGCTGATCGCCGCTGATCTGCTCGATGCGCCTCGCAAGGCCGTAGCCATGCTGCGGCCCCATCGTCGCCAAAGTTCGTAAGACCAGCAATGAGAGGGTGCCCAGCCAGACCTCAGTCTTATTTGCCATGGCATTCCTATTGGATACCCATATATAGCAGAATTTCTATGGGACTGCAATATGTCTTGAGCATTTTCGGAAGGACCTTATCTGATAGGCCCCTGTCGTCCGCTTGGCGTATGACGGGCAAACCGGAAATTGTTCGGGGCCAGGAGTCGGCCTCCGGGGAAGCTCAGTGTCACCAGATGTCGTTGCGGCCCAGATTTCCGCGAAACCCATTTATCGGGACCAATCCGAATCACTTCTTCCGGTTAGCCAGCGATCCCGCGGGACCGGTAGGCGCGGCATCGCTGATCGCTTCCGCTATGCCTGGCTTCGCGCTAGCGGTCTGGCGAGTCACTCGTCTGAAACTGAAGTGTGAAGGGTAATAGGGTGGAGCGGCAGATTCTGCGGTAACCTCTACAAAGAAGAAGGGCTCAACATAGACATGGACCGTCGCCAATTTGTTACCCGTTCCCTTGCCGCAGCAGCAGGCGCTGTACTCCATCGCCACTATAGTTCCACGGCGTCACTTTCCGCAGAGCAAGTGCCCGATTCGTTCATAGAGAGAGCGCGTTTTCCCGAAGGCTTTCTGTGGGGCACCGCTACAGCCTCCTACCAGGTGGAAGGCGCATGGAATGAGGACGGCAAGGGTGAATCCATCTGGGACCGATTCACCCACACACCCGGGAAAGTACGGGGTGGCGTGACCGGTGACCTTGCCTGCGATCAGTACCACCTTTATAAGCAGGACATCGCATTGGCCAAACGCCTCAACCAGAAAAGCCAGCGTTTCTCTATCTCCTGGCCGCGCATTCAGCCCTCGGGAACCGGGGCCCCGAACATGAAGGGGATCGACCACTACAGCCACTTCGTGGATGCTCTGCTTGAAGCGGGCATCCGGCCCTGGTGCACCATGTATCACTGGGACCTTCCCCAGGCCCTCGAGGATCGCGGCGGCTGGCCAAACCGGGATCTAGCCAACTACTTCGCTGACTATGCCGGCATCCTGGCCAAGCATCTCGGCGATCGAATCACGGTCTGGGCGCCCTTCAACATGCCTTGGGCAATCGCCTTCATGGGTTATGCTGCGGGCGCTTTTCCGCCTTGCCGCACCAGCTTCAACGATTTCTTGAAAGCAGCGCACACGCTGGCTCTTGCTCAAGCCGAGGCGCACCGCGCAGTGAAAGCAGCGTCTGCCAAGTCAACCTTCGGGAGCGCGTATGAGATGGCCCCCGCGTATCCAAAGACGGATTCCGACGACGATCGCGCCGCCGCTGCCCGATACCATGCCATGAACAATGTCTTCTTTCTGGAGGCAGCCATGCAGGGCCGTTACCCGAAAGCTTTTGTTGGAGAACCGCCTTATGAGCAGATGGGTTTTAAGGCGGGCGACGAGAAACTCCTTCATGCGCCATTGGACTGGATTGGCTTCCACTACTACACGCGCCGCATCGTCTCAGACGCGAGCAACGAGCGATTTCTGGGCGGAGGCAATTTCCGTGGCACCGAGATTGAAAACAATTCTCCGGGAGGACGCGATCCTTACACGCGCTTCCGGGCCGCGATGCCCACGGAGGGTGCGCTTACGGACGCCGGTTTGGAAGTATGGCCGCGTGGCATGTACGACCTGGTCAGCCAGATTTCAAGGGAATACAACCACCCGATCATTGAAATCACAGAGAGCGGATGCGGTTATCTCGATGGTCCCAACGAAGAAGAGCACGGCCGCATACCGGACGACCGTCGAATCCAATGGTACCGTGAAGTGCTCGCTGAATTAGCACGCGCGATCACCGACGGAGCTCGGGTCCGCGCCTTTCATGCCTGGACCCTTCTTGATAATTTCCAATGGGCGGAGGGTTATACCGAGCGCTATGGCTTGATCTATACGGACTTTCGCAATCAGAAGCGCACGATAAAGGATTCGGGTCTTTGGTACGGTAGAGTTGCTGCCTCCAACCGGCTGGATGTGTGAGGCTGGTGGTCGACCGGCTATCCCCCTATTATTTGCTGTATCTCACTCGGATCCAATGGCCGGAGCGCATTGACTGATAACCGGCAGCCAAGACACAGTTCACCACGTAGCCGTCTTCATAGGTCTCGCGAGGAGTCGTTCCGTCAAGAACGCATTCAACAAAATGGCGCATTTCCGCCTGGTAGCCATAGGCAAATGCTTCCTCGGGCAATGGCCGCGTCCAGCCAAAGTCGATTTCAGCTTTTTCGACGACGTAGCCCGCGGATCGCGTTGTGAAAGCAGAAATGGGAGTACCTCTAGTGACGTCTGTAAAAATGGACCCTTCGGAACCATGGATCTCGTTTCGAAGGTCAAGCCCGCCTTTTGTCGTCCACGAGAGTTCGCAGTGGCCGATACCGCCGCTCGCGAACTTTAGAAGCAATAGAGCATTGTCTTCACAATTTATGTTCTGGTGAACCAGGCGGCCTCCCCACGCCATTACTTCCACGATGGCATTGCCCTTGCCGAAAAACAAACGTGCAGCAGAGATGCAGTGGCATCCAAGATCGTGCATGGCACCACCGCCGGTTTTTTCTGAATCCCAAAAGTGGGGGCTATGTGGCCCTCCGTGCGACTCCCGGGAACGCACCCAGAGAACCTTCCCCACCCCACCCTTAGTGACGATTTGACTTGCTTTCACGACGCTAGGCGAAAATACCTCGGTTTCAGCATAACCATGAAGAGCGCCAGAGCGCCGGGCAGCCTTACGCATGGCATGCGCCTCCTGGGGGTTACGGGCCAAAGGTTTCGTGCATACCTGATTTCTCTTCGCGCGGGAAAGCGCCAAAGAAACCGGCAGGTGCTCTTCGTTCGGAACGGCGATGACGTAGAGGTCAATGTCATCTCGCTCTATAAGCCTGTCGAGGTCCGTCGTTGGTTCTGGAATTGACCATTCCTGCGCGAATTTTCTGGCGTGGTGCTTCTTCCGGGAATAATTCGCCACAACTTCTTGGCTCGCAACATTGGCAAGGCCCTGCATATAAAATCCGGCGACGAACCCTGATCCCAACATTGCGATACGAACCCTAGTCCTGGGCGTGGTCATACAGGCCTTTATAGCCTATCTCCGATCCATCCATCCAATAGGTGGGAATAGTTCAGTAGCCTTGTTGATTTCCGCCAGGATGGGGTTGACCGTCCAAGAGCCAAACGAATCTTGGCTGAACTAAGTGCACGTGGGGCTTCACGCGTGCAGCGGAGTTGGAGGTAGCTAAGGCTTGCGGGTGAGCAGGTTCGAGTCCGTTGGACGGGCGGGGCGCCCGCTCCCACAACAGCAGAAACAATCTTACCGGCAGAATCTTTGAATTTCTGGTGGAGGCGGGGCGGGAACGGTGTTCATTTCGCCTGCCCAGCCGCTGCATCCGCGCGCGTTGACTACGCGGTTGGCGACCTGCTCCAGGTCTCGCGCTTTGGCTTTCGCCTGGTCAACCTGCGTCGTCCCTAAATCAGCTTGCAGTTGCAGAATATCCGAAGTGTTCGAAGTGTTGCCGGAATCGTAGCTCACCAGCATCCAGACGTAAGCCTGGAGTTTATCGGCAGTGACGCCCTTTCCGTCTTTATAAAGCATACCGAGTTGTTGCTGGGCCTGCGGCAATCCCTGCATGGCTGCCTTCTCGAACCACTTAGCAGCTTGCGCGTATTGGCTGCGCTCGAGTAAAACCATACCCAGAAGATGCGCGCCAAAGGGATCTTCCTGGTTGGCAGCACGCTGCAAGACTACCTGCGCCTGATTCAAATCACGGGGTGTTCCCTGCCCGGTGAAGTAGAGACGGCCTAGAACCCAGTCGGCAACACGATCATCCTGTTTGGCGGCCTTCTTGTACCAATCGAGGGCCATTGCAGGATCGACCGCGAGTAAGCCTCCAGTCTCGTAGTAATAACCAAGGCTGATCTGAGCCGGCGGATACCCAAGATCCGCGGATTTTCGGAAGTAGTCCATGGCGGCGACCGTATCGCGCCCGGGACCGATGCCCATCAGGGCATCCATGCCGAGTTCAAACATACGGGGCGCATTGAGATTTGTTTGGGCGAAAGTGCAGGCCGGCGCGAATATCGCACACAGTAGCAGTAGGGTTTTGCGAATGGGGTTCACCCTTGAGATGGTCTCCGTTCCCACGCGGACAGTCAAAGTAACCTTGGTCACTAAATGGTTACGATTCGGGCTCGGCCACACCAGCCGAATAGCGACAAAGTAATCCTTTTAAGCTATTTACTTTCAGCTGCTTAGGGATAACAATTGCAACGAGTCGACCGCCGGACATGGTCTTCCGGCCATTGCTGAAGTCCCTCCGGCGCGGGAGAATGCAGAAGCACCTAACTGATAGGTGCACGCATCTGACTTTATTAGGTTGCTTTCCTCTTTCTCAGGAACTCGCAATCGGAAGCGACTTACAAGGTAATGAAGTTTCAAACATTTGTCATCGGGTGTGCTCTGGCTCTTGCCCTCTTCTTATTCGGGAAGCAGCGGCACACTGCGAATATTCCTTCGGGATTCCGCTCGGTAGTAGATCTAACCCAGTCCGTCGACCTGATTGACCCCAGCCGTCTGCAGCACGATAAGGATTCTGGCAAACGGGGGACCTATATTGAAGCACCTGCTAAGTATTCGCCCTCCCTTTGGACCGTCGATCGCATTCCGCCTGGACGCTTGATCGCGCCGCTAGTCGTTCTCGATGTCCGTGAGAGCGTGAAGAAAGATCCCAATCACCGCATCTCCGTGGAGGATATCGTCAGTTGGGAGCAGGCGCACGGGCAGATTCCGATGGACTCGATCGCGATCGCGCGGACCGGACTTGCCCCGTCGGGAAAAGATACGAAGTTCCCAGGATATTCCGAAGATGCGGCCAAGTTTTTGGTGGAGGCACGAAACGTTCTTGCCCTTGGCGCGGATACCCGGGGCATCAGTTTGAGCGATCCCTACGCTCTTTCCCATAGCGTCTATCGGCTGGACAATGTTGCGAACCTCGATCAAGTTCCGGGTAATGGCGCTGTCATCGTGGTTTCTCCCATGAAGCTCGAGGGCAAGACCGCAGGCCCGGTGCGGGTTTTAGCGCTCGTGAAATAGACATAACTTTAGACATTCCTAGACAGTTTTTTCTTCGCTTTCCTCGCAGATTTTCTTGCAGCATTGATCAAGAGCGTTCATCCTAAGCGTGTTCCAAAAAATATCTGGAGGACGCGATGAGCGACCCACGATTTCCCATCGGCAAATTTCATTTCGACGACCCACCTGACGCCCAGCAGCGCGAGAAACTAATCGGCGACATCGAACAAACTCCGGCAATGCTAAGGGCCGCGGTGCAAGGCCTCTCCGCGGAACAGTTGGGTACTCCCTATCGCAACGGTGGTTGGACAGTGCTGCAGGTCGTCCATCACTTGCCCGAGAGCCATATGAATGCGTACATACGTTTCAAGCTGGCATTGACCGAAGATGAGCCTGTAGTGAAGCCTTACATGGAAGACCGTTGGGCGCAGTTGCCGGATGCGCAATCGACACCGGCGGAGGTTTCGTTGGCGCTGCTGGATTCATTGCATGATCGCTTCGTCCGTACATTGCGTGCCATTCGGCCAGACGAGTGGAAGCGTGCATTCCGCCACCCGGAGCTTGGAGTCATGCCGCTTGATAAGAACCTTGCGCTCTATTCCTGGCACGGTCGGCACCACGTGGCGCATATTACCGAACTGCGAAAGCAGATGGGTTGGTAGTTACGCGGAAGGATTGAAGCGCCACACCATGTAGCTCAACGCTTCTTTCAATACCGACATGGCCCGCTGCCAACTGGAGTGCGGCCGTGAGCCCGCGCGAGGCGCAACGTACACTCGAATACCCTCATGCTCGAGTAGTTTGCGGGTGCGAAATACGTGGTATCCGTCGCTCACCGCAATGCAGGTTCGCATCCGGTTGGTGCGCATGATAACGCCCACGCGTTGTGCGGATTGAGCGGTATCGGAACCCTGGGTCTCGGCAATTAGCTTGGCTTCCGGAATTCCGCGCTTCATGAGGTAGTCGTGCCCTACCTCGCCTTCGCTGTAGTGAGGATCCTCGCCGGCGCCGCCAGTCGTAATAACGACTGGCGCTACTCCATGCTGGAACAGATCGAAGGCGTGATCGAGGCGGGCGCGGAATACCGGAGAAGGGCGGCCGTCGTACTGCGCGGCTCCAAAGACGACGATAGCGTCAGCGGGCTGCTCCTGCTGCGCCTCGGACTCGCGGACAATTCCCACGCAAGTCTCCGTAAGCCAGAGCAAAAAAACCGCAACGATTAATAACAGAAGCCTGAGTGACCAACGAGCTCGCTGGCGGTGGTCCACGCTTCCATCATCCTTGCGCGAAGAATTCGGAAATCTCCTGAGACGAGATCGCACCTTCCCGCAAAATGTACCAGCGCTTCTCTTCGTCGGTGAGGTCGACAATGGTAGAAGCAACCTCGCGAGGCGAGGGGCCGCCATCGACAATGATGGAAATTCTGTCCTGTAACTGATCGCGCACGGCTTGCGCGGAAGTGCATTCGGCGTGTCCGCTCAAGTTAGCCGATGTCGCAGTAATGGGAATTCCTGCCGATTTCACCACTGCCAAGGGAATGGAAGCGCTAGGTACCCGCAGCGCAACGTTTCCTGTGTTGGCAGTTACTTTTAAGGGCAAACGAGCGGAAGCTTTGACAATTATGGTGAGCGGACCGGGCCAGAAGCGATTTGCCAAAGCATGAAACTCCTCGGTCAACACCGCGAGTTCGTGGGCTTGATCTGTGCTTTCGATCAGCAATGAAAGCGGCTTGTGCCGGGAACGCGTCTTGATGTCATAGACGCGGTCGACGGCTCGAAGGTTAAAAGGATCGGCGGCCAATCCGTAAAAAGTATCCGTGGGCATGCCAAGGACTTCGCCGCTGCGAATCTGGTCGGCCGCGTAGCTCACCAGGGAAGACTCGGGCTTCTCGGAGCTGATCTTAACGATTTCTGGACGCAACACTCTTCCTTCCCAATCGGTCAAGAACCACCACCACTAAGAACACGCAGGTTCACGAAGAACTTCCTCCGTGCCCCTTCGTGTTCTAAGTGGGTTAAGCTTTCTTAAAAGAGCGAAAAACTAACATACCACGGAGAAGCGCCGCAAGCCGAGAGTTCCTTGCCTGGGAGCCCTATCCCCGAACGCAGACGCGACGAAACGGGTATGATTTCGCCAGCCATAAAGCCCCGAGAGAGAGAGATAAATGCCCGAGAAAGCGGAGTCCGGAGGACGGCTAAGGCGTATTGACGGGCGTCATAATGCCCAGGTCAAGGACCTTCGCCGCGCCTTTGACAGCGTCGAACTCAGTGAGGGGGGCCTGTGTGCCATTGAAGGAATGCGCATTATCGAGGAGGCGATTCGAAGCGGTTTGCGCATTCAAAGCGTATTTTTCAGCGCTTCGGCGGAAAATCGAGCGCATAAGCTTCTTCCCCAGCTTTCTTCGAACGTTGAAGCCTTGCTATTGCCCGACAAGCTTTTCCAGGGGGCCGTGCCCAGCGAGTCTCCTCAGGGGGTCGCTGCCCTGGTGCGCTGTCGCCAGTTCACAATCGAGGAGGTCGTGGCTAACCGGAAGTCTGGTCCAGTGCTCGCGGTGGCGGCAATTCAGGATCCGGGCAATCTCGGCACCATCCTGCGCTCCGCCGAAGCCTTTGGAGCTGGCGGGGTGCTTTTGGGAGAAGGAACTGTAAGCGCATTCAATACCAAAGTCGTACGCGCCTCGGCAGGCTCGGTTTTTCGCCTGCCCATAGCCAAGACCAAGCTGATGCCGGTCTTGTCACAATTGAAGGAGAGCGGCCTGCAGTTGGTAGCGACATCCTCCCACGGCGGCATTCCTCTTCCACAGGCAAAGCTTTCCGGGCCACTTGCCATCTTTATCGGCAGTGAAGGGGCAGGACTCCCAAAGGAATTGCTGGCTAAGATGGATCTTAGCGTGGCGATTCCCCACTCGCCCCAGGTGGAATCACTCAACGCTGGGGTCGCGGCCAGCATCATTCTTTATGAGACAGCAAGGCAGAGAGCGTTGAACTAGGACCTCATGGGACTGTTTCAGACCACTCCGAGCCCGGACAACGCGGGTGACCGCACCCGTCCGTTGGCGGACCGTATGCGTCCGCGCACACT
>Ga0105245_10002923_pt1 | contig 15332 bp, 15 predicted proteins | sample KBSM54metaG_FD_81523 | JGI IMG/M metagenome (GOLD analysis project Ga0105245, IMG submission 81523) | Miscanthus rhizosphere microbial communities from Kellogg Biological Station, Michigan, USA - KBS M5-4 metaG | ecosystem: Host-associated > Plants > Roots > Rhizosphere > Soil | place... | reverse complement strand
CCGGTACGGCCCCGATGGGGGTACCAGCGGGGTACGAGGACTACGGCGATGGGCTGCGCGGAATCGTCGACTGACCCTCCGTGCGTTCTTAAGATCTGCCCAGTGTCGGTTCGAGTCCGAATGGGGGCACTAGAAATGGGCAGGTGAGAGGACATATTGGCTGCCTAGCTGGCTACTCAAGCCGGTTCCCTTACGCACTCGTAACCCAACCCTGCGAGGGGTCAGTAGCACGCCGCCGCAGCGAGCAAATCGAACACATGGGTTAGCCAGGCTGCGCTATCGCTCCGGCCCTTCGCGGGCGTGACCTGTAGCGCTTCTATGGCTACCGACGTCCGGTTTGCCGGTTGCCACTGAATCGCTATGGCGGGCACCGTGTTACGTCGCGCAACCATCAGTGTCGCTGTGCCCGGGCATAGGGTCGCTGTTCATGCGCCGGGTGGCGGTTCGGTAATCCACGGACGATTCGCGATCAGCCGCCCGCTCTTCTCTGATGACTGCGGTAACCGCGTTGATCAACGCCAGGTGGGTGAACGCCTGCGGGAAGTTGCCGAGATGGCGCCCGCTGCGTGGGTCGATCTCTTCGGCGTAGAGCTGCAACTGGCTTGCGGAGGAAAGCAGTTTCCCGCAGAGCGCTCGCGCCCTTGACAATTCGCCGATCGCCACGAGCGCGGATACCAGCCAGAACGAGCCGACGGTAAAGGTACCTTCCTTTCCGGTAAGCCCGTCTTCGGTGTCTCCCAATCGGTAGCGGAGCACCATTTCGTCCTCGGTCAGTTCGTCCGCAATCGCGCGCACTGTGTTTCGGACGCGCTCGTCGGTGGGCGGCAGGAAGCCAACCAGCGGGATGAGCAACACGGAAGCGTCGAGAGCCTTGGTCCCGTAGTGCTGCGTGAAGACACCTCGCTCGTCGAGGGCATTGGCGAGCACATCCTCGCGGATTTCGTCAGCGGCCAGTCGCCACCGCGCGGCCAATGAGTTCTCACCCTGGCGACGAGCGATTCGCGCGCCCCTGTCGGCGGCCATCCAGCACGAAACCTTTGAGTACGTGAAGTGCTGTGGAGCCGAGCGCACTTCCCAGATGCCCTGGTCGGGCTCACACCAGTGCTCGAGCGCGCGCTCGACCTGAGTTTGCACGATCCGCCACAAGCGATCGTCGACGCGGTGGTTAGCACCGGTGTACATGTCGATGGCGGACACAATCGAGCCCCATACGTCATGCTGGCGCTGGCTGAATGCGGCATTTCCGACGCGTACCGGCCGAGCGCCCTCGTACCCCGACAGCTGGTCCAGGGTTGTTTCCGGGAGCGCCCGCTCTCCGCCGACGCCGTACATCAGCTGCAGATCCCCGCCCTCTGCCTCAGCGACGTCGGCGATGAAGTTAAAGAAGTCGTTGGCTTCCCAGTCCAGCCCCAGAGTCTTGAACGCCCACAGCGTTGCGGCCGAGTCTCGAATCCACGTGTATCGGTAATCCCAATTACGTTCCCCCCCTGGGGATTCAGGCAACGAGGTAGTCGGGGCTGCCACCATGGCACCGGTCGGGGCGAAGGTGAGGCCCTTGAGCGTCAGGGCGCTTCGCTGCAGTTCGGCGCGCCAGCGATGGTCGGGAAACTTCCCGCGATCCAGCCAGTGCTGCCAGTGATGACAGGTCCACCGCAAGCCATCCGAAGCTTCCGTCGATGTGCGGGGCGGCGCGTGCTCGCTCCAAGAGAGGGCGACAAACCGGCTGTGTCCCTCTTTGAGCAACGTGCGTGCCGTCGCTGCCGTCCCTTCGAAGCCGACGTTCATGTCGGTGGTCAACCGCAGTTCAAGATCGATTTCCTCGGCCCGGGCCACCGCCTCGTTGTATCCATGGTTGTTATAAGTCCACGTGACAGGCATTCGGCCGTAATCGAAGACCGGGGTGCATTCCATGTTCACCTGGACCTGCCCGTTCACACACCGGATCCAACGAAGCAGGACGTGCGCGGCTTCATAGTCAGTCGGGGCTCGACGATGGGTGGCCGATCGCCTGTTCTCGTGATGCCAAGGTCCCATCAGTAGGGCATCTGTGACCACTAGCCAGCCACCCGGCGCCCACCAACTCGTTTCCATGACCAGGGTTCCGGGGATGTACCGGCGCGCAGCCGGAACGTCGACCCCGGAGGGACTTACCCGAAACCGGCCGGCATCCCGATCCAGCATCGCGCTGAAGACGCTCGGTGAGTCAACCCGCGGCAGGCACAACCATTCCACCGACCCGTCGGGCGCGACAAGCGCCGTCGTGTCGCAGTCAGACAGAAACGCGTAATCCTCGATCGGTGGGAAGTGGCTGTATTCGACTTCGAAATCGTCCAATGGCAAATCGACCACTGCACCACCCTCCTCGCCAGTCAGCCAACTGTCCGAGACGTTGAGCAATATTTCCGATGTGTCAGCTATGTTCGCTGTGCGCGATCTGGTAAATCTAAGACCCTGATTGTAGTGTCGGAAACCAGCCTGACAAAGACTATTTGCGCGAATTCTCCCTGATCTGGAGCGAAAGATCATGATTGTGCTGTCCTGAGGTGGACGCACGCTCGATCGCCTGGCAAAAGCGTAGCGCGTTGGTATGGAACGCTCGACGGGCGTCAAGACAGCGAACCGGATGCAGGTTGGGCGGCCTCGGGCGAAATCATGTAGTTGGCTGGCCGCGGTTGGCACTGGCGAGCACGCTGCGCCTCGTGACGGGCAATGTGCGGCTGACGCCGGTTGACGAGCAGATCCTCGAGCCGTTGTCGTCCGTGGTTATCGCCGAGACGGAGCCGGACGAGGTGATGCCACCGGTCAAGGCGCCGGGCGGCTGGTCGCAGGCGCGCCGGGAAGCCTTTCGCGAGTTCGACCGGGCAAGCTACGGCAGGCTCCGTGGACCGACAAGCACCCTGATGTACGGGATAGTTTGTGACGGCGACTTCGTCGGCATGATCAGGATGGCTCGCCGCGACGAGCCCGACACCGGCACGTGGCTCGGGGAGTCCGCCTGCGGCACCGCGACGCATCGGCCAGTTGGCAGAGGCTGCGGATTGCATGGAGAAACGTGTGCTCGCCATCGGATTTGACGACAACGTACCGCCAGCAGTCGTACTCGCGGCGACGAGAGATAGGCTGGACTGCGCTGGCATCTCGACGAAATCGACTGTGGAGCTGGATATTTCGGTTAAATCGTGGGAACAGATCTAGACCAAACTCACGGCAGGATCACGCGAAGGATAGCCGCAGTATCGGGAAAAGGACCTGATAGTGGCGAAACAGATTCCGGAACCGAAAGAACCGAATCGCAAACCCAGGTTTCGCCGGATTCGGAAGACGCCTTGATTGAGGCAGGCGGCGTAGATCTCCCGGCTATCTCAACAACGAGCCAATCGACGTAAAGATTCTGAGTGACGAGCCGGATGGCAATAACTCATTTCGAGAATGGTTGGATCACCGGTCCATATCAATGCGGAGCGTGACGTCAACTGGGACATAGCGCCCCAGTTGACGTACTGCCGCACGATGCGACAGGTGACAAACTGAGGCACGATGCCTCGGTTGAGGGTGGAGGGAAAGTCGCACCCTTTAACCCGCTCGCCGTCCAGCCACTGGCACGGCCCATGCTGCCGAGTGCTGAGGCAGCGGTGCCGGCAGCCCGTCAGTCAGTCATCCGCCCAGCACTACGGCAATAGCGCGGGATAGCTAGACCGGAAGCGAGATAATGTCGCCGAGGCACGGTCAAACCACGGTCAAGATATGCGATGTGCAACTGGGATCTGCTGTGGGACAACCTATTACGCTTTGCACGTAACGACGCGGCATTCCATTTCAACGTGCATCAGTTCGGGACGAGCGGACCTACGGGGTTCGTCGTCGTCGCGTGCACGAGTAGCTCCGCCACCCCGCGTGGACGGCTCAGGAACGGCGAGTGCGACGTATCGATCGTCAACTGCTCCACGCCAAGTCGGCGGCTGACCGTATTGGCCAGCCAACGTGGCATCGACTGATCCTGTAGACAGCGGATGAAACTGCGGGGGAGGTCGGCCGCCCAGAACGTGGGCACCGACACCGGTGTCACGGTCGTGTCGCCGAACCGTTCCGGGCCGAGATGCTCGAAAGCCCAGCGGGCGGTCGCTTCGTCGCAGTCGTGATAGAAGTACTTCCACGCGCCCTCGAAGTCGGCGAACCACATCGCGCCGTCGTCGTCGAATTTCAAGTACCCCAACATTTCTCCGACGTCGGCCTCGAACTCGCCGTCCTCGTTGTCACGCATCGCCATCGCCTCGGGATAGGTCCGCCCTTCCCGTGGCAGCGCCGCGGCGAGGTAGGTGATGTGACTGACGAGATCCGGGGCGGCATCCGCGGCCAACGTCGCGTCGAAGCCACCGCCCGAGTGGCCGACGAGAACGTCGCCGGGCCGCATCACCGAGACGATCGCGTCGCGGCGGTTGACGAGCGTCGACTCCTCATCGACCCGTGCGCCGTGCCCAGGGAGGTCGACGGCGACGCCGTCATGGCCCAGCCGTTCCAGCTCGGCAATCGTCCGCTCCCAGCACCACGCGGCGTGAAAACCGCCGTGCACAAAGACGAATCGCATCTGGCCGCGCGTCACTCGTCGGCGATCGAGATGGCCTGCCGCGGGCACTGGCGGACCGCTTCGCGGATCAGCTGCTCGTTTTCCGGGGTGACTTCGTCCTGCAGGATGTGCAGGTAATCCTGGTCGTCGAGGTCGAATACCTCAGGGATGATGCCCATGCACACCCCGTTGCTTTCGCACAGGCCGAAGTCGACAACGACTTTCTGTGTCACCGGAACACCTTTACGGGCACATGATGGTAGCCGGCGACGTTCTGCATGTGCACGCGTTCCAGGCCGTGGAAGTCGACCTCGTAGCGAGGCATGAAGTCGAGCAGTCGCTCGAGCGCGATCGCGCTCTCCATGCGGGCCAGCGCGGCACCGAGGCAACTGTGGATGCCGTAGCCGAGCCCGAGGTTCTGCGCCTGGCTGCGGTCGCGGGTGATGTCGAACGTCTCCGCGTCCTCGAACGCGCGGGGATCACGGTTCGCGGCGGCACCCATGAGGAAGACCGGTTTGTTGGCCGGGACGATGCCGCTGGGCAGTTCGACGTCCTTGATGCTGTAGCGGACGTTGTATTGCACCGGGCCGACGTAGCGCAGTAACTCCTCGACCGCGTCCGGAATCTTGCTGCGGTCGTCGAGCAGCTTCTGCCACTGCTCGGGATGCCGGGCGAACTCCACCACCGCGCTGCCCACCAGTTTGGTTACGGTCTCCGCGCCCGCACCGCCCAATAGCGTTAAGAAACCCGTGATCTCGATGTCGTCGAGCTTGCGCAGTTCGCCGTTTTCGCCGGGGACCTCCGCGGCGATCAGGCGGTTGATCATGTCGTCTTGGGGGTTCTCGCGCCGTTCCTGGACCAGCCCGTAGTAGTAGACGGCCGAGTCGATGTTGGCCTGCATGTTCGCTTCACTCAAGTCGATCTGACCCGGGTCGCGCTGCAGACTGGTGTCGATCCAGTGCCGGACCTGCTGACGGAACTCCTCGGGCACGCCGGCCATCCGGGTGATGACCTCCACCGGGAACGGGCCGGAGAAGTCCTGCACCACGTCGAAGTGGTCGGGATCTGCCTTGCTCAGGTAATGCTCGACGAGTTCAATAACCGTCTCGCGCTGCGACTGGATGGCCCGCGGGGTGAACGCCTTGTTCAGCAGGCTGCGCATATGGCGGTGGTCGGGCGGGTCCATGAAAATGATCGACTTCTGCGGAACCTCGCCGGTCCGCACCATCGACAGGTCACACCCGCGGGCCGACGAAAACGACTCGTAGTCCTTGAAGGCCGCGGCCACGTCCGCGTGCCGGGTCAGCGCATAGAAGTCCTCTACCTCGTCGTAGTAGACGGGTGCTTCGTCCCGCATCCGCTCGTAGATCTCGTACGGGTTGTCGAAGTAATCCTGCGAAACGGGATTGAATACCAATTTGGGCTTGGTCATGAACTCCTCCTTCGCGGCTGGCTGATGGCCGGTAGCGTTACGCTCGACGCTCTAACTGTAACGCTAACAGTTTCGTTGTCCATACACAGCGAAATGGGCTGAGTACGACGAGGCGTTTCATCGATTTACCCCTGAAACCCTGCGTTGATGACGTCGTCGAGGAGCCCGAGATCGCTGCCCAGTGCGGCCGCGGTCTTACGCACCACGGCAACGTCTTTGCCGACGAACTCGCCGACCATGTCGATGAACGCGTCGACCGATCCACGGGCACCGACGATGCTCGCCGCTCGGCTCGCCGCGCTGCCGTGACCGATCGCGTCAAGCAGCCTCTGCTCGTCGATACCGAGCCGGTCGCCGAGTCGCACAGCCTCGTGCAGCAGCCCGATCTGCGCGGCGAAGAGTGTGTTGTTGACCAGCTTGACGCCTTGCCCGGCGCCGATCGCGCCGACGTGAAGGATGGGATCGCCGTAGCTGGCCAGCACGGGACGGACGCGCTCGACGACGACGTGGGAGCCGCCCACAAACAGCGTCAACTGCCCAGCGGCGATGTCGTGCGGACCGCCGCTGACCGGCGCGTCGACCAGCCCGATGCCGTGCGACTCGGCCTCGGCGGCGATCGTCTCCGCTGTGCGCGGGCTCCCGGTGGTGTGGATGACGAGCGAAGCTTCGGCTCCCATCGTGGACAGCAGGTCGCTTTCCAAGCAGACCTGCCGCACCTGGTCGTCGGTGAACACGCAGACGATGACAATGTCGGCGCCTGCAGCGACGTCGGCCAAGTCGGTGACCGGCTGCGCGCCGAGTTCGCTTACGGCGTGCCGCTTCTCGACTGATCTGCCGAGCGCGCGGACCTCGTGGCCGGCCTCGACGAGGCGGCGCACCATGGGTGCGCCCATGCGGCCCGCTCCGACGAACCCGACCCGACTCAACGTGGATGATCCATCGACTTCAGCGCGGTGTCGGCCGCGCTGAACACGGAACCCTCGGGAGCCGAGGCGTTAGCCGCGATGTTGGCCGCGTGCCGAACGTCCTTCTGCAGCAGCGCACCTGCGATCGGCGCAAGGCCCTCGACGGTGCCCCCGAAAATGGCGATGCTCCCGAGCGCCTTGCTGGTGGCGGACCCGCCATTGAGGACCTCGGCGAGGCGGACGCGGGGAATGCCGAGGGACTCGCCTAAGTCGAGGGTGCTCAACGCGCTGCCGAGGTTGGCGGTGAAGAGCAGGTTGTTGAGGATCTTGGTGACCTGCCCGCTGCCCAACGGGCCGAGATGCACGATCGGGTCGGCGTAGATGGCGAACACCGGACGGCACCGCTCGATGACGTCCTCATCGCCACCGACCATGACCAGCAGCTTGCCTTCCTCCACGGCAGGCGCCCCACCGCTGACCGGGGCGTCGATCACCGAAACCCCTTGTGCGGCAGCCCTCTCGGCGATCTCCCTGCAGGTGTCGGGGTGCACGGTGCTGTGGATGGCGACGATTCCCCCGGAGGCCAGGCCGGCAAGTACTCCGGTCTCGCCGTACAGCACCTCTCGGACGTCGTCGTCGCCGACGACGCACAGGCAGACCAGGTCGCTGGCGGCGGCGAGTTCGGCAGCGGAGCCCGCGGTCTTCGCGGCGGTGTCCGCATACGGTTCGAGGCTGGCCGCTCTGCGCGCCCACAGCGTCGTCTCGTAGCCGCCCTCAACGATCCGCCGCGCCATGGGGCCGCCCTGGCTGCCCAATCCTATGAATCCGACGCGCATCAACCCGCCTCCAGTTCCTTCGATGTGCCCTGTTGCGCTGCAACACATTCCCCGACGAACGACAACACCTTCGCGTGGTAGTCGGCGGCCCTGAGCGAAAGGGACAGGTTGTGTCCCGTGCCGGCCTGTTCGTTGATCACGAACCGCGGCGCCGAGCTGAACATCGCGCCGATCTCCGCGAGTGTCTGCGGATCGGACCGCCACACCCGCTCGTGTTCGGCGACCGTGAACTGCACGGGCACGCTCACTCGCGCAGCAAGCGCGGGAAAGTCCTGTTGCGGCCACTTTTTGGTCATGTCGACCTCGTACGTGGCGCCGGACGTCGAGTTCGTCATACCGGACAAGACGTCGTTCGGATACAGGTCTGCGGGCTGCCAAAGGATGTCGCGCAGACCCTTGGGCCGCTCGGTAGCGGTCGCGGTCTTCAGGATCTCCGCCGTCGCGGGGTGGTATTCCACACCTGTGCCCGCCAATTCGAGACCAATGACGCTTGCTTGTTCGGCGCGCTCGTCGGCGGCCATCCGCACCGCCAACTCACATCCGGCGGAGTGGCCGAGTAGAAGCAGACCGGCACCGCGCGGACTCGCTCCGAGGATCTTGTCGACCGCCCCGTAGGCCAGTGCGACGCGTTGCTCCGGGCGCTGCACCGCATCGGGATAGGGCGCCGAGGCGCCGTAGCCCGGCCGGTCCAGAGCCACCACGGTGTAGCCGACCCCCGCGCCGGCGCGCAGCATCGACAGCCGCGGATGCCCGGCACAGTCGAAATACGCTGCGGTGCTTGCCCCTCCGTGAAATGCGACGATGACGACGCGTGGATCTGGGGCCTCGGCGACGAGTCCAGACATGGGCACGCCGTCGACGAGGACGACGCGTGGACGCGGTGCCGTTCCGCTCATGCGTCCGTCCGTAACAAGATCGCTCCGCTCGGCGTGAGGCCGCCGCTGCTGACCACGGCGACGCGGGCGTCCTTCACCTGACGCTCACCGGCCTCACCGCGAAGTTGGGTGACGGCTTCGTGGATCAGGCCCATGCCGTGAGTGCGGCCATGCGAGAGCTGGCCGCCGTGGGTGTTCAGCGGAATCACGCCGTCGCGGGAGATCGCCGTGCCGCCGTCGAGAAAGTCCTTGGCCTCACCGATACCGCAGAAGCCGAGCGCCTCTAACCATGACAGGCAGTTGAACGTAAAGCCGTCGTACAGCTCGGCAACATCGACGTCCTTCGGCCGCAATGACGTTCGCGACCACAGGTGTACGGACTGGCCCAGCACCTGTGGCTCGTGGGTCATCGTGGTCTGGTCCCAGTCGGTGCGTTCGATGATCTGGGTGCCCACCGCCTCGAACAGCACCGGCTTTCTGGGCATGTCCTTGGCGACGTCGACGGCCGAGACGACCACCGCGACCGCGCCGTCGCATGGGACGTCGCAGTCGTACAAGCCGAACGGGGTGGTGATCATTCGGGCGTCGAGGTAGTCATCCATCGTCATGGGATCGCGGTAGATAGCCGTCGGGTTCAGCGCCGCATTCGCGCGCTGGTTCAACGCGATCCAGCCGAGGGTTTCCCTGGTGGTGCCGTAGCGATCGAAGTGGCGTTGCGCATTGAGTGCCAACGTGTGGGCCGCCGACGTGGCGCCGAACGGCATCTGCCAGCTTGAGGTGCGGGCGCCCCCTGGCGGGGCCATTTTGCCTTCCTTCATCAGCTGCTGGAACGTCGCCTCCCACAGTGTGCGGAAGCACAGCACATGTCGGGCCATGCCCGTCGCAATGGCCATCATGGCCGCGATCACCGAGCCGCCTGGCCCGAAGGTGTCCATGCCACCGTTGATCCACGTCGGGCGTAAACCCAATGCGCCCTCCAGCGCGGACACCCCGCCCTCGCCCATGCCCGCGATGTCGAGTCCCGGGTAAGTGGACAGCCCGTCGATGTCTTCGAATGTCAATCCGGCGTCTGCGACCGCGGCTTCGCACGCATCGATGGTCAGCGACAGCGGCGGCACCATCAGCCGGCGCCCGAGGCGGGAGACGCCGATGCCGGTGATGGCAGAGTGCTCCTCGAACTTCTCGGTGGTAAGCGGCGAACGCACATGGCGGCCGAAATCCGTGGGGGCGATCTCGTCATCGGGCAGCGGAGCGAGCTGCTTGTCCGCGGACGGACGGAAGACCGGCAGCCAAACAGCTCCAGCGTTGTCGGTGAGTTTCTCGAAATCGACTTCGAGCGTCTGCCCCAGCTTCAGCTCATCGGGTTCACAGTCGACGATGTTGGTGGTCAACCGAACTCGCGGGTCCTCGACGACGGCGACCTGAGCCACCACGTACGGCGGCGGCAGGTCGGGGAAGCCGAACCGATGGTTCACGGTGAACGCGGTCAGGGTGGCCTTGCCGGAGACATCGCGCACACCCATGTTGCGGCTGCGGCAGTACCGGCACACCGGTTGCGGCGGATGGATCAGCGCTTCGCAATCACCGCACTCCTGGATACGCAGGACGCCGTCTGCGCCCGCCGTCCAGAAGAACTCATTCTGCGCGTTGAGTTGGGGAAGAGGTCGTGTCACCGGACGAATCCCGAAATCGCTTCGTTATCATCGGTTTTCGGCTCGGGCTCGGGCGATTCCTGCGGATCGTGATGCGCCGCTCCGTCACTGGACGGCCGGTGCTCACCCATGTAGATGATGGCGTGCACTGGGCAGTCCAGCAGGGCCCGCATCACCGCAGCACGGTCCTTCTCGGGCACGGTTCCGTCGCCGATCAGCGACGCGTAGCCCCAATCGTCCAGCGAGAAGTACTCCGGTGCGTGCTTGGCACAGATACCGAACCCGTCGCACATCGTCCGATCGAGACGAATCCTCAAGCCGTCACTCACGATTGAGCCACCGCCTCCACTTCGTAGGGCCGCAGGGCGTCGAAGGCGCCGGTCCGGCACGCTGGGCAGTCGTTCGCGAGGTGGCGCGCGACCAATTGGGGGAACCGCAGCAGCAGGCTGGCGGCGACGTTGGTGGCCCCGTCGAGGGTGCCGCAGGCGCCGCGGCCGCGCAGGACGACCGACCATCGCTCCAGGCGTGTCAAGTCTTCCTTGGTGGCAACGCCGTCGCGCAGCGCAGACGTCACGGCGGCCATCGCCGCTGTGCCGTTGAAACACGATCCGCACTGACCGGCGTTCTCACGGTCGAAGTAAGACATCACCGACGCGGCGACGGCGACGGGGCAGTCCTCGGTGAGGATCGAGATCGCGCCGCACCCGAGGCCGCTGCCGAGCCTGCGGATGCTCTCGTGGTCGAGCGTCGCGTCGAGGATGTCGGTGTTGAGCAGGCCGGCGAAATAGCCACCCATCAACACCCCGCGCACCGCGTCGGCCGCCAGCCCGTGCAGCGTGAGCAGATCGGAAAACGCTGCGCCATGCGGAATCTCGTACAATGCCGCGGGCCGACCGCCGCCTGTGATGGTGGCGAGGAATGTGCCCGGTGACATCGACGTGCCGACCGCGCGGAACCCGTCCGAGCCGTGCTCATGGATGAAGGGCAGGTTGGCCAGCGTCTCGACGTTGCTCACCATCGTCGGAAGTCCCGACACTCCCTGCTCGAAGGGTCGGGGCGGCTTGTCGGTCGGTTTCGCCGGTCCGCCGTTGATTCGGCGGACGGCGGCCGTTTCCTCGCCTGCCACGTAAGTGGGTTCGACGGTGACTACGTTGACGGCAGTCGCACCGAACGTCTCCGGCTTGAGTTCACCGAGTGCAGCTGCCACCGCGGTGGCCGATTGTTGGTCGGAGACGTACACATACGCACGGCTTGCTCCGACTATCGCGGAGGCGATGCGCAGCCCGTCGAGCACCAGATGCGGCCGGTTGCGCAGCAGCCAGCGATCCTTCACCGATGCCGGTTCGCCCTCTTCGCCGTTCGCGACGACAACCGTGTCGACGCCGCGGCGGCCGGCATCCCGCACGGTGCGCAGCTTGCTTCCCATTGGAAACGCCGCGCCGCCGCGTCCGAGCAGTCCGGACAGGTCGACTTGCCCCAACAGCGCGTCGGCGTCGATGACCCGCCGATAGCCCCCTGCCTGCGCATATTCGGCGAAGTCTTCTGCTGCCGCCTGTGCCAGGCGCAGCAGCCGCGGCGCACAGCCGGGCCAGGCGGCGACGGTGAGATCGGTTGCGGTGGAGGTCATGGGAGGTCCTTCCGGCCCGCGGATAGGCTGACGGACATGAGGACGGCGGTGGTGCGGGTCGGTGTCGACCGGGCCGGTGAACTCGCACCCATGCAGCTAAGCGACGGCATGGCACGCCTCCGGGAGTTGACCGCCGCGGCGGGTATCGAGCTGGTGGAGAACGATCTCGCCGCCCTGCCGCCGCAGCGCCGCGAGGTGGAGCTGTTGATCGCCGGTGACGAACCCGACGAGCTCCAGCGCGTCGCGGTCGGCTTGTGCGCCAAGGCGTTCGGTACAACCCCAATCCCCGGGGTGGTGACCTTCATCAGCCGCGGCACCGACGACGATGCCCACGGTGTGCTGGCATGCCTCGGGCTTACCGGCGATATCGAACGGGTGCCCGGCGACGACGGCTGGGACGTGGTGCACGTGACGCTGCGCAAGGCGGACCTGGAGCGCGTCCCCGAAAGCCGCGTTCACACCGCCCTCGAGGCGTCTCTCAACTGCGAAGTGCACATCCGCACGACATAACGTCATCTAGCCGTCCAGGAACTTCAGGATCGCGGGCGCGGCCTGCACCCAAGTGTCGAACATGTTGAAGCGCTTGACCTTTCCCTGCGCACGAGCCTCGCTGGCACGCTCCCACGCGTCCTCGGGCCACGGCGGGTCGATGAGCTTGGAGCCCTTGATCAGGCAGCTCACCTCCAATGACGTCCGCTTGGGGTGATCCAGGTCGTTTTCGCCGCCGCGGATGATCAGCGTCGGCACCTTGATGTTGTCGAACATCTCGTCGGGCACGCCTGGGATGGTCTGCCCCGGCTTCGACACGAATGCGTTGAGCCAGCGCAACATCAGCGTGAGGAATTCGTCGGAGTCGAATGACAGCAGACGGCCCTCGTTGGCGGGGTTCTCGGCGATTCGCTCTTTCCATTCGCTGACGCGTGCCACGCCCGTCATCCCGGTGCCCCGTACCGCAAGGATGCTCGGCACGATGTAGAACGAGCCAAGGACGAATGTCCCGTAGACGCCGCCGACGATGTTCCACACCACCAGCTTTCGCACGATCTCCGGATAGAGCATCGTGGTCAACATCGAGTCACGGGCGCCGCCCGAACCGCCTGCAAGGATGCACGGTCCGATCTCCAGCCCGGTGATCAGCGCATGCAGCGTCTCCGCGCGCATGTGGGACTCGCTCTGCCCATAGAACTGAACGTCGGACTTCCCGCAGTTCGGCCGATCCCACAGCAGCACCCGGTAGCCGCCCTTGACCAGTGCCTGTGCGAGAGGCCGCAATCCCTCGATGTCCTTGCTGAACCGGCCGCCCGGCGTCAGCGCGATGAATTCGCCTTCCTTGCCGAGAATCTCGTAGACGACGTTGCCGCCGTTGATCTCGAACGTCGTCTCACCCCGCTTGAGCTTGGGTCCTGCGGACGCTTGAGCGTCCGTCTTCGGAGGAGTCATCGGACTGTCCTTCGGCTGGAAACAGTCGATTTCGGTGCGGCGAGGAAGCCGATCCAGAGGGAAGTGGGCCTGCCCCAGTCCGGGATGTCGGTGGCGGTGGTTACGGTGCGGATATGTCGTGGTTCCGACTGTTGCCGACCCCCGAGCAGGAGGAGGCGATGTTGGCGCACTGTCAGCACGCGCGGTACGTGTGGAATCTCGCGGTGGAGCAGCAACGGCACTGGCAACCCGGCCGCCAGGCTCCCCGCTATCTCGAGCAGGCCGCGCAGTTGACGGAGGCGCGGGCTGAGTACGCGTGGCTTCGGACCGGAAGTCAGACGGTGCAGCAGCAAGCGCTGCGGGATTTCGCGCAGGCGATGAAGAACTTCTTCGCCGGCACGCAGCGCCGTCCGACGTAGCGTAAGCCCGGCGTGCATGAAGGGTTTCGGCAGGTCGGTGTGAAGCCGCGTCATGTCGAGCGGCTGAACCGACGTTTCGGTCAGGTCTGGGTGCCCAAGGTCGGCTGGGTGCGGTTCCGCGTGTCGGGACCAGTGCCAGAAGATGTCAAGTCCTACCGCGTCACCCGTGATCGGGCTGGCCGCTGGCATGTCGCACTCGCACAAATCCCCCGCCCGATCGCGGGTCCCGGCGATGGCAGTGTTGTCGGCATTGACCGCGGCGTTGCCGTGTCGGTCGCACTGTCCACCGGAGAAATGCTCCATGCACCCCTGCTTACCCCGGGTGAGTCGAAACGGTTGAAGGTGTTGCAGCACCGGCTCGCGCGCGCCAAGCGCGGTTCCCGTCGTCGCCAGAAGACGAAACTCGCGATCGCGAAGCTCAGCGCCCGCGAGAGGGACCGGCGTAACGACTGGGTCGAGAAAATCAGCACCGACCTGGCGCGGCGGTTCGACGTGATCAGAGTCGAAAAGCTCGACGTGCGGGCGATGACCCGGTCTGCGCGCGGCACCGTCGCGCACCCGGGGGCGGGAGTCGCTCAGAAACGTGGGCTCAACCGCGCGATCAGACGAAGTGGCTGGAGCAAGCTGGTCACACGTTTGCGGAACAAGGCTTTCGGCCGGGTCGAACAGATCCCGGCTGCTTACACGTCGCAACGTTGCTCCGCCTGCGGGCGCATCGCACCCGGAAACCGCAAGAGCCAAGCGGTCTTCGAGTGCGAGGCCTGCATTGCAGGCCGGTGCAACGCCGACGTCAACGCTGCACGCAACATCGCCGCCGGACGGGCGGTGACAGCACGGGGAGACCTCGCCGTTGGGCGGTCTGCGAACCGTGAACCTCAACTCACTACTCCTGCCGCGTAAGCCGATGGAATGGGTTGGAATCCCTGGACTCAGTCCGGGGAGGACGTCAAGCCTGCACCAACACGTCCTTGCCGACCACTCTCACCGGGTAGGTGCGGATGCTCCACTCGGGTTTGACCGCCGTGGTTCCTGTCGCCAGCTCGAAACCCCATTGATGCCACGGGCAGTAGATGTACTCGAGGTCACGCACCATCACCGCATCGCCCGGCACGCCCTCGTCGACGATGGTGCGACCGCGCGCCCGGCCCGAGCACAGCGGACCGCCCTCGTGCGGACAGTAGTTCGCGATGGCATAGAACGTGCCGTTGACGTTGTAGACCCCGACTCCATGCCGTCCGATCGGCACCAACTTGTGTGTGCCGGGCGGGATCTCGTCGACCGTGGCGACGATATGCTCACGCCCCTGCGCCAGCCGAGGCGATTTCTCCGTGTTCGTCAACTCAGAACACCCGAACCTGGCCCTCGAGGGCCGGAACCGTCTCGGGCAAGTGATAGGTCGCGATGCCGTTGCGGAACATCACGGCCTCGCGCGCATGCTCGGGCAGATGCTTGACCAGCCAGCGCGGATCGTCGAACGTCCAGTGCGGGTAATCCGAGGAGAACAGCAGGATCTTCTCGCACTCCATCCATTCGAAGGCGCGCGTCAGCTCCGTCTTGTCCTCCGGGTAGTCCAGCGGCTGGGTGGTGAACTTGATGTGGTCCT
>Ga0105245_10002922_pt1 | contig 15332 bp, 29 predicted proteins | sample KBSM54metaG_FD_81523 | JGI IMG/M metagenome (GOLD analysis project Ga0105245, IMG submission 81523) | Miscanthus rhizosphere microbial communities from Kellogg Biological Station, Michigan, USA - KBS M5-4 metaG | ecosystem: Host-associated > Plants > Roots > Rhizosphere > Soil | place... | reverse complement strand
ATTGGTCCGGTCATGGATACACTCAGGCACGGAACAAATTTTGAATACTTTCAAGATGCATCATTAGTGTGTGAACTATTAAACAGGTTATGTAAGTGCACAGACTTCAAAGTTTATTCTGAAGACGGTTTTAGTCATTACATCTACCAAGACATTTAAACCTATGGAGACGAAACTAATAGTCTACTGCAATGTAAATTACCTGGATAAATGGCCTGACGTTTCTTATTTTATGGTATCGTATGAACCCGACTATGTAGGACGTGAATATGAATACTACTTAATAACACCTGGTACTGGTACTGATGGCCTGATACCTTTTTCCTCGAGGGAAGATGCAAAGGTTTTTTTAAAAGATAAAGGATTGAGTTTTGATGCTGTAATGCGGCCTATCAACAATAGGGTATTTAGAAAATACCGGTTAATTGATCCGCGCGATCTGCCAAAAAGATTAACTGTTACCAGGGCTGAAAAAGTTACCATTGATTTGAATAAAACAACCTACCGGCCAGGTTGTTACTCTATGATATACCACGATGCAATTGATGCAGCACGACATCAGATCATTAACGACATGGCCAGTAAGGGTTACATAATAGCGTTTATTAAAATTAAAGTCATACAGGTAAAAACAATTTTATGACAGTAGTAATTGAATACACTATAGGTATTCCAGGACAACCGGAAGAATCCTATAAAAAAATACGGTCGATTTTTGACCCGATGGACGCAAACGCAAATCGCCAGGAAGAAAAAAGAATCTTCGGGGAGACATTCCCGGATAATCCCGAAGCAAAAATTATGGACGTTCAAAAAATAGGGGTCGTATGAGCGAACATTTTTACGTGCTCACAATGAAGCACAACGGCAAAAGAAGGCTAATCGTTTCCCGTATCAATGAACCAGGGGAAAGCATCGATGTTACCAGCAAAGTGCGGTATAATAAAGTTCCACCTAACTGGAAATCGAGGCGAACAGCACAAAGTACCAGGAATAAAATTTTGTCCTGGAGGGGATTTGGGAGGTTTCGGGATTCATTGGCAATTCGGAAAATCAAAGCTGTATGCTAACAAAAATATTCCTGGTTACTTACCAGGTTATAGGTAAGACATACTCACATAATGAGTGTAATGGTGTACAGTTCCCGATGCAGGTACATGAGAAAACAACTCAGGAAATGCAATTTGCTCTTGCAGTTCACCAGGCAGAAGATTTGATTGAAGAAAAGTATTCGCCGCCATTTGGCGTATATATACACAGTGTTCTAAGAATGCAACTTGATACACCTAAAGAAGTTAAATGGATATGAGTTGCCAAGACCGTCATAAGCGCTTCACTTCCCACTGGTGGCATTACAACCAATACAGCAAGAGGGATAATCTAATTGGCAAAGGAAAAGTACTTGCGGCCTATAAGAAGGCAAAGAATCCGGGCCGGTTACGATTGTTACTGCGATATCTCAAGTATCAGAATGCAAGTAAAATAATAGGGCAAAAGGAAATTTCCACCTACAGAGAATTTTACGAAATGACGGACATGCACAATTTTACTTACTATTTCCAATCGGGAGCCGGTTATGAAAAGAACTAAGAAAGAATCCGGCCGGCCGGCCGGCTCTCCTAACGAGGGAAACAATTTTCCGAGAACGGAATGGGTTAACCGGTTCCGGGCCAGTGAGGGGATGGTAAAGACGCTCCAGGTACTGAGGGATTCCGGGAGATACAAAAGTGACGGCGATATCTTACACGAGGCGCTGCAGCAGCTCGCTAACCGGCAGGCCGCTATCCAGGATACAACACTGGCTTATCAATTCAATTACTATAGAGATAGAATCATATGAAAATAAGTATTTGCTACGGGCCTGGATGTAGAGTTTTCACAATGCCGCGACATGTGGTTGAGTATGGGGGCATTTATTACTGCATTTGGCTTTACAAAAATGCTCACAGAATGCCTTTTGGCCCGCACGATATTATAAAAGTGAAAGCATGAACACAATTGAACAATGGCTCTCGAGCATTCCGGAACCGGCGCGCGCGCTGGCACTGAAAAATATGTGGTGGGAAGATAAAGACAACATTTATCCAACACTGCAGAAAGCCTTGCGCAATGCATTCAACTGGAGCAGATCACCTGAGGGGTACAAGTACTGGGCATTTATTTCTGATAACCAGGATTGCCCAATGTCTCCGGAACAATTCAAAAATTATGAAAAAGAAAACATTTAAAGAACTTTACCGGCCACTTTTTTTCTGCAGTGAAAGCTCAGTAAAAAAGATTCTCAACCGGTTATACAACTACTATGTTAAGTCCGGTAAAAGCCGGAAGCAATCTAAGTTTATAGTATTGTCTAACCTGGAGTACTTTACCGGAAATCCGTACACCACTAATGAAAAAAGAGTTTTATTTTTATCCAATGTGCTACATACTCAATCTAAAAAACTTGGGTACGTTACCTTCAACATGAATAACCTTATTAATAACCTTTATGAGAAAATATAACGTCTTTTACCTTCTCCTGGAACCGGGGCAAGAAGAACAGAAACTGCTGCTGCAGTTTGAAATGCACGAGGCTAAATGGCCCGAAATAGAAATGATTACGGCCGCTTACTGGGCCGAAAAGAAAATAAGGGAGAAGCACAGCCCGGATCCTACACAGTGCGTACCTTTTTCTATACTGAAGCTGGAGGTGGATGGTACTAAGAACTATCTTAGATTATTTCGGCGTGTCCAGTGAGCAGCAATAACTTTATCATAGAACAGAGACGCAAGAACATGAAGCGGTTGTATGACCGCTATTGCAATTCTATTAATAACGAACAGCTCTGGGCGCTCCCATACGTCTGGAAAATTCATTACACCGGCTACGAGCCCGGATACAGCGAGTTTATCACCTACACAAACGATATCGCTTTTGCATCAATGACTTTCATAGCCTGGATGCTCAAAGAAAGACATGTAGCAATTACTATCACATCGATGCAGCTCTCCGGAATGGAAGATAAATTCGCTGAAGTACTCCAATAGGTATTTCCCGTTAACAAAATACGTTATTTACAATTCATTACTTATCAAGTCATTGATACAATTATATATTATTGTAAATTTAACTACCAACAATTATAAGGCTATTTTCGGCCGCGGCCCCAAAAGTTGTCTTTCGACAGACGTTTTCCCGTTTTCTCGTGCCATTTTGGCACCTGTTTCGCATAGATGCCTATTCCTTTTTCCTTATTGACAAGAGTTTCTATAATCAATTGACAGTTGTCAAATCGCGAAAAGCAGTAGGGTAGGGGATTTCAGAAGATTTACTACAACATTTATATGGCTAAGTACAACATTTATAAGTGTGTACTCAACAATTATATGGCAGTTTACCAACTTCTGTATGGCATAAGGGATAGATTTCCAACTTTTCTATGGCAGAATTGACCAAAAACAAAAAGCCCCCTGGAAAGGGGGCTATCTTAAACTGAACTCGGTTATGCTATTAACCTTCTTTAAAATGATTTAAGATGGACTTCAGTGTGAAGGATGCAACATCTTCAACCCGCGATTGTGTATTGTCCTTTATTCGCGGGATGATCTTGTTTTCTATACGCCACTGGAGGGCGCTCCAGTTGTTAGCGTCATCGATGATATGTTTGATTACAGCAACCTGGTCATTGCTGAATTTGAATTGCTCTTTAAAGGCATGTACCCAGGCATTAACCTGGTTAACATAATGTAAATTAGATAAATCGGATATAACTTTGAAGTGAAAACCAACGACTTTATTGCCGTCTTTCTTCTCGAAGTTCTTATCACTCATGTTGAACCACACATCTGAGTTCTGGGCAAGTTCTTCTTGTACTGGCTTCAATACACGCCGTTTCAGGGCTTCAGTATCTTTGTACCGTGTTCCCAGTTGTAACAGATCTCTAAGATCATCGACGCTATAATAAAAACCACCGGCAACACGGAAGCTGCACAATAGTTTGTAGATCCGGGAAGAGTATTTATTCTTTGTCTGGATAGCATATTCATAATAAAAGGTGGTATAGTTGATAGGGGTGATCTTTCCGGTTATCTGATCACGGCGCACCTGCAGATCAACGAGCATAGCCGCCACACTCCTTTCCATCTTAATGATTATCTTATTGCTCCGCTTCACGTCTTCAGGAGCAATTACTTTGATAAATAAGCCCTGGTAGGAAGCCCACCCGTCTTTCCTCTTTACTTTAACCTGGCAAGTCTGCATCCGGATGGCCGCTTGCCGTGCGTGGCCATAATTGTCCGGGTCTGCGATCTGGTTAAGCGATATCACTATTGTAATTTCATTCTGCTGATTGATATCATCAAACATATCAAGCTGATGGACGGGTATCCCCTGCCGTACTTGCGTGATGAATGGTTGCAGTTGAAACAAGACCTTGGTGAAGATCTTCTCCTGGATCATTGTGTAGTTGTAACAGGCATTAACGACATGATTCGGTACGTATAGCTTCGTAGCGTCAGTCTTAGCTGTCTTCTTCTTTGGATTTGGTAGCATAATTGAGTAGTTTCTCAAATCTACGCAAATTTTATGCCGCTTCAAATTTTGCTATGCAAAATTACAAAATATTTGTCGCTGTTGGGGGCCATGTTGCATTTTTGTTGGGGGCCATGTTGCATTTTTGTTGGGGGCCATGTTGCATTTTTGTTGGGATTTTTATATCTTTACGATATGTATCATGCAGAATTACTATTCAATGCAATGGTTGTAGGTCTGCTACTTGGCGGCGCTGCTCTTGCAATAGGGTGCATACTCGGTCAATCTTATAGTAAACGAGTTCCTTAGCGGGTTCATTGGCAAAGTTGGGGTAGGGGGGGCACTCCCTACCTTTTTGTTTATTTAAAAAAGTTTGGTATATTCGTTGTGCCTTTTATTTCCGCTAAGAAATTGCCCAGTGTCTGCTGAAGGAACAATAACACTATTGTTCACTTTTCAATTGTTTTTATGGCTACAGTTATCGCCGTTGTCAAGGGTGATGGAAACAACGCAGTATTTGCTACGGCAGATACTGCTGCTCAGACAGCATTTAACACCGCAATGGCCAATATCGTGGCCGCATCAACAACCACGCCGTTTATCGCCGCATCTAACAGCAACATCATGGAAGAGAGTGGGGGAACGTTCAATGTGCAGTATTACGCCCTGGTGAAGTACACCACCTGATTTGTCATCTTCATTTTTTCACTTTTCAATATTTTTTATGGCGTACAACGATCCTAAAAAAACGTTCCTTACCGGAACAGGTACTACCCCGGCGCTGGCAAAGACAGATTTCGACACCAATTTTGCCACGCTGATGAATTCGGCCACCGGCCCCATTGAGGGCGTACTGGGCATCGCAATCTGCAATTCGGGTTTAACGTCCCTGAGCGACAGCCAGGCTACAGCATTTTCTTACACCTTCTGGGCACAAATCCAGTATAGCACCAAATCGTAACCGATGGCAAGTAACATATTAGTAAACACCTTTGTGACGGGGGCAACAGACATGAATGAGGCCACGGCATTAAGCAATTTTGTTACTGCTATGTCGGCGGTAACCACTTACCAGAATGTACCAATTACAGTGATCGCAGCCGCGTGCGATATGGTAGTTGACCAGGGTCAGTTATACTATAAATTCTGGGCGTTTATACAATACTACAGCGCGTAAATGGCCAAGACACCTAACATATTGCTTACTACTATAGTAACCGCTGTAGGCCTTGGGGGTTTTTGGTGGTTAAAGACGCATAAGAACCCGTTTGTTACTGCCGCTCAGGGGAGTATGCACCTGAACATGAAGATACAGGGCATACATGCCGAAAACGACGGTACTATCAACATGGATATCCATATCCTGAATACCAACAGCGCGCCTTTTGAAATACAAAGCATAGTGGGCGATCTGTTACTGAACGGACATGTGATAGCTGCAGTAAAAATGTTTGGTGACTACAATGTGAAGGGTAACAGCGAACAGACTATACCGGTGATGATGCGGATAATATCCATGAACCTGATGCAGCAGGTAAGGGAAGTGTTCCAGCGCCGGGGATCATCGCTGGAGCTCGCGGGCGACATCAATGTAAACAATCATTCCTTACCCTTTAAAATGCGTCATACGATATGAAATTGGGTGCAAAGTTACCGGGCAGTGAGCCACAGTCTTTTATAAGTCCTAGTGAAGATCTCACTCCGGAAGAACACGAACGGTATAATGCATTTCTGGCCATGTATTGGGAGAAACTGAAATTGGATCCGAGAGGCTGGGCCATAAATTACATGACAGTCATACCGTACAAGAATTACGAAGCCTGGTACGAGTTTGAACAACAATTAGAAAAAGAAAAAGACAATGGTTAGCAGCTCTCACATATCTAATCAGGTTCCTTACTTTGGCAACAAAGAAGTGATAGTCGACGATCATGATACTAACGATATCATCAAGTGGATCCGGAAGGAACACCCGACGCACGCAAAGAGCTATGATAAGATATCTGAAATGCACTGGCAGGGTAACGCATATGATACGGCCCGGCATTTGTTCGATTTCTGTAAAGACAACATCACTTACCGGGTTGAGCATCCGGACGATCAGACGATCAAAAGCCCTGGTGCAATACTGCATCACGGTTACGGCGACTGTAAACACTATGCAAGCTATATAGTGGGCGTATGCGATTCGCTCAGGCGCATGGGCTACCCGGTGAAAGCACATTACCGGTTTACAGCAGATCTGCCAACGGATCCGAAGACCGGCGGAGAAATGGAGGTGCACCACGTTTTTGCTGTTGTGTCTGATGCTCCCGGCTCTGTGTCCGGATCAATCGGTTATCCCAGGGGAAGCAAGGGCAACCAGTGGGGGCACGACAAAATAAGGGATTACGCCTGGAATAACGGTTTACGCCTGGTGCATGGCTACGAGGTAACAGCCAGGCGCGGAATAGATGGCACCGATACGGAAATTTATGTGGATCCTGTTTTATCGGGCTTTAACAAAAAGCCTCATTATTATAACATCAAAGATGTACAATGTATGCCACTCTCGAGAATTTCCGGTACCGGATCTGAAGACTACCAGTCTGTAGGTAAATTCAAGAATATTTTTAAGGATATCGCGCACGGCCTGCAGGTTAATGCTCAGAACATCAACAAGGGTATTAAAAAAGCAGAGCACGGACTGGCGGTAGATGCAGCGAACCTTAAAAAGGGCACGCAGCAGACACTTAAGAAAGCCGGCAAGCTGGCGAAAGATGTTAAAAATGTAGTGCTGAAAGTGGGTGTGGCACCGGCACGAAATGCATTCCTGGCGCTGCTGGATCTGAACGTGTTCAACATGGCAGTGAAGCTGCACGACACATTGAAAGCCGGCGGAGCTCACGCGACAGGCCTGCAGAACGACTGGAAGAAACTGGGCGGTGATGTTTCCAAGCTGGCGCATGCCATTGCCAATGGTGTGAACTGGCATAACAAGCACGGCCGCGGGAAGGCCGTACACGGCATTGGCAACCGGCAGGTAGGTGTAGTAGCCATTGCGCCTATACTGGCACTGGCGGGCACTATAATAGCAGCACTGAGCCAATACCTGCACCTGACTGAGGCAGATAAAAAGAACCTGGGCGAACAAACGCAGCAGGGCGTTATGCAGCTGGCGCAAAGCACGTCCACCGCTACCGATATCGCAAACGGTGATCACGGGCCTGAAGCAGCTGCAGCGCTGAACACGATAACCGCTGCACCAGGTGCGGCAAGTATGAACGTATCGACCGGTGTCGACGAGAACGGCGATCCTACGGTGATGGTTCACGATGTGCAGCACCCATCGTTAGCGAAAGCCGGCACACCCGGAGGCGGCGCGAACAATGATGTAAGTGCTCCAGGGGAAGTAACCGACATCGATCCAAATCCTGCAGCTGCAGGAACACCAGGCGCAACAGGTGCGTTCGACATAGCTTTTGGGAAGGTGTCAAAGTATGTGACTGAAAACCCCGGCAAAGTAGCACTGGGTACAGTAACCGTATTTGCGTTGGGATATGCCTTCACCACTAAGCGGAAAAGAAGATAGTTTATTCATTTTTAAATACATAAATATGGCTACCAAGCGAAAGAAAAGGTCGGCACCACGGAAGGTGGTAGTCGTATCTAAAACAAAGCACCGCAGGCGCAGAGTTAGCGGCACTTCTGTAGGGCGCACACACCACAAACCACGTAAGCGCCGGCGGGTAAGCGGCGCTGTAGGCCGCACACACAGGCCAAGAAGGAAAAGAAGATCTGTAGGCGCTACTATGAGCATGAACACGCTGAAGGAAATTGCAAAAATGGCAATTGGCGCTACTGCAGGTGTGGCGGCTAACAACCTGATCATCTATCCGGCTGAAAAAATGATATCCGACCGCATGCCCATGGCCGGCAAGGCTATGGGATTCCTTCAGGCAGTACTGGGCGGCGTGATCACACTGAAGGCAAAGGGGAACATGGGCAAAGCTTTCGGGCTAACGATCTTAGCCGGCGGCGCTCAGGCTATCGTAAGGCAGTTTAAGTTAGGAGATCATATTCCTGGTATCAGCGGCCCCAACGATGAATATACCACACTGAAAATACCGGTAGCCGGCAACAACCAGCTAACAAGCATGGTAGCCGGTATCCTGGACAGCAACCAAACGCCTAATCTGCCTTATGTTGCCAACACCGGCGGCGGGCACTATCGCGGATCATCGCACTACCGGCACCACAGCCGCGCAAATAATTCCGGAATGGAGAATAGCGGCGGAAACCGGAATAACGATCCCAGGATGAAGAGTTATGTGGCCGGTGATGGCGACGACCTGTTACTGGGTAAAGTGTAAGACAAAACTATTTTTTTAATTTTTAATACTTTCTTTTTATGAGCATGACGCTTGCAAATAAAGATATCAGGGAAAACTTTCACGCAGCGGTACATACGCTCGAGGCGAATAACCCCGGTGAAAAAGTTAACCTGGATCAGTTAACTCAGGGATACGTGAGATCAGAGGTAACACTTTTGGTCAATAACAGTACGCTGACGTGGCCCATCGTGGACACACAGCAGATATCGGGAAGCCCGATAACACCAACTATGCGCCTGCTTCCGGAACAGGATTCTTTTGTCGTGGGCGCTTTGGGCTTTTGGATAGAGCTGTACAGCTTCATCGGATCGCAGGAAAATCCGGACTTTACGACCGGCAATAACTGGGGCCCTGTAACCTATCCTTCAGCATTCGACAATAACGGAACAGGTGTAGCCTGGGCACCTGGCACCATGATGTTCTGGAAAGGCTACATCAGTGTCGAGGTGAATAAAAAGGTACTGATACCTTACTGGGATACATACCGGCACTTCAAAGCGCCCATCACTCAGGCAGCTGTCGGTACTACCTCAAACACCTGGAGCGGGTACCTGCAGAAAAACAGCATCGACGGGGGAGTGGATGCCTTTTACCCGGTAGAGCCGGTTTGGGTGATCGGTGGCGGCCGTCAGAACCTGATCAAGCTTAACCTGCCTTCAAACATTCCTGGTACTATTACTCCCTTCAGTTTGGGAGGCCTGGGATATGGTACAAGTTTCGTCGGAAAGGCTATTCTTTTCTTCAGGGGAATCTGGGCACAAAACAGTACTGCAGTACGTTAATTCTTTTAATCAAAAAGTGGTCGTGGATCCACGGCCACTTTTTAAAATACTTTTTATGTCAGCTTCAACAATGTGGGTAACGCCCAATTGCTTGCTTATCGAATGCATCATTAACCCGTCGGTAGGCGTAACCAGTACTATTAACCCCTTTGGCCAGCAAAAGGAAATGCAGAATAAAAAGGTAGTGGCCATGGAGTCTTTCAGCAACCAGGATCAGCGCTTTTCACCTATCAGCACCATTAACCCGGTCGTTAACCAGTCTGTATTTCAAACTTCATTCCTGACGCTGTACCGGGCCAGTGTGCCGGCACATAAGAACCATTCAGGGCAAATGTTCCCGGCCAGTAACGAGGGCCTGTACTACGACAAAATACCATTGTGCCGGCTCAGGCTCGTTACAAACATGGATCAGACTGCAGCTAATACCACCAGTGCCAGCAATATGATGTTCCGGATTAAGCCGGCTGAAATGTCGTGGACAAAGTCTTATGTATGGTGCAGCCCGTCTACAGCCATCTCTCAGGCGCAAAGTGCGTTATTCCTCGTTCACTATTTAAACCAGGAAGAGGACTGGGAACCATACATGTAATGGCGGTCAACATAGAACATAGGGATATTGAAAGTCTGCTTTCAGCATTTGATTTCTTCAATACTGACAGCTGGGCCATCTATATGGGACGTGATCAGCGTACTGCATTCAGTGGCCAGTCGAAAGATGAAGCTGAAGATAAGCTGCAGGACTACTTGAAGATGATAGAGCAGAGCGGTAATTCAGCTGTGTATACTTTACGTGTCTATCCGGAAGGAACCAAGAACATCAGCACCAAGACACCAAGCAACGGCAGCACTACTTTTATGCTCAACCCTGCCACCGGTGTCACCAGGACAGAGAACGGCACGGTAATCATAGATCGCACACAGGGCAAAGGAGTAGGGGATACCGGGAATAACATGATGTTTAACATACTCATGCAGCGCCTGGACAAAACAGAGAGCCAGCTGGAGCAGGTGCGCAAAGAAAACTTTCTCCTTCAGATGAAAATCCTCGATGACAAAGTAAGTCATGCGATAGCCGGCACACAGGAAAAGGAAAAGACCTGGTGGGAACAGATGATTGAAATGTTCGACAAAAACCCGAACATGGTCGGCAACATCATTAATCCCGTCAAGGACGCTATAAAGGAATTTATCCCTGGTAAGGGAAAAGATTATATTATTCAAAATACTACGCAGCCGGTGGCAGGTACGACCGCGAAGGAAGAACCAAAACCTGCAGAAAAAAACGAGGATATGAATACTGAAGAAACAAACGTTGACATTGAAGACGGGTTTGCTCCGGACGCAAACGGAGAGCGTCATCATCCGTTCATTAAGGAAGAAGAACGGAAGCTATCTGAAAAGGAACGGGAAAAATTGGCAGCTGAGCGCCTGAAGGCCTGTAATGAAGAACAGATGCACGATGTGCAGACGGCCTGCCTGGACAGTATAGAAAACCGCATAGGTACTGAAACGCTGACACGTATGCTGATAGCTGTAGCCATGATGAATGACAAGAACATAAATAAATTGTTAAACCATCTGGATTAATGGATCGTCAACCACATCAACCACTTATACCTACTGGTACGCATTTTTGGCATACTAATGCTTCAGATACCTGGTTTGAGCCATTTAACCAGGCTACCTTTTTCAATTACGATCCTAATTCGTCGCTCCTGGTTAACAATTTTCCTATACCTGCAGCGCAAATAGTTGGGGGTGTTCTTTATCCTACAAACTTCAAAATAAACCTGAACGCCGGCGAAATCAACCCGACTAAAATGATCATAGATATAAATGGCAGCGCTACTGCAAACTGCTGGATCGTGTACACACAATATTTAGGCCTGGAGCATATATGATAGACGTAGCAAACAGTAACCCGGCAAGCAGTGGTGCAATACCTGGTACGCTATGGCCGAAAGCCGGGCCTATCCAGGAAGTTACAGCCAGTGCTTACACATTGCTGTCTACAGATGCTACAATTATCAACAAATGTGTATCATCGCCCACACTAACAGTAACCATAGATGCAGCGCTTATATCAGCTGCACAGGATGGCGCTATATTTGAGTTTAAAATTCCATTCGGTGTCACAACCGGATTCCGCATAAATTCAGTACTGGCACCCATCGACGGCAATACCACTACTCTGATATCCGGAGTAACGCCGGCTTCGTTCGGGATCCAGTTCAAAAAGAATGTTATCAACCCTTATTTTATCATCCTTTGGTCACCACCGGCGGTGTCTCCTGGTTATTGGCCCGTGAGCGGAGATATGAAAATAGTCTTTGGCGGGCCATACAGTGTGTTGCCGACCAATCAAACTATTCTCTGTGATTTCCCTGCAGGTGTATCCAATCTCTTTTTCACAGGATCATCGCTGGCGCTGCTGAATAATGGTCAGATATTTGTTTTCAAGATCATCAGCCTAACTACAGATATCCGTATTACCGGCGCTGTAATAGATAACAATGTAGGCGCTACTGTGATCAGTGGAGCGGTCGCGCTCAATTCCCTTACCATACAGTTTGAAAAGTTGACCAATAAATTTTGGATCATATGAGTTACGATACTAACGCGCTTACACTGGCGGGCCAGAACCCTTCCTTTTATTCAGGTGGCCAGGTTGCAGCGCCCACTACCAAAACGGCTAATTACACAGCTACAGGGGCCGACTGTGTGATATTATGTAACCCGGCTTCAGGTAATATTACCATCACGCTGCCGGTTACAAATATTACTGCAGGAAAGGTGTTTTATGTAAAGCGGATAACTTCCCTGCTCAACATACTTACAGTTGTTGTTACCGGCGGTGCGCTTATCGACGGCGCGGCAAGTGCTGTAGTATCTGCACTCACATTTGCAGATATGCAGGTAGTGTTTGACGGAACAAATTATTTTATTCTGTGAACCTGGAAGCACACATAGGAGCTTCAGGCCTGGAGGTTGGTTCTTTAACCGATTCGTTAAAGAAGTATGCAGCCAGCTGGAGCCAGCCGGCTACAGCTCCAGCGAGCTCCACACCTTCAAAGCCGGCGGAATCGGATGCAAAGGCTAATACAATCGCGGCGCTGTATGCCCAGATAGTTGATGTGGCCAATGATTTCCGGGCCGTTGGTTTTCCTAATACACTTGCTACAACATACGCGATCGCGCAAATGATGTTCGAAAGCAACTGGATGACCAGCCATGTTGCCCATGTAGATAATAACTACAGCGGTATAACCTGGCTTAACAAACCGTACCAGGATGCAACCAGGGGACTTCCTAAACCTATGAGTGAGGGCGGCGGATATTATGCTCACTACAAAGATTTCAGGGCATACGCTAAGGACTATTTGCGCGTGCTCTCCCTGAACACCGGCGGCAAGGGTCGCCCCATCGACGCGACTACCTCGACAGATTACTTTGTCCGGCTGCATGCAAACAAGTACTTCCAGGCCGATCCGGCCGCATATGCCAGGAACCTGAACAGTGCATTGAACAAAGTAGGGGATGCGCTCAGGTGGGGAGCAGCCCAGGACAAGAAATTTACACAGCAGTACAACCAGGGGGAAAGGACTTTTACCGAAACAGCCGGCAAAGGATTAACCTCTAATGCTGAATTTGATACCAAAGGTTTCCTGATCACATTAAAGAACTGGGCTAATGACAATCCTTTAAAAGCGTTCGGCGCTGCAGCGCTGACGGTCATAGCCATAACCAAAATAGCAAAATGAGCTTTTCCGAGAAATTCAAGTGGCATTTACGTCACATCGTCATCGATCACAAGCACAAACGAATTCTGCTGCAGGTGATGTGGGATAATAACGGTTATATCAACCTCGATGAATTCAGGCAGATAAAAGCCGGCAATTTCATGCAATTCCTGCCTACTGATCTGTCACACATATCTATAGAGGTGCGGCAGGAAATAAAGGCGCTGTTAGCCTCTAATTACGTTGTAGAGCCGGTATTCTTCCAGGGCATACAAAACGAGGCAAAAGAATTTGCAGTACTGCAGCTGACACCGATAGAAGATCCCACGCTGATCAAGTTGGCCACCAATTAGTTTTTTCACTTCTAAATATAAATTTATGAGAACACGTATCAGGCCCGGCGGGCCAATGTTCAGCGGCGGCATTCTTGAAGATATGCCAAATATTGCCGGCATTAAGCTTACTGAAGAACAACAGAAGCAGTACCAGGAGTACATCAGACAACAGGAGCAGGAGCAGGAGCTCCAGTATGAGCAGGAGGAACATGAGCGTACAAAACGAAAGATAGAACAAATTGCAGATCTTGTAAATGGCGCTCTCAGTCATATACAAACCCATCCGGTATTATCGAAACTAATGGGTATTAAATTGAGGAATACACCGGCGGAATTTGCCAGGGAAGCATTACCTGCAGTTATTGCTACGTATCCGGAACTGACACCGGACGAAATATCGGCCAAAGCCGTGGCAATTGGCATATCTATGCATTCGATGTTATCTGAAAGTTAGATATATTTGCTTTCAAAACTTTCGCTATGACAAGAATCTTTATTGCAGCCCTGGTATTTATCCTGGTGTGTGCATCCCAGGGCTTTATACCTAAGCCGAACAATTACGACAAAGATATGGCCCGGGTTACCAAGTATCAGGGGCTATATGTGTTCATGCAGTGCCAGCCACTGGGCGAGTACCAGGAGCTGGGCACGGTTAAGAAAACCGGTATCGTTTGGAACGGTGATCCTACAGAAATGTATGAGACGCTGGTGAAGAAGGCCAAAAAGAATTATGATGATGCCCAGGGGATCATTTTTGATGATGTGAAGATGGAACATGCCACTGTGATAAAATTTAAGTAACCGAATTGAATTTAATAGTAATCAGAGCCTGGTATTCTTGCCAGGCTATTTTTATTTACATTTGTTTCATGGTTCTACCTGGTGAAGATATTACAATTGTAAAGGAGTTTGAAAGTCTCAACGAGGTAGTCAAGTATATGCATTTGGTAATTTTTATGTGTCTTATGGCCCCGATATTGAGGTGGGCAAGTGCATTTTTTTAGGTCCCGCAAGTGAATTCTTATCTATAACAGGAATATTTTTAATGATCAATTAATATGGAAACAGTACCGGCTTACATAGACTATTCAGAGATAGGATTACAGCAGCCCAGGACAAAGGCAACTTTTATATTCATCCGGGCACTGGTGCAAAAGTATTATTGGAACTATGCTGCGGATGGAGATCCTGAAGTACATTTTATGTGTCCGTCAATTTTCATGGCAAAACATTTTCCTACCATTGAAGCTGCTAACATTATCCTGGATAAAATTAGAGACTTACCGCAATTCAGGAACTTAGATTTAGAAGTTTGGCAGTGTCCTAAGTAATGTCGGACATTTATTGTGTACTTTACATAAAAGGAGTTATAGAACAGCGGTCTCTGCGCGCTCCGGATCAACCGGCGGCCGGCCGCGCGCAGCCTGGCAACCGGCAACCATCAAACCCGCGCCAATACTCACTTTCTATTTTCATGTATCTTTTTTTGAGTTTTGACAAAATATTTTTGTGATTTTAATGAATGGTGCTATATTTGTCGGACATTTATTGTACCGATGGCAGTTAAATTAGAAAGTGAGAATTTTTTTAGT
>Ga0105245_10002920_pt1 | contig 15346 bp, 13 predicted proteins | sample KBSM54metaG_FD_81523 | JGI IMG/M metagenome (GOLD analysis project Ga0105245, IMG submission 81523) | Miscanthus rhizosphere microbial communities from Kellogg Biological Station, Michigan, USA - KBS M5-4 metaG | ecosystem: Host-associated > Plants > Roots > Rhizosphere > Soil | place... | reverse complement strand
TTGCGAGGGCCGGTTGTATTGGCGGACATATCGGAGAGCACGACGTCGGCGCTGCCGCCCAGCATGTCCTTCAGAATTTCCGTCGCGCTGCTGTCGTTGAACTCGAGCTGCGCGAATTCGACCTGCGGCACCGCGTCCATCGCCAGCAGGTCGATCGCAATCACACGCCCGCCCTCACCCGCCTTGACGCGCTGCGCCGCCACCTGGCTCCAGCCGCCCGGCGCCGCCCCGAGATCAATGACCTTCGCGCCGGCTTTTAGGAATTTGTGCTTGTCGTCGATCTCGATCAGCTTGTAGGCCGCGCGCGAGCGGAAACCCTCACGCTTTGCGCGCGCCACGTAAGGGTCGTTGAGTTGGCGCTCGAGCCAGCGCCGCTGTGCCAGCGTCCGGTTGCCGCCGCGCACAGTCACTTTGCCGCGTCCGCTCGGCCGCTTGCTCATGCCGTCTCCTGCCACGCACCATCGGCGCGCATCAGCTCGACCAGCATGCCTTCGCGCAGACCGCGGTCGGCCACACGCAACCGCGGACACGGGAACGCGCGGCGAATCGCTTCGAGGATGGCGCAGCCCGCCAGCACCAGGTCGGCCCGGTCGGCGCCGATACAAGGATTGGCGACGCGATCGCTGTAGCTCATGCGCATCAGACGGTCGACGACACCCCCAATCTCGTCCTCGCTCAGCCAGCAGCCGTCGACGCGCCGGCGATCGTAGCGCGGCAGATCGAGATGCACGCCGGCGATCGTCGTCACCGTGCCCGACGTGCCGAGCATGTGCATGCCGGCCATGTCGCTCCCTTGCGCAGTGGCGAACGGCGCGACATGCGCAGCGACCTCGCTCACCATGCGCTCGAATATCTCGGGCGTGACGTTTTCACCGCCGTGACGCTCGGCGAGTGTCACCACGCCGACAGGGAGCGATACCCATCCCACGATGCTGGGCTTGGGCGGCCCGCCTCCGGCCGGCACGGACGGACCAAGCTTGACGAGTTCGGATGAACCGCCGCCGATATCGAACAGGACCACGCCGCGCGACTGCGGGTCGATCAGCGGCGTGCAGCCCGTGGCCGCGAGCGCCGCTTCGGTTTCGCGGTCGATGATCTCGAGGTCGAGCCCGACGAGGTTGCGCACCTGCGACTGGAAATCCGCGCCGTTGTCGGCCGCGCGGCAGGCCTCGGTCGCTATCAGCCGCGCACGTGTGACCCCGCGGTTGCGCATCTTGTCGCGGCAAATCGTAAGCGCATCGATCGCGCGCGACACCGCGGCCGGGCTGAGCCGGCCCGTGCCTGACACGCCCTCGCCGAGCCGGATGATGCGCGAAAAGGCATCAATGACCCGAAAGCCGTCTCCGGTTGGGCGCGCGATCAGCAGCCGGCAATTGTTGGTGCCGAGGTCGAGGGCGGCGTAGGTCGCGCCGCCACGATCGTCGTTCCCCGACTGGGAATCGTGGGAGCCATGGGGCGAGCGCCGACCCCGGCGCGCGCCATGGCGCATGCGCTCACGCGCAGGGTCGAGGCTCCCGGTCTCCCGGGCCTCGTCGTCCATCAAAAACCTTCCTGCCGCGCCGAAGCTTTCCTTCAAGCTCGACGGCTGCGGCCGATTTCCTTCGACTTCGGGAACCAGTCTAGCAGCGTGCCCACCTCGCGCAACACGCGGCGGTTGCTGGTTTTTTCACCGTCGCCCGGGATCCTGCCCGCGCCTGGAGCGCTACCCCGGCATGTCCGCGCAATCCTTGTGGCGGTAGGCCGCGTCGTCTATGTCAGGGGCACGATTCAACCCCCAGAAAATTGCGAACAAAGCCATGAACGTGCACGACAATCCTCAGGCTTGGGCCAAAGACATTGTGGCGGCGGAAAAGTTCGCGGTCGGCCAGCCGGTGCCCCGTATCGAGGACCCGAAGCTTATTCAGGGTCAGGGCACTTATACCGACGACGTCACCCTGCCCGGACAGGTGTACGCGATCATGGTGCGCAGCCGTTACGCGCACGGAAAGATCAAGAAGCTCGACGTCAGCGCGGCGCGGAAAATGCCGGGCGTGCTCGCGGTCTATACCGCCGAAGAGATCAACGCCGGCGGCTACGGCCCGCTCAAGACGGTGATGCCGCTGAAGAACCGCGACGGCTCGATGATGAAGGTGCCGGTGCGCTTTGCGCTGGCGAGCGAGAAGGTCCGGTTCGTCGGCGATCCAATCGCCTGCGTGATCGCTGAGACCATCAATCAGGGCAAGGACGCGGCCGAAGCTGTCGAACTCGACGTCGAACCGCTGCCGGTCGTGACCGAGCCGCGCGAAGCCGTGAAGCCCGGCGCGCCGCAGATCTACGACGAAGCGCCCGGCAATGTCGCGGCCGACTGGACCTTCGGCGACAGCGCCAAGGTTGCCGAGGCGTTCAAGAATGCGGCGCATGTCGTGAAGATGCCGCTGCGCAACACCCGCGTCGTCGTGGCGTCGATGGAGCCGCGCGGCTTCGTTGCGAGCTACGACAAGGCGACCGAGCGTTTCACCGTCTACACCGGGGGCCAAAGCACCTTCGGCCAGAAGATGGCCACCGCTGAAGTGCTGAAGGTGCCGCCGGACAAGATCCGCGCCATCCTCAACAACGTCGGCGGTTCGTTCGGCATGAAGGCGCCGGTGTTTCCGGAATACATCTGCGTCGCGCATGCTGCGCGCGCGCTCGGGCGGCCGGTCAAGTGGATCGACGAGCGCACCACCGCGTTCCTTTCCGATACACACGGCCGCGATCACGACCAGGTGGTCGAGCTCGCGCTCGACAAGGATGGACGTTTCCTTGCCGTGCGCACCACCGGCTACGGCAATTCGGGCGCATACATCTCGATGATGGGCACCATGCAGCCCACCATCACCACGATGAAGAACACCATCGGCGTCTACAAGACGCCGCTGATCGAGCAGAACACCAAGCTCGTCTTCACCAACACGACGCCGATCGCGCCGTATCGCGGCGCCGGCCGCCCCGAGGGCAACTATTACATGGAGCGGCTGATCGACCAGGCCGCGCGCGAAATGGGAATCGACCGCGTCGAGATCCGCAAGCGCAATCACATCAAGCCGCGCGAACTCCCCTACAAGGCGCCGAGCGACAACGTCTACGACTCCGGCGACTTCCCCGCCCTGTTCAAGCGCGCGCTCGAGCTCGCCGACGTCAAGGGGTTCGCCAAGCGCCGGAAGGAGAGCAAGAAACGCGGCAAGCTGCGCGGCCTCGGTTTCGGCAGTTTCCTCGAACAGACCGCGCCGGCGGCGAAGGAACTCGGCGGCATCCGCTTCGAGAACGACGGCACCGTTACCATCATCACCGGCTCGAAGGATTTCGGCCAGGGCCACGCCTCGCCGTTCGCGCAGGTGCTCGCCACCAAGCTCGGAATTCCGTTCGACAAGATCCGTCTGCACCAGGAAGACAGCGACCAGTTGCCGCTCGGCGGCGGCACCGGGGGCTCGAAATCGGCGATGATGAGCGGCAACGCGGTTGCCGAAGGCGCACAGAAGGTGATCGACAACGGCAAGCAGATCGCCGCCGTTGCGCTCGAAGCCTCGGCCGGTGACATCGAGTTTGCCACCGGGCGCTTCAAGATCGCAGGCACCGATCGTTCGATCGGAATCATGGAACTCGCCGCCAAGCTGCGCGGCGGCCTCAAGCTGCCGGCCGACGTGCCGCAGACGCTCAACGTCATGCACGTCAGCGACGGCGTGCCGTCCACCTTCCCCAATGGCGCGCATGTCTGCGAGGTCGAGATCGATCCGCTGACCGGCGTTACCGAAGTGGTGAAGTATGTCGCCGTCAACGACTTCGGCACCGAGCTCAATCCGCTGCTCGTGCTCGGTCAGGTGCACGGCGGTCTCGTGCAGGGCATCGGCCAGGTGCTGATGGAGCACACGGTCTATGACGACCAGGGTCAGCTGCTCACCGGCTCGTTCATGGATTACGCCATGCCGCGTGCCGACGACGTGCCGAACTTCGAGACGGAAAGCCTCCCCTACCCCGCCAAGACCAATCCGCTCGGCGTGAAGGGCTGCGGCGAAGCGGGCTGCGCGGGCTCGCTCGTGTCGGTCAACAACGCGATCGCCGATGCACTCTACGACATCGGGATCAAGAATCTCGAGATGCCGGCAACACCCGAACGCGTCTGGCAGGCGATCCGCACAGCGCCCGGGGCGGCAAAGTAACAGCGCCCGCGTACCTTCCGTCGCTGCGCAGACGAGCTATGCGCGGAAGCGCGCGTGGGGCTCTGCCCTATCGACGCGCGATTAACATATGCATGGTACCGGAACGTCCCGACCGATGACCGCAGAAACTCCCACCATTCCGCTGCCCTCCGTGCACGCGGCCGAAGTACGCGTCACCGGCAGCGTGAGCGCAGCGCATTTTCTGAGCCACTTCTATTTCCTGTTGCTGCCGCCGGTGTTCATGGCAGTGCGCGGCGAATATTCGGTGAATTACACCGAGCTCGGCTTCGCCATCACGGTCTTCAACATCGTCTCGGCCATTTTCCAGACACCAGCCGGTTTCCTCGCCGATCGCGTCGGCCCTTATCTCGTGCTGGTCGCGGGCCTCGCGCTTGAAGCCGTCGCGTTCGGCCTCGTCGGCGTCGTGCATTCCTATTGGTTCATGGTCTTCATGTTCGGCGTCGCCGGCCTTGCCAACACCGTGTTCCATCCCGCCGACTACGCGCTGCTCTCGCACCATGTGGCCAAAGAACGCGTCGGCCGCGCGTTCTCCTTTCACACCTTCTCCGGCATCCTCGGCGGGGCGGTGGCGCCGGCGAGCGTGCTGTTTCTCGAAAAGGTCATCGGCTGGCGCGGCGCCTTCATCGTCGCGGCGATCCTCGGCGCCGTCGTCACCCTCATCCTGCTCGCGCTGCGCAGCGACTTCACGCAGGGGCCGCATATCGCCCGCCGCGCCCAGGCCGACGCCGGCGAAAAGACCAATAATTGGGAATTGCTGATGTCGGGGCCTATTCTGCGCAGCTTCGCCTTCTTCACAGTGCTGGCGGTGAGCGCGGTCGGAATCCAGAACTATTCGATTGCGGCGCTGCACGACCTGTTCGGAACGCCGCCGGGGCTCGCCAACGCCGCATTGACCAGCAACCTGCTGCTCAGCGCCATCGGGGTCGCGGTCGGCGGCGTCCTCGTCGGCCGCATCGGCAACCACGGCTGGTTCGCCGCCTTCGGCATCTGCGTCAGCGGCGCCGCAATCCTGGTGATCGCCTTCGTTGATTTCGGCACCGCCGCCCTGCTCTTGATGATGGGCATCAGCGGCTTCACGTCGGGCGTGATCATGCCGTCGCGCGACATGCTGGTGCGCGAAGTGACGCCGCCGGGCTCGTTCGGCACCGTGTTCGGCTTCGTGACCACCGGATTCAACGTCGCCGGCGTGCTGTTCCCGGTCGCCTTCGGCGCGCTGATGGACTACGGCCACCCGCGCGCGGTGTTCGTCGTGTCGGCGATCTGCTGCTTCCTGGCAATCGCCACGGTCGTGACCATTCGCAAGCCGGCGCCGGTTGCCCGCTAGCGCCCACGCGCTAAGATACGGCCATGACTCTTAAGTCGCTCGGCTACATCGGCCTGCACGCGGCCAACGTCGATGACTGGCTCGCCTATGGCACGCGCCTGCTCGGGATGCAGGTCGCGGACAGGAGCGCAAACACGCTCGCGCTGCGCATGGATGATCGCAAGCAGCGGGTGATCGTTCACGCTGACGGCGGCGAAGGCGCGGCTTTTCTCGGCTTCGAAGTCGCCGACAGCGCGGCGCTCGACGCGCTCGCGGCGCGCCTCGAAGCGCACAAGGTGGGCGTGGCGCGCGGCGCGCGAGCGCTTGCCGACGAACGGCACGTGGCCGACCTCATCGTTTTCAACGATCCTGTCGGCAACCGCATCGAAGTCTTTCGCGGCCCGGAAATCGCCGGCGAGGCGTTCACGCCCGGACGCGCCATCTCCGGCTTCCGCACTGGTCCGCTCGGCATGGGGCACGTGGTGATCACTGCGGCCCGCTCGGACGATATCATTCCCTTTTACCGCGACGTCCTCGGCTTCCGCCTGAGCGACTTTTTCGTGCGCCCGGTGAAAGTCCACTTCTTCCATCTCAACCCGCGCCATCACACGCTCGGCATTCTGGAGAGCGGCAAGAACGGCATTCATCACATGATGGTCGAGGTCAATTTCCTCGATGACGTCGGCCAGGGCTACGACATCGCGCAGATGACGCCCGATCTGGTGCGCCAGACGCTCGGCCGGCACATCAACGACCACATGACGTCGTTCTATTCGGCCAACCCCTCGAACTTCATGGTCGAATACGGCTGGGGCGGCCGTTCGATCGATCCCGACAGCTGGCAGCCGCAGGAAGTTGTCGAGGGTCCGAGCCTGTGGGGACACGAGCGTCTGTGGTTGCCGCCGGAAGCACGCGCCGAGGCGCGCGCGCTGCGCATGAAGGCCTCGGCCGAAGGCCTGCGCATTCCCGTCGATGTCATCGACGGCAATCACAAGATCGCACCCGGCACCTGCGTGCTGTGGGATACGATTGGCGAGGCGCGCCGGCGCGGATACGCCTAGCGGTTACGCCCTCTTCAGGCCCGCGTTGGCGTCGTGCAGACAAGTGTCGATCGCGCGGAACAGCTGCGTCGGCGTGAATGGCTTGTGCAGGCAGCACGACGCCCCGAGATCGAGCGCCATGCGCAGGAAGTCCGGCGCCGGCGAATGATGCTCGCGGAAGACGTAACCCGAAATCGCGATCAGCGGAATTTGCGGCGCGCGTTGATGGAATACGCGCACGGACTCGAAACCGTTCATGCCCGGCATGAAGATATCGACGATCATCACGTCGAAATCGTCATTCTCCAGAGCATGCAAACCAGAGACGCCGCCGTCCGCGAGGACGACGTCGTAGTTCTTGTTCTCAAGCCACGTCTGAACCGCAGTGCCGACCGAAGGGTCGTCGTCGACGACAAGAATGCGCGCCATGCAAACCCCCCTTGTGCACCGAAATTGTTAGCGGGCGAATGCGAACGCAGACCGAATACAACCATGAAAATTTGATATGGTATTTGACAACCGTTGGTTCGCGGCCGAAAAACCTCGAATCATCAATGGCTGCAGGAACGTTAACTAAGCAATCTTGGGTTGTAAACGCGGCCTGGGTCCTAAGACCACTTTGGCGGTCAGGCAGGCGGCGAACGGCCTTCGTAGAGGTCACGGCCTGCAACAAGTGCCCGGATCTTGCCGTCGGCGATGCTTCGCTTGAGCATCCAGAACCCGCAATCGGGGTGGACATAAGTAACGCGGCCGGCGCCGATCACCTTTTCCGCCCGTTCAATGAACCGGGCGACGGCGTCGGCACTCTCGATCTCGGTAGTTTTGATGTCGATCACGCCGAGCCCCATGCCGATCTCCGGCCGGAGCCCGCGAAACACGTCGAGTTCTTCGGCCGGCCGCCGCGCGGTCTCCATCACCACGTGATCGCATTTGAGCGCATTGAGGAAATCGATGAGCTTGCTCCACGTCCCCTTCTGGATCGACTGCCCGCCGTAATTGCCGAAGCAGAGATGCACGGCCGGCACGGTCTTCACGGCTTCCAGCACGCGGTTGATCGCCGCCGCCGCCCATGGCCATTCATCCGGGCTGCCCGGGAGATTGGCTTCGTCGATCTGCACGACGTCGGCGTCGAGATGCTTCACCTGCTCGGCAAGCGCGTCGCCAAGCGCCATGGCGAGGTCTGGCACGCGCTTGTAATGCCGGTCGAGCAAGGTCTTCGCCAGCATGTGCGGGCCGGTAAGCGTGAACTTGAACGGCCTCGACGTCAGCCGTTTGGCGCGTGCGCACGCTTGCGGCAGATCGAGCGTGCCGGCGCTGATCGGCCCGTCCACGACCGCGGGCGGCCGCGTGCGGAAACCCATGCCGCGCTGGGCGCGGTAGGCGACGAGTTCGTCGAAGCGTATGGCCGTGCGGATGCCGGCCATCGGACGGACGAAATACTCGATCATGCCGTTCGTCTCGGGATGATTGACGTCGAAGCGCGACAATTCGCCGTCGCAGACGACGTCGATGCCGGCCTGCTCCTGCGTGCCGATCACGACTCGCGTGGCGTCGATCAGCGCCTGTTCCGAAGGGAGCGCCGCCAACCAGTCCGGCAACGGATAGGAACCGACGACCGTGGTCTTGATGCGGGGCTTGCCTGGCATTCCTTCACTCGCGCGCCGCACGCCCTTGCCGGACGGCAGGGCGTGTCGTAAGTATCCAACTGGTTACTTATAGCGCGACTGCGCGCGCGCTGTCACCCGTAAGCGCAGCTCGAAAGGCCAGCCGGTGCCCGCGTCCCAGCCAGCGTTGCCAGATCGCTTCAAGGATGTCGCACACCTCGAGGATGTGATGACGGCGCCCTCGCCCGCGCTCATCGCCGATCTCGACAAGGCGCCCGGCGACGTCATCATCCTCGGCGTCGGCGGCAAGATGGGACCGACGCTGGCCCGCCTCGCCAAGCGCGCAGCGCCCGGACGGCGTGTGATCGGCGTCGCCCGCTTCAGCGAAAAGGGGTTGCGTGAGCAACTCACCGCGCATGGGATCGAATGCATCGCCGCGGACCTGCTCGACCGCGCACAGGTCGAGGCGCTGCCGAAATCGCCCAACGTTGTCTTCATGGCGGGCCGCAAGTTCGGCTCGACCGGCTTCGAGGATCTGACCTGGGCGATGAACGCTTACGTTCCCGCGCTTGTCGCCGAGGCCTTCGTCAGGTCGCGCATCGTCGTGTTCTCGACCGGCAACGTCTATCCGTGGGTCACGCTGGCGCATGGCGGCGCCACCGAAGCGACGCCCGCGATCCCGCCGCCGGGCACCTACGCGAATTCCTGCGTCGCGCGCGAAAACATGTTCCAATATTTTTCGCGCACCCGCGGCACACCCGGCCGCATCCTGCGTCTCAACTACGCGATCGACATGCGTTATGGCGTGCTGCACGACGTGGCAACCAAAGTGAAGACCGGCAAGGCGATCAACCTCGAAGCGGGCCACGTCAACGTGATCTGGCAGGGCGACGCCAATGCCGTGACACTGCGCTGCCTCGCGCACTGCACGACGCCATCGAGCCCGATCAACGTCAGCGGCCCGGAGCACATTTCCGTCCGCTGGCTCGCCACAGAGATGGGCAAGCGTCTCGGCAAGAAGCCGGTGTTCGAGGGAAGCGAGTCCGCCCAAGGCTGGCTCACCAACACGGGTGAATCCATTCGCCTGTTCGGCTATCCGGAGGTTACGCTCGGCACCATGATTGACTGGGTCGCCGACTGGGTTGCGCGCGACATGGCGAGCCTCGGCAAGGAAACCCACTACGATTCCCGCGATGGTGCCTTCTGAGTTGACGCCGATCGCACCGCTCCGCGCCGACGAACTGGCGCAAGCCGAAGCGTTGGTCGCAGAGGCCGGCTGGAACCAGACTGCCACCGACTGGCGCGCCTTCCTCGATCTCGGAACTGTCTACTGTGTCCGCACCCCGCAAGGCGGCGTGGTGGCGACGGCGGCTACCCTTCCCTATGGGGGCCGCTTCGCCTGGATCAGCATGGTGCTGGTGACCAAGGAGTTCCAACGCCGCGGGCTGGCCACGCAGTTGCTCAACCGCTGTGTGACCGATCTGGTCGCACGCAAATTGGTGCCAATCCTCGACGCCACGCCCGCCGGGCGAGAGGTCTACCGCAAGCTCGGCTTCAAGGACTCGTGGGCCTTCCAGCGCTACGCTTGCGCGCGCATCAGGCCGGCCAAACACGTCGCGCTCCCCGACGACGTCACCGCCCGCCCGATCGCCGACGACGACTGGACGCGGCTGTGCGCGTATGACGCCAAGGTGTTCGGAGCTGATCGCAGTGCGCTGCTCGCGCGCTTGCGCGGCCGCGTTCCGGCAGTCGATTGCGTTGCCATGCGCAATGGCATGATCGCCGGCTTTGCGCTGGGCCGAGACGGCCGCGTCGCCACCCAGATCGGTCCGATCGTGGCTGACGACGAGGGCTGCGCCCGCGTCATACTGGTGCGTGCCCTCGATGCCTTGCCGGGCCCGGTTTTCATCGATGTGCCGGACGGAAAGTTCGGCTTCCTCGCGGATTTGACGACCCGCGGGTTCGACTCGCAGCGCCCACTCACCCGCATGCTCTTCCGGGTCGACGGCGCTTTCGACGACCTGCAGCGCACCTTCGCCGTCGTTGGCCCCGAGTTCGGGTAAACAAAAGAGCCGGCTGTTGCCAGCCGGCTCTCGAATTCTGCGCTCCACCAAGTCCTAGAACAGCTTCGGCGGGTTGATCGGCGGCATCTTCACGTTCTTGTCGAGGAACTCGTTGGTATAGGCCGTCTTGATGTCGTACGGCTTTTCCATCTTCAGATACTCATCGACGAGCTTGTAGTCGTCCGCCATGCGCTTGTCGTCGTGCCAGCCGAGCGCGACCGTGCGCGACGTCTCGTCGTTCATCAGCATGGTGACGAGATGCCAATTGTCGAGCTCGTTCTGGAACTGGAGCGCGCCGTTGGCTTCGACCAGCGCGTTGATGCACGGCTCCGGCTTTTTCACGCACTCCGCGAACGCCTTCTGCGTGATCTCGGTGAATTTCTTGGCCTTGTCCTTGTTGGCGGCGAGCCAGGAGCCGTTGGCGATGATCGAGTTGCCATAGAGGTTCACACCGGCGTCCTTCCACGCCAGGAAGCCCATGTCGCTGCCCAGTTCGCGCGCGAACACGTGGTGCAGGTTGAAGAACGACGTCGTGATGTCGATCGCTTTCGACTTGAGCGCGGACAGCTTCGAATTGGCGTCGATGTTGACCCAGGTGACCGAATTCGGGTCGACCCCCGCGCGCTTCGCCAGCGCTGGCCACATGGTGCGCGCACCGTCACCCGCCGGGTTGCCGATCTTCTTGCCGGCAAAGTCCTTCACGCCTGTGATGCCCGAGCTCTTCAGCCAGTACATACCCTGCGGCGAGTTGGCGTAGACGTTCATCACGCCGACGAGATCGAGGCCCTTGCCGCGGAACAGCAGCACGCCCGCCATGTCGGAGAGGCCGAGTTGCGACGCGCCCGCACCCACCTTCTGGGCCGAGGCAGCCGAGCCGCGGCCGGTCTCGAATTCGACGTCAACGCCCGCGTCCTTATACCAGCCCATTTTCTGCGCGTAGAAATACGGCGCGTGGTCGCCGCCGGCGACCCAGTTGAGCGTGAATGTGATTTTCTGCGCCGACGCAGGACCCGCTGCGAGCGCGCACGCGCCGGCCGCCAGCAGCAGTTTGAAGGCTGACTTCATATGAAACCTCCCGTGAAGACCACCGGCGAGATGTGCCGAAGTTGTTGGCAGCGCACCTCGACGGAGCACAAAGCTTCGTGGTAACTGCCTGGTTACCTCGACGATAGGAGCGCGCCCAAACCGTGTCAATCAGCGCGCAGTGTCGGTAGTGCGTGACATGAGGAAGCGCCCAACCCGCAACGGAAAACGCGATCCGGATCGGACCCGCGAGGCCATTCTCGTCGCGGCGCAAGACGAATTTGCTGCTAAGGGCCTGGCGGGCGGGCGCGTCAACGTCATCGCCCGCAATTCCGGCGCCAACAAGCGCATGATCTACCATTACTTCGGCAGCAAGAACGGGCTCTATCTTGCCGCGCTGGAGCGGGTCTATGAGGGCCTGCGCGGCGAGGAACGCACGTTGCATCTCGACCATCTCGCGCCTGAAGTCGCCATCCGCCGGCTGGTGGAATTCAACTTCGACTATTCGCGCGCGCACCCCGAACTCATCAGCCTGATCAACAATGAAAACCTCCATCGCGCCCGGCATCTGCGCAAATCGAAGAAAGTGCGAGACCTGCACAGCCCCTTCGTCAAGCTCATCCGCGACATTCTCAAGCGCGGCGTCGCCAAAGGCGTGTTTCGTCCGGGCCTCGACCCGGTCGACGTCTACATCACGATCGCGGCCGTCGGGTATTTCTTTTTATCGAACAACTGGACCCTGTCCGCGATCTTCGGTCGTAATCTCGCCGCCGAACAGGCGGTCCGCGGGCGACGCCGGCACAACGTGGACATGATCCTGCATGCGCTGCGGGCGTGAGGCAGAGGCGGTGTTTGACCCGGCGCGCGAATTCGGCAAAATGTAACCGTCTGGTTACTTGAGGCATCCGTTTCATGGCGCTTCGCTGGCAGGACTGGCCCTCGCCTGTGCTCGAGACACTGCGCCGCGGGGCGGTGATCCCGGCGCATCCGCTGGCGCTCGACGCCGGGCGCACGCTCGATCCGCGGCGCCAGCGCGCGCTCACCCGCTACTACCTCGACGCCGGCTCCGGCGGCCTCGCCGTTGGCGTCCACACCACCCAGTTCGCGATCCGTGACGTCGGGCTCTACAAGCCAGTGCTCGAGCTCGCCATGCGGACGGCAGCCGAGTGGAGCAAGCGTCCGGCCGTGATGATCGCCGGCCTCGCCGGCAGGACCGCGCAGGCGGTGCACGAGGCGCAGACTGCGCGCGGCATCGGCTATCACGCCGGCCTGCTCTCGCTCGCCGCGATGAAGGGCGCCAGCGAAGATGACCTGATCGCGCACTGCCAGGCAGTCGCCGGGGAAATTCCGCTCATCGGCTTCTATTTGCAGCCTGCCGTCGGCGGCATCGTGCTGCCCGCGTCGTTCTGGCGCCGCTTCGCCGCGATCGAGAACGTCGCCGCGATCAAGATCGCACCGTTCAACCGCTATCGCACCCTTGACGTGGTGCGCGGCGTGGTCGAGGCCGGCGCCGCCGATCGCGTCGTGCTCTACACCGGCAACGATGACCACATCGTCACCGATCTCGTCACGCCGTTCAGCGTGATGGCCGGGGGCCAGCCCGTCACCGTGCGCATCAAGGGCGGTCTGCTCGGCCACTGGAGCGTCTGGGTGAAGCGCGCCGTCGAGCTGCTCGACCGCATCCACAAGGCGGTGGCCGCCGGCCCGATCGCCCCCGACCTGCTGGCGCTCGACTCGCAGGTCACCGACTGCAACGCCGCAATCTTCGATGTCGCCAACGACTTCCATGGCGTCATCGCCGGCTGCCACGAGATCCTGCGCCGACAGGGCTTGCTTGAGGGCATCTGGTGCCTCGATCCGAAGGAGACGTTGGGGTTCGGACAGAAGGAAGAGATCGACCGCATCTACGCCGCCTACCCGGACCTCAATGACGACGCCTTCGTGCGCGAAAATCGAGAGCGGTGGTTGGCATGATGTCGCACGAACGGCGGCCGGTTCCGCGGCCAGGCGTGCCATGCGATAGTTTGCGGGGGAGCGCTCCGTGAACCGCGAAGCCTTGCAGCGTTATTCGCTGGCGGTGATCAGCCATCTGCTGCTGGTCGCCGCCTGGCATTTCTTTGTCGTCGTCGGCAAGGTGCCGAAGTTCGTGATGCCGTCGCCATGGGAGACGTTGCAGGCGCTGCTCGTCCCGAACTATCGCTGGGTGGAAAACATTACGGTCACGAGCGTCGAGATTTTCGGCGGCTATATCCTTGCCGTGGTGATCGGCGTCGCGCTCGCGCTGGTGTTCTCCTGGTCGCGTTGGCTCGAAATGATCGTGATGCCGCTGCTCGTCAGCCTCAACATGATCCCCAAGGTGGCGCTCGGGCCGCTCATCATCGTCTGGTTCAAGTACGGCATCGGGCCGAACATCATGATGGCCTTCGCCATCTGCTTCTTCCCGATCATCCTGACCACCGCGCGCGGCTTGCGCGAGGTCGAGCCTGACCTGCTCGACCTTGTGCGCACCCTCAAAGGCTCGCGCTGGCAGGTATTCATCAAGATCCAATTGCCGGGCGCCCTGCCCTACATCTTCTCCGGTATGAAGGTCGCCGCGATCCTCGCGGTTGCCGGCGCCATCGTCGGCGAGTTCCTCGGCTCCGACCGCGGGCTCGGCTACCTGATGTTGCAGGTGCAGGTCACACTCGACACCGCCGCCATGTTCATGGCCGTCATCCTGATCACGCTCATCGGCGGCCTTCTATATCTCCTCGTGCTCGGCCTCGAACGGCTCCTCGTCGTTCGCGACGCTCGCTTGCAGTGACGCCATGATGGCCGAGCCCTTCATCCACATCGCCGGAGTCAAGAAGGTCTACCGCACCCGCGGCTCCGAATTCCTCGCCGTGTCGGAGGCCACCTTCGACGTCGAGGCCGGCGAGCTCGTCTCGCTGGTCGGGCCGTCCGGCTGCGGCAAGACGACGTTGCTGAAGATCCTCGCCGGTTTGCACTCGTACGAAGCCGGCGAGGTGCACATCGGCTCGTCCACGCAGCCGTTCGATCCCTCGCGCGATATCGGCATGGTGTTTCAGTCACCGCTGCTGCTGAAATGGCGGCGCATCATCGACAATGTGTTGCTGCCGGCCGAAATCCTCGGCCTGCCGATGGCCGCAAGCCGCAATCGCGCACGCGAGCTCCTCGCCCTGGTCGGGCTAGCCGGGAACGAAGACAAATACCCCTACGAACTCTCCGGCGGCATGCAGCAGCGGGCGGCAATCGCGCGCGCCCTCATCCATGATCCCAAGCTCATCCTGATGGACGAGCCTTTCGGCGCGCTTGATGCCCTCACGCGCGAAAAGATGAACATCGAGCTCCTGCGCATCTGGCAAGAGGCGAAGAAGACGATCGTGTTCGTCACCCACGGCATCACCGAAGCGGTGTTCCTCGGCACGCGCGTGATCGTGCTCACCGCCGGTCCAGCGCGCATGGCAGATAATTTCAAGGTCGAGCTGCCGCACCCGCGCACGCTCGACATGAAGACCAACGAGAAATTCGGCGAATACACGCGGCGGATCTACCGCCTGCTGGGAATGGAGTGAGACTCATGGCGCAGCAAAGGCTTGGCATCATCATGAACGGCGTGACCGGGCGCATGGGCATGAACCAGCACCTGATCCGCTCGATTGTCGCCATCCGCCAGCAGGGCGGCGTTACGCTCAAGAACGGCGACCGCGTCATGCCCGACCCGATCCTTGTAGGCCGCAACGCGGACAAAGTGGCCGCACTGGCCAAGGCGCACGGCATCACGCGCTGGACCACCGATCTCGACAAGGCGCTCAAGGACAAGAAAGACACGCTGTTCTTCGACGCCGCCACCACGCAGCTGCGCGCCAGGCTGATCCGCAAGGCGATCGCGGCGGGCAAGGACATCTATTGTGAGAAGCCGACCGCCGATTCCTTCGACGATGCGCTCGACCTCTTCAAGCGCGCCAAGAAGGCCAAGATCAAGCACGGCGTGGTGCAGGACAAACTGTTCCTGCCCGGTCTCGTGAAGCTCAAGTCGCTGATCGACTCCGGCTTCTTCGGCCAGATTCTCTCGGTGCGCGGCGAGTTCGGTTACTGGGTGTTCGAGGGCGACTGG
>Ga0105245_10002918_pt1 | contig 15347 bp, 14 predicted proteins | sample KBSM54metaG_FD_81523 | JGI IMG/M metagenome (GOLD analysis project Ga0105245, IMG submission 81523) | Miscanthus rhizosphere microbial communities from Kellogg Biological Station, Michigan, USA - KBS M5-4 metaG | ecosystem: Host-associated > Plants > Roots > Rhizosphere > Soil | place... | reverse complement strand
TGCGCAAGAACAAGGAGTGTCGGCCTCTTGAAGTACGTCGCCGACTCAAACGAACCCCCCGGCGCGAGGTCGAATGACTGTGGCGACATTGTCCTAAAGTCAAATTAAGGAATGTTCCGGGCCGGGACTCCTGCGGTAAAGCGGTGTGGCCACGCGCCGAAGAGAGGAATTAACTGATTCCGCTAAGCATTCGATGCGCTTAGCGAAGTTTTTGCGCGGCATCGGTTGCGCCGCGCTGATCGGCACGCGATGTAGTCTTTACAATGAGTCGTGGCACCGAATGTTCTGTCACTGCGGTGCTTGGCCCGACCAACACCGGCAAGACCCATCTCGCGGTCGAAAGGCTGTGCGGCCATTCGAGCGGGATGATCGGTTTTCCGCTGCGCCTGCTGGCGCGCGAAGTCTATGACCGGGTCGTCAGGATCAAGGGCGCTGGCCAGGTTGCGCTGATCACCGGCGAGGAAAAGATCGTCCCGAAGGACGCGCGCTGGTTCCTCTGCACTGTCGAGAGCATGCCGGTGGACCGGGATCTGGCCTTTGTCGGGATCGACGAGGCGCAACTTGGCGCCGATCCGGAGCGCGGCCATGTCTTCACTGACCGCATCCTGCGCGCGCGGGGCCGCGAGGAGACGATGATCCTCGGATCCGAGGCGCTGCGCCCGATGCTCAAGGCGCTGGTGCCGGGAATCGACATCCTCAGCCGCCCGCGCTTCTCGACCCTCAGCTATGCCGGTGCGAAGAAGATCTCGCGCCTGCCCAAGCGCTCGGCGATCGTCGCCTTTTCGGCCGAGGAGGTTTACGCAGTCGCCGAGATGCTCCGCCGGCTGCGCGGTGGCGCGGCGGTGGTGATGGGTGCGCTCTCCCCGCGCACGCGCAACGCTCAGGTCGCGATGTTCCAGGCCGGCGAGGTCGATTATCTGGTGGCGACGGATGCGATCGGCATGGGCCTTAACATGGATGTGGCGCATGTCGCCTTTGCCAGCCTCGACAAGTTCGACGGGCATCGCCAGCGCCGCCTGACCGTCGCCGAGATGGCGCAGATTGCCGGCCGCGCCGGCCGCCATCAGCGTGACGGCACCTTCGGCGCGCTGGTCGAGGAAGGACCGGGTGCCTTCACGCCGGAGGAAGTGCTCGCGATCGAAGAGCATCGCTTCCCGCGCCTGGATTTCCTCTATTGGCGGGACGGCGAGCCGGACCTGTCGAGCATCGACGCGCTGGTCGCCAGCCTCGAGGCGCGGCCGGTCGAGCGCGTGCTGCGCGCCGCGCCGCAGTCGGCTGATCTTGCAGTGCTCAAGCGTCTCGCCGAGGAAGATTGGGTACGCGACCGGGTTCGCTCGCCCGCGATGGTGGCGCGGCTCTGGGCGGCGGCCGGCCTGCCGGATTTCCGCAAGCTCGGTATCGATCCGCACGCCCGCTTTGTCGGCCGGCTGTTCGGGCATCTGAGCGAAGGGCAGGGCCATGTGCCGCATAGCTGGTTCGCCGAGGAGATCGCGCGGCTCGATAATGTCGCTGGCGATGTCGAGACGCTCGCCGGGCGGATCGCGGCGGCGCGGAGCTGGGCCTATATCGCCAACCGCCCCGACTGGCTCGCTGATCCGGCCCATTGGGCGGCCCGCGCCGCCGCGGTCGAGGAGCGGCTGTCCGACGCCCTCCATCTCAGCCTCGCCCAGCGTTTCGTCGACAAGCGCACCACCATGCTGCTCCGCCAGATCGGCGCTGATCGCGGCGCGCTGCCGGTGGTGATCGGGCCTGAAGGCGATGTGATGGTCGAGGATCATGCGATCGGCCGGCTCGACGGTTTCCGCTTCACCGTGGCGGCCGATGCGCGCTATAGCGACAAGCGCCTGCTGCTCGCCGCTGCCGAACGCCGCCTCGGCGACGAGCGTGCGCGCCGGGGCAAGGCACTCGCGGCTGCGGCGGATTCGGCGCTGGCGCTCGATGACGGCGATAATCGCACGATTTTGTGGGATGGGCTGGCGGTCGCGCGGCTCGGTCCCGGCCAGAGCTTCGTGCGCCCCCGGGTGAAGCTCGATCGCGCGCTGGATTGTCTGGATCGCGGCCTTCAGGCGAACGTCCAGGCGCGGCTCGAAACATGGCTGGCCGATCAACTCGCGCGGCGACTCCCAGGCCTGATCGCACTCGATTCGGCGCAGCGCGATCCGCTGGCGCCACCAGCGCTGCGCGCGGTTGCCGCGTCGCTCGTCGGCGCGGGTGGCATCATCGGCCGGGCCGATGTCGCGGCTGCGGTCGACGCGCTCGATCCCGCCGGCCGGAAACGGCTCCGGGCGCACGGCGTGACGATCGGCGCGCTCGACCTGTTCGATGCCCGGTTGCTCAAGCCCGGCCCGGCCCGGTGGCGTCGCCTGTTGCGGGCCGCACGCGACGACGGCCCGGTGCGGGCCGGTCCACCCGACGGCGCCACCGTGCTCGATCGTAACGGTGCGGGCGCGACGCAGGCCGATGGCTATCGCCCGCTGGGCGCTCAGGCGGTGCGTGTCGATCTGGTCGAGCGCATCGCCCGCGCGGCGCATGATGCCCGCGCCGGCCGCAAGCCCTTCGCCCCGGATCCCGCGCTCGCGACCTCGATTGGCGTGAGCGGCGAGACTCTGGCGCGGCTGATGGCGGCGCTCGGCTTCCGCACCGCGCCCGTCGCGGAGGGCGCGCCGCATTGGGTGTGGCGCGGCATCGCCCGCGTCAAACCGGCCCCGCCGCCACGTGATAACGCCTTTGCCGCCCTCGCCGCGCTGGGGTCGCCGCGTGGCTGAAGGCGAAGTTCGCGCAGCGATGCGGCTCGACCGCTTCCTGTGGTTCGCCCGCCTCGCCAAAACGCGCAGCGCGGCCCAGGCACTCGCTGAGACGGGCAGCTTCCGAATCGATGGCCGCCGCATCGAGCGCGGCCATGTCCCCGTTCGCGTCGGTTCGACGCTTGCCTTTGTCCAGGGCGGCCGGGTGCGCGCGATCAGGGTCGAGAAGCTGCCGCCACGGCGCGGCCCCGCGCCCGAAGCACAGGCCTGCTACAGCGATCTTATGGCTGAGAATGTCTCGCAGGAGCCGAGGGGCGTTGACGGCGGCGACGTCGGGGCATAGCAGACGGGCGTTCGTCGGACCCGTGCGTCCGGATTGGGGAGTGCCTTATGACCTACGTCGTCACTGATGCCTGCATCAAATGCAAGTACATGGATTGCGTCGAGGTCTGCCCGGTCGATTGCTTCTACGAAGGCGAGAACATGCTGGTGATCAATCCCAGCGAGTGCATCGATTGCGGCGTGTGCGAGCCTGAATGCCCGGCCGAAGCGATCCTGCCCGATACCGAGAGCGGGCTCGAGCAGTGGCTTGAACTCAACAACACCTTCTCGGGCCAATGGCCCAATGTCACGCGCAAGAACGACCAGACGCCGGCGGACGCCGACGAGCACAAGGGCGAGACCGGGAAATACGACAAATTCTTCTCGCCCGAGCCCGGCGCGGGCGACTGACCGGCTGATCCGCCAACCCGAAATGGGTCGGCAAAAAATGGACCGCAGCGCAAAAAAGCGTCGCCTTTGTCCCAATATTAGCGCCCGCAGCCAGCGTCCGGCGACGTTTGGCTGGTAATTTTATTACGACTGTGCTACATGCGTCGGGACGGAGGCGCTGAATCGCGCCTTCCGCCTGGAGACGCAGAAAATCAACACCCCCTTTTCGCGCGCATGCAGCCCCGCTGCTGCCCGCGCATTCTCAGGGGACTCGGTCCACGGAAAGGCTCAATGGAATGGCTGCCAAGGCGCTGTCCTTCGACGTCGGCGATTATGTCGTATACCCCAAGCACGGCGTTGGTCGTGTTATTGAACTGCAGCGGCAGGAAATTGCCGGCATGCAACTCGAACTCTATGTGCTTCGTTTCGAAAAGGAGCGCATGACGCTCCGCGTACCTACCAACAAGGCCGAGAGCGTCGGCATGCGCAAGCTCTCGTCCGACAAGACGTTGCGTGAAGCGCTCGATACCCTGACCGGCAAGCCACGCGTCAAGCGCACCATGTGGTCGCGTCGCGCACAGGAATATGAGGCGAAGATCAATTCGGGCGATCTCGTGTCGATCGCCGAAGTGGTCCGCGATCTGTTCCGCGCCGATGATCAGCCCGAGCAGAGCTATTCTGAGCGCCAGATCTTCGAAGCGGCGACCAGTCGCCTCGCGCGCGAGCTCGCCGCGATGGAGCAGGTCGACGAGCCGACGGCTCAGGAGAAGATCCTCGAGATCCTCCGCAAGGCAGCGGCGATTCACAACAAGGACAAGGTCCCCGCCTGATCGCGGGTCCCTTGTTGCCAACATGAAGGGCGGCCGGCAACGGCCGCCCTTTTTGGTTTGCGGTTGCGGCGCGTGTCTCGGTGTGTTATAGCGACAACACACACTGGAGGTTCCCATGCGCCTGATCGCCCCCATCGCCATATTGATTGCCGCCCCGATCGCGACCATCTCGCTGGCCGCCTGTTCCTATGGTTCGGATCATGATTCGAAGCCTGGCATCGCCGGCTCCGGGACTGGTACGACCCGCAGCTACGCGGTCGCCGACTTCACCAATGTCGATCTGCGCGGTGCCGACAATGTGGATATCCGGGTCGGCACCGGCTTCTCGGTGCGGGCGGAAGGTCCCTCGGCGGAGCTCGACAAGCTCAAGATCGAGAAAGCCGGCGATACGCTCAGGGTCGGCCGTATCAATGACGGCGGCTTTCATTGGGGCGATCACAAGAGCGTCACCGTTTTCGTGACGATGCCGCGCATCGCGGAGGCCAACATCGCCGGTTCGGGCAACATGACGGTCGACCGCGTCGATGGCCAGAGCTTCACGGCCAATACCGCCGGCTCGGGCAATCTCGATGTCGCGTCGCTCAGTGTCCAGGCGGGCGATTTCTCGATCGCCGGCTCGGGCAATATCAAGGCAAAGGGCAGCGTAAAGCACCTCAAGATGGATATTGCCGGCTCGGGCGATATCGATGCCGGCGGCGTCAAGGCCGAGGGCGCCGAGGTCTCGATCGCCGGCTCGGGTGGCGCCCGCGCCGATGTGACTGGCCCGGCCGAGGTGTCGGTGATGGGGTCGGGCGATGTCGATCTCGGCTCGGGTGCCAAATGCACCACCAGCAAGATGGGATCGGGCACTATCCACTGCGGCGGGTGATTCGCCGGGCTTGCCTCGCGGGCTGATAGGGTGGATGCCGGGCGGATGATCCGTCATCTTGCCCCCTTCGCCCTGGCTTGCGCCCTTCTTCTCGCTTCGGCTCCGGCATGTGCCGCCGAACGCACCTATTCGATCGGCAGCTTTGATCGAATCCGCGTCGAAGGCCCGTTCGACGTGCGGCTCACCACCAACGCATCGCCAGGCGCCAGCGCCGAAGGCGATCCGAAGGCCACGCAGGATCTGGATATCCGCGTCGAAGGCACGACCCTGATCGTCCGCCCCGGCCTCAGCGGCTGGGGCGAGCAGCCCCGGGCGGGCGCGGCCGGCGCGACACTCATTACCGTATCGACGGGCATGATCCGCCGCGCGACGGTGATTGGCGGCGGCAGGCTGACCATCGCCGGCCCGCTGCGTGGCCAGCGCATCGATCTGTCGCTGACCGGAAGCGGCTCGCTCGCTGTCTCGGGCATCGAGGCGGACCAGCTTTTCGTCACCTTGCTCGGCTCCGGGGATGTTGCGCTTGCCGGCAAGGCGGCGAAGGTCAATCTCAACACCAGCGGCCCCGGCACCATCTCCGCCGCGCCGCTCGTCGCGGGCGATCTCGTCCTGCGCCTCGACGGCAATGGCGAAACCCATGTCACTGCGCTGCATACGGCAGATGTCACGACCACGGGAATCGGCGCTGCCACGGTCTATGGCAAACCCTCCTGTACGGTAAAGGCAGTGGCCGGTGGCCCGGTCAGTTGCGGCGAGCAGCCGGCCCCCTGATCGGGAAGACCAAGCCGATCAAGGCTCAGAGCAGCCCGAGCCCGGCAAGCTTTCCCATCAGCGCCGCCGGCATCACATCGCCCACCACCATGTCATCGCCGAGATCGACCGGCGCATCACCATCTTCGAGATAGCGCCAGCCCTGATGCGCGCGCTTGGGCCGGGCATGAGTGAGGATCAGGACCGGATCGATGAAGATGGCGACGCGCCCGCCTTCAGCTTCGCCGAAGCTCAGGATCGGCGAGCGTGCGATCAGCTGGTGCTTGATGATCCAGTAGAGCGAGCCCTGGCCGGCTATCTCCTCATGCCGCTTGGGCAGGTAGCGCGTCGTCAGGAAGACCGGGCCGGCCTCGGCCCGGGCAAGCAGGCGCTCGGCGAGATGCTCGACGCCCGTCGTCCCGAACGCGACCTTGGTGATATGAAGCGGCATTACAGCGATTTGGGTGCTGGCGGCGGGTTCGGCAAGCTATCCTCCCAGCCCCCACAGCGTGGCGAGGCCGAGGAACGAGAAAAAGCCCATCACGTCCGTCATCATCGTCACGAATACAGCGGAAGAGACCGCCGGATCCACGCCCGCACGCTCGAGTCCGACGGGCACCAGCACGCCTGAAAGCCCGGCGACAAGGTTGTTGATCACCATCGCCAGGCCAATCACGATCGCCAGATCGAGATTGTGGAAGATCAGGAAGGTGCCGAGCCCGATCGCCGCGCCCAGCATGGTTCCGTTGGCGACCGCGATGGTGAACTCGCGCCCGATCATCCGCACCGTATTCGAGCTGGTCAGCTGGTTGGTGGCCAGTGCGCGGACCACCACCGCCAAAGTCTGGGTGCCGGCATTGCCGCCCATGCCCGATACGATCGGCATCAGCACCGCGAGCAATGCGAACCGGCCGATCTCGCCCTGAAAGGCCCCGACCACCGAGGCCGCCAGCATCGCCGTGCCGAGATTGACGACAAGCCAGGTGATCCGGGTCCGCACGGTAAGCCGGATCGGCTCGTTGATGTCGCCCTCGCCGGCGCCGGACAGGCGCAGGATATCCTCGCCCGCCTCTTCGGAGATGATGTGGACGATGTCGTCGACCGTGATCATGCCGACCAGCCGTCCGCTCGCATCGACCACCGCGGCCGAGATCAGCGCATATTTCTGGAAGCGCAGCGCGACCTCTTCCTGGTCCATGTCGACCGGAATCAGGGTCTGCTCGCGCTTCATCACGTCAGCGATCGAAATGCCGCGCGGCGTACGCAGGATCCAGGAGAGCTGGCAGGTGCCGACCGGCTTGTGCGCCGGGTCGACGACGAAGATCTCCCAGAAATCAGTGGTCAGTTCCTCATGGCCGCGCAGATAGTCGATCGCGTCGCCGACGGTCCAATGCTCGGGCACCGCGATCAGCTCGCGCTGCATCAGGCGGCCGGCGGATTCCTCCGGATAGGAGAGCGCTTCCTCGATCGCGGCGCGATCATCGGGGTCGAGCGCGCGGAGCACGGCGCGCTGGTCGTCCTCTTCCATGTCCTCGATGATCGCGACCGCGTCGTCGGTATCGAGTTCGGAAGCGATGTCCGCCACCTGGTGCGGCTCGAGCGCATCGATCAGGTCCTCGCGGACATAATCGTTCATCTCGGCGAACACATCGGCGTCGAGCAGATCGGTGATCGCCTTGGCGAGCGCGGCGCGCTCCTCGTGCGGCGTCAGCTCGAACAGATCGGCGATGTCCGCGGGATGGAGCGGCTCCACCAGCGCGCGCGCCGCCTCAGAATTGCCCTCTTCCACCGCATCGAGCACCGCGCGGACGAATTCGGGCTTCAGCCGGTCGTCCTCATCGAGCTGCTGGACCTCGGGTTCGTCCTGGGTCAGTTCGGTCTCGCTCATCATGGACCTCCGTGCCCGTTCGGGCGCGGTCTAGCGCCGTGTCGCCGGCTTGCCAATCATCGTGGTTTGCCAGCGGGGCGGCGCGGGGCTAGGGGCGTCGCACCCGTTTCCCAGGAGAGTTTCCCCATGGCCGATACCCCCGAAACCCTGACGCTGACGCTCGCCACCGGCGACGTCGTCATCAAGCTCCGCCCCGATCTTGCCCCGCAGCACGTCGCGCGGATCGTGGAGCTCGCCAATGACGGTTTCTACGATGGCGTCGTCTTACACCGCGTGATCCCCGGCTTCATGGCCCAGGGCGGCGATCCCACCGGCACGGGCATGCACGGCTCGGACAAGCCCAATCTCCCGGCGGAATTCTCGAGGGAGCCGCACAAGCGCGGCACTGCTTCGATGGCGCGCGCGCAGAGCCCCAACAGCGCCAACAGCCAGTTCTTCATCTGCTTCGACGATGCGCGCTTCCTCGACGGTCAATATACCGTCTGGGGCGAAGTGACTGAAGGCATGGAGCATGTCGACGCCCTCCCCAAGGGCGAGCCGCCCCGCGAGCCCGGCAAGATCGTCAAGGCGCGCGCAGCGTAACGGTTTCAGTCGAATCCGCTCGGCTTAATCCGTCATGCCGGACTTGTTCCGGCATCCATCGTGCCGCGAAAGCTTCAGGTGTTGCGTACGCGGAACCTTGGACCCCGGAACACGTCCGGGGTGACGGTTGAGTCTACCGGCCCTTTTCGAGGTTCACACCCCGGGATCGCCGATGGTGGCGATCAGCCAGTCGTGGAACAGCCGCACCGGCCGCTGCGCCAGCGCGCGTGGCCGGCAGGCGAACCAGTAGCTGTACGGGCTCTCGACCTCGATACCGAACAGCCTGACCAGCCGGTCGTCATGCGCATCGGCGAAATGGCTTTCATGCATGAAGGCGACGCCGAGTCCCTGCGCCGCCGCTTCGAGCATCAGCGCGCCCGAATCGAAATGGTCGATCGCCAGCGGCTCGAGGTCGCCAAGCCCGGCGGCGTTGCGCCAGGCGCTGAAAGTATCGGGCATGTCGCGGTGGACCAGCGCGGTGAGGCCGGCGATCTGCTCCGGTCGGGTGATCGGGTTGGGGCGCTCGATCAGGTTGCGCGCGCCAATCACATAGACTGAATTGCGGTCGAGCCGCTTGCCGTAGAGCGCCGGATCGATCTCGCGGGCGAGCGCGATCACCGCATCGAGGCCGTCGCCCAGCCGCGACAGGCCGTGCGCGGCGGTGTCGATATCGAGGTGAAGCTCGGGATGCTTCGCGCGCAACTCGGCAAGGCGCGGAAATAGCCGCTGCGAGGCGAACAGCGGCAGGATGCCAAGCCGCAGCCGCAGCACATCAGTGCCGCTGGTCATGACCTCGACTGCGTCGGACAGGCTGTCGAGCGCCGGCGCGATCTGCTGGAGCAGACGCTCGCCATCGGCGTTGAGCACGACCGCCTGGTGGCGCCGGTCGAACAGCGGCTTGCCAATGAAGCGCTCGAGCGCCTGGACCCGCCGGCTGAGCGCCGGCGGCGACAAGGCCAGTTCCTGCGACGCGGCCTTGATCGAGCCGAGCCGCGCGACCTGGACGAACGCCTCGATTGCAGTCAATGGCGGCAATCTGCGCATCTGTTAGCGCTCCCTTGTGCACTGCGTCATCTACCAACTTTGCCAAAGTTAGCAGTTCCCCTCGCTGGATTGCCAGCACTGATTGCACAAAACGCAATCAAGTCGACTTATTTCGCACTTGCAACATAACGTGCTGCGCTGCACATAGAGCAGGCCTTTCAGGCATCCTCTCCTAAAACTTTCCAGGCCGGTCCTTCGGGATCGGCCCTTTTTTTGTCCGCTTTCCAGCGCCTTGCCGAATCATTGCATGGTAGCGCTCGCATAAGCGGAACCCGGCTCCTATCTCGCGCGCTCAACGCTGACCTTGAGAGGAACCCTTCATGGCCGATGCCGAATCGCCAGTTCACAAATTACAGGTGGCGAATGCGCGGCCCGAAGACAGCGGCCGAGGCCTTGCCCATATTCCGCGCGCGCTGATGGCGGCGCTCGGCATAGGTGAAGGCGATGTGGTCGAGATCGTCGGCAAGAGCACCACGCCGGCCCGCGCGGTCGCGCCTTATGCCGAGGATGAAGGGCTCGAGATCATCCGCATCGATGGCCTGCAGCGCGCCAATGCCGGTGTCGGCTCGGGAGATTTCGTCGAGATCCGCAAGGTCGAATCCAAGGCCGCGACCCGCGTCGTCTTCGCTCCCGCCCAGCAGAATCTGCGGCTCGAGGGTTCGTCCAACGCGCTCAAGCGCACCTTTTTCGGCCGCCCGCTCACCCAGGGCGATGTCGTCGCCACAGCAGGCCAGCAGCGCGTCGACAATATGCCGCCCGGCGTCCAGCAGTTCCTCCGCGCGCCCGCCTATGCGCTGCAGGAAATCCGTCTCGCGGTGATCGCGACGACTCCCAAGGGCGTCGTTCATGTCGACGAGAATACCGAGATCGAGCTCCGCCCCGAATATGAGGAGCCCAAGGAAGCCCGCCGCGCCGACGTCACTTATGACGATATCGGCGGCATGGGCCAGACGATCGATCAGCTCCGCGAGATGGTCGAGCTGCCGCTGCGCTATCCCGAATTGTTCCAGCGCCTCGGCGTCGATCCGCCCAAGGGCGTGCTGCTCCATGGCCCGCCCGGCACCGGCAAGACGCGCCTCGCACGCGCTGTCGCCAATGAATCGGCCGCCGAATTCTTCCTGATCAACGGGCCCGAGATCATGGGCTCGGCTTATGGCGAGTCGGAAAGCAAGCTGCGCCAGATCTTCGAGGAAGCGGCCAAGGCGGCACCGTCGATCGTGTTCATCGACGAGATCGATTCGATCGCGCCCAAGCGCGGCCAGGTGTCGGGCGAGGCGGAAAAGCGCCTCGTCGCGCAATTGCTGACCCTGATGGACGGGCTCGAGGCGCGCGCCAATGTCGTCGTGATCGCCGCGACCAATCGCCCCGAGGCAATTGACGAGGCGCTCAGGCGGCCGGGCCGGTTCGATCGCGAGATCATCGTCGGTGTGCCCGATGAGCGCGGTCGTCGCGAGATTCTCGGCATCCACACGCGCGGCATGCCGCTTGGCGACAAGGTCGATCTCGGCGAACTGGCGCGCACCACCTATGGTTTCGTCGGTGCCGATCTCGCAGCGCTCGCCCGCGAGGCGGCGATCGAGGCAGTGCGCAAGATCATGCCGCGGCTGAATCTCGCTGAGCGCACCATCCCGCCCGAGGTGCTCGATACGCTTGCGGTCACCCGCGAGGATTTCCTCGACGCGTTGAAACGTGTCCAGCCCTCGGCGATGCGCGAAGTGATGGTCGAGGCGCCGCGCGTCCGCTGGGAAGATGTCGGCGGGCTCGACAAGGCCCAGGCACGGCTCAAGGAAGGCGTCGAGCTCCCCCTCAAGGATCCGGACGCGTTCCGCCGCCTCGGCATCCGTCCGGCCAAGGGGTTTCTGCTCTACGGCCCGCCCGGCACCGGCAAGACGCTGCTCGCCAAGGCGGTCGCGCGCGAGGCGGAGGCGAATTTCATCGCCACCAAGTCGAGCGACCTGCTGAGCAAATGGTATGGCGAATCGGAACAGCAGATCGCGCGCCTGTTCGCACGGGCCCGTCAGGTGGCGCCGTGCATCATCTTCATCGACGAGCTCGATTCGCTTGTCCCCGCGCGTGGCGGCGGGCTCGGCGAGCCGCAGGTGACAGAGCGCGTGGTCAACACCATCCTTTCCGAAATGGACGGGCTGGAAGAGCTTCAGTCAGTCGTGGTGATCGGTGCCACCAACCGACCGAACCTGATCGATCCGGCGTTGCTTCGCCCCGGTCGTTTCGACGAACTCGTCTATGTCGGCGTCCCCGACAAGGCAGGGCGGCGGCGCATCCTCGCAATCCAGACCGGCAAGATGCCGCTCGCCGCCAATGTCGATCTCGACGAGATGGCGAGCCGCACCGAGCGCTTCACCGGTGCCGACCTCGAGGATCTGGTGCGCCGCGCAGGTCTCGTCGCGCTGCGCCAGTCGCTCAGCGTCACCGAGGTGACGATGGCGCATTTCGAAGAGGCGCTCAGCGACTCACGGGCATCGGTCACGCCCGAGATGGAGCGGGAATATGAGCAGATGGCGGCGCGGTTGAAGCAGGAAGCCTCAGCCATCCAGCCGATCGGCTTCATCACCCACGGCCAGCTCAGGCCGCATGGTCCGAAGGGCGCTGACTAAGGGTTCGCGCAAGACGATCCAGGCATAGCCGAACATCAGCACCAGCGCGGCGCTCGCTGTCAGATAAGGCAGCGCGTGCCGCGCCTGGTACAGGCCGACGCCTATCGACGGCCCGAGCACGAAGGCCGCGCCATTGATCGAGGTCACCTTGCCCGCGACCGACCCTTGTGCGTCGTGACCAACCGCGAGCGAGGAGCCGGCGGTGAAACCCGGCCGGGTAAAGCCGAAGCCGATCGAGGCAAGCGCATAGGCAGTCGCGATGCCGTAGAGCGAGGTGGCAAGCCCGGTCATCGCGCAGCCGGCGCCGGCGAGCAGCAGCCCGGCCAGCATGAGCTGGCGCGGTTTCAGGTCGAGCAGCGGGATGATGCCCCATTGCACGAGCAGGGCCGCGCCCGCGCCCATCATCAGGACAAGGCCGGTCGGCTGAAGCGCATCGGCCGGCGCGACGTGCAGTCGGTCGATCACGAGAAAGCCGATTGTCTGCCCGGTCATCGCCTGGGCATGGCCTGTCACCAGCCCGGCGATCATCCAGGCGCGGATGCGCGGGTCGGCATAGCTCACATGCTCGCTATGCGGCCCGGTCGCTGCGGTCACGCTCGCGCCGGAGCTTTGGCCGCCAATCGAGGGATAGGCGTTGGCGGCACCGTGGGTCCCCGGCTGCGCGGTCAGGTCGTTGGGCAGGCGCCGCAGGACCGCGATGAACATGCCGGCACCGAACAGCGCGAACATGAACGCCGGCCCCGATAGCCCGATCGTCACCGCGCCGATGCCACCCAGGATCAGATAGGGCGCGATGGCCGGGCCAAGAATGGTGCCGAGCCCGAAGGCCGAGCCGAGCAGGGTCAGCGCCCGCGTCCGTTCTTCGCGGCTGGTGCGGCCGGCGACAAGCGCTTGCACCGCGGGCGGCGCTGCCGAACCAAAACCGCCATAGATAAGCCGCCCGGCGATGAAGCAGATGAAGGCGGCCGTTCCGCTGATCCAGCCATTGATCCCGGCGGCGAGAAACAGGCCGCACAATATGAGCGAGACGCTGAACCCGCCGACCCCGAGCAGGATCATTGCCCGCCGGCCGTGGCGATCCGACCGCTTTGCCCAGAAGGGCGCCGCCAGGACCCACAGCAACGCTGATACCGAAAAGGCAGCGGCGACCGCATTGTCGGCGACCTTGAGCTCTCGGCCCAGCGCGGGCAACACAGATTGCAGCGCCGTGTTCCCCGCGGCGATCGTCAGCATCACCATGAACAGCAGCACGAAATCGCGGTTGACCGGCGGCGTCTTCACCTACCCCCCACCCGGGCGTTGCCAGGCATAGGATCGCTGCGCTTCGCAGACGATCACTTCATAGCGCTCGTACCAGCGATCACGTCCGGCCTCGCGAATCGCCGCGTGCTCGGGATGGTCGCGCCAGCGCAGCGCGCTCGCATTGTCGGCCCAGAAACTCAGCGTGATCCCCAGCCCGTCGCTGCCGCGCGTGCTTTCAAAGCCGCGATAGCCGGGTTGCCGCGCGGCCAGCGATTCCATCGCCACCGCCGCGGCACCATAGCCCGCGTCATCCGCACTGGTGCGGACGGAGAGGAAGATCACGATGATCTGGCCGGTCCGGTCGTCGTGCATCGGCCCCGATTAGGCGCTTCGCGCGGCCGCGCAACCCCGAACCGGGCGCTATCCGCAACCCTTGAGCTTGAATGTTCGTTACAGTCTTGCGACAGATGCGAGTCAGTTCACAATCATGAGGATCGCCAGTGACCGTTTCCACCACTGCCGCCCGACGCCTGCGCCGGGCCGCCGCCGGAGTGCCCTCGCCCTGGGGGATGTTCATCAAGGGCTTCATCAAGCATCCGGTGATGGTTGGTTCGGTCGTTCCCTCGTCCGGCAAGCTGATTCGCAAGATGCTCGGGCCGGTGGATTGGGAGAATACCCGGCTGTTCGTGGAATATGGCCCTGGCGTCGGCACCTTCTGCCCGCATGTGCTCGAACGACTCGCGCCCGATGCGAAATATATCGCGATCGACACCAATCCCGATTTCATCCGCTATCTGCGCCACGAAATCACCGATCCGCGCTTCCTGGCGGTCGGCGGGTCAGCGGCTGATGTCCGCGAGATCGTCCGGGATCACGGCTTCGATCATGCCGATTATGTCCTGTCGGGCCTGCCCTTCTCGACCCTGCCCGCCGGCGTCGGCGATGCGATCGGCCAGGCGACGGCTGATGTGCTCCGCCCCGGCGGCGCCTTTCTTGTCTATCAATTCTCGCCCAAATGCCGCGACTTCATCCAGCCCTACCTTCCCCGGGTCGATCATGACATGGAATGGTGGAACGTCCCGCCCGCGCAGCTCTACTGGGCCTGGAAGGATTAGTCGTCCGATCTGAGGTTCGTTCCATTATTTTTTGGCGTCACCCCGGACTTGTTCCGGGGTCCATCGGGCCGCAAGAGCAACGCTTGCACGCCCTGCGGAAACATGTGTTCGAGCGAGATTGTGTCCCCCGGACACAATCTTGGCTTTCCGGGGGAAAGCCAAAGCTCGAACACCGGAACAAGTCCGGCATGACGGAAATAGGAAACCTCATGAGCCGATTGCTGAATATTGATCAGCCCTAAAGCCGCTCCGGCCCGAAGTTCAGCCGTTTCGTGACGTTGAAATCCAGCACCGTCATCACGAAAAACGCCGCCGCCTGCTTGATTCGCACCCACCAGGTGGTGCGGCTCTTGTAGAGCGCGGCGGTGATCCGCTCGGAATCCGCGATCTCGCCATCGACATAGGAACGGACATGGCCGGCAAAAGCCGTGTCGTCGATCCGGAGCATCATCTCGAGGTTCAGGAACAGGCTGCGAATGTCGTAATTGGCCGAGCCGATATAGACCACGTCGTCGACCACGAAGAGCTTGGTGTGGAGCTTGGTCGGCTGATATTCGTAAATCTCGACCCGCTTCTTCAACAGTCCGGCATAGGTGAAGCGCGACGCCCAGATCGCGGCGCCATGATCATTCTTCGAGGGCAGGACGATGCGGACCCGGCCGCGCATGCCAGCCCGGTCGAGTCGGTTGAGCATGCCGGGGCTGGGGGCGAAATAGCCGGCGATGATATCGGCCGTCCGCGCCTTTTGGAGATCGCGCTTGATCGCACGCGCCCAGGGCGACAGCTTCCGGGTCGGTCCGCCGAACAGCCATCGTACCTTGCCCTCGGGCTCGCTCCAGGTCTGGAGCGAATGGCGCAGCGTGCGGAGCGGCGCCTTGGGGCGCCTCGCCCAGCGCGCGAGCGAATCGAAATAGCCGGCGATGCGCTCGGCGGCCGGCCCCTCGACGAGCAGCCCGAGGTC
>Ga0105245_10002917_pt1 | contig 15349 bp, 11 predicted proteins | sample KBSM54metaG_FD_81523 | JGI IMG/M metagenome (GOLD analysis project Ga0105245, IMG submission 81523) | Miscanthus rhizosphere microbial communities from Kellogg Biological Station, Michigan, USA - KBS M5-4 metaG | ecosystem: Host-associated > Plants > Roots > Rhizosphere > Soil | place... | reverse complement strand
GAGTTGCCCGCCGCGCCGGCGCCGTCGAGTCGAATCGAGGCGCTGTTCTATTTCGACCGTTGATTGGTGGCTGAGCTGGCAGGCAACGCGGCCCGGACTACGCCGCCACCACGTAGTCCGGCCCTTCTCGAAAGCCCATCGTGGTGAGGGCCGCGCGAATTTCGGAGCGTGCGACGAGGCCCGAGACGGAGACCACCACGGGCAAGCGGGGCATCTCCCGCAATGCAGCGGGCGGCACGACGCGCACGCCGCGAATCAGTTGTCCGAGGCGGCCCGGGTGCAGCTCGATGATCGCGGCTGGGTTTTTGCCGTGGCTGGCTAGGGCGCCGGCCAATGCTTTGCCTGTGTCGCCGAAGCCCCAGAGCACGTAGCGAGCCTCGGCGCGCAGAAAGCCACTCGCCAAGAAGGCGGCCTTGCACCGCACGAAGCTCGGAATGCCGTAGTTTTCCGAGGTGCGCGATAGGCGCGTGGGGGCGTCGCGCCAATGCAGCAAACGCCGTGGCACGACGCCGATGCGCTGCCCCGCGGCGAGCAGGCGCAACACCAAATCATAATCTTCGGGCCAACCGAGATCGCGATAGCCAAATTCAGCCAATACGGCGCGCCTCAACATCAGCGTCGGATGCGCAACGGGGCATTCGATGAACGCCTCACGCTCGACGTCATCGGCCGTGGCGATCGAACTCAACCAATGCTCGTAATGGAGCGAACCGTCGCGCAAGTGAGCGCGGGGGAACAAACGCACATGGCAGCCGACCGCCGCCAGCGCCGGTTGTGACTCGAGGGCTCGGCGCTGCAGCTCGAGGCGTTCGCGCGCCATGAGGTCGTCTGCGTCCATCCGCGCCACGAGCGGCGCGCGACACTCTGTAATGCCCGCACTCAGTGCCGCCACGATCCCACCGTGAGCGATGCGCACGACTCGCACTCGCGCATCGTTCTGCGCGACGCGCTCGGCGATGGCCGCCGTAGCGTCGCGCGAGCCATCGTCGACCACGATGCACTCCCAATCGAGCTCGGTTTGCCGTTGCACGCTGCGGAGCGCCAGCTCCAGTGTGCGCGCCGCATCGAAGGCCGGCAAGAGTACCGAAATGGCGGGCGTTGACATCGAGTTTGCCGCTCAATCGCCCGCGCGATCACGCGCCACGGAGCAACGCGGTCAGCCGCTCGAGCAACGGAGCCTCCGCCGAGTGCAGCTTGCGCGCGGCTTCGCTCATCGAGAAGAACTGAGCCCGATCCACTTCGGGAAACTCCTGCTTTTTGCCCGAACGCGGCGGCCACTCGAGCGAGAACGTGTTGCTCTTGAACTGCGCGAGATCGAAGTCGCCTTCCAGCGCCCAGGCGTAGATCAGCTTGCCGCTCTTGTTCTTGACGGTGCCGAGCGATGCGGGAGTACCAGGTGGCGGCGCACTGCCGAGCTCCTCACGAAACTCACGCAGCGCCGCCGCGAGTGGTTCTTCGCCTGCTTCGAGCTCGCCCTTGGGCAAAAACCACGCGCCGTCATCCTTCTTGCTCCAGAAGGGACCACCCGGATGCACGAGCAACACCTCGAGCTCCGGCCCGGTTCGGCGATACAGCAAGATCCCAGCGCTGCGTTTTTCGGCCATGTGCGGCCATCTCTCAATCTCGTAGATTCGTGCCAAGGTCAACGCGCGGGGGGGCGGCTCGAATCCAGCGCCCCCTCGCTTCATGTTGGCGGACTTGGCACAATCGGGCACAGGGCGGCGAGCGTGGACGTGGTGCTGCGCTGCCTGACCGCCGGAAGTAGCGGAATATGCGATTTGGGGGCTTGGTACATTCCCTGCTTTGACACTGACCGTGGACCACAGAGTTAGCCTTGGAGTCGTAGCTGTCGCCGTCATCGTGGCCGCCGCCTGCGACGAAACGACGGGGGCGGCTGCTTCTACGCAAGCGGGCGGTGGGTCTGCGCCAACGGGCGCTGCGGCGGGGGTGGCCGGGGCGGGTGGCGAGTCCGCTACGATGTGTGCTGCTCCGGCCTCTTTTTCCGAGTCATCAGGAGCGCCCGCGGCCATCACGATGAGCGGAACCGGTAGCGGCGTCCTTTCCTTGGACGTCAAGACATCCGAGGGTTGGTCCGTCTCTTTGATCAGCGGCGACTTGATGCCTCCCGTCGTTCTCAGGGATGGTGGCCTGCTCTCCAGTTTGGCGGTCGGGGACCAGATCGAAGTCACGGCTCGTGAAAGTTGCCAACCGTTTAGTGGATGTAAGTCGTTCGTCGTTGTGCGAAACGCCAAGGACCACGCGCTGATCACCGCGAACTTCCGGGATGATCCGAGCAATCTCGTGCCTTTTGGGGAGTTGACCCATGTTGGCTTCACGCTGGAGCCGGTCTGTGCACTCGCTCGCTCCGATTGTTACGAGGACGAGGTGCAGACGCAGTTCCGCTTGCTACTCGAAGCCGATGCCACCATTCGCATCAGTCAGCACACGAACTTGCCTCTGAACATCGAGGGCCGCCCGTACACGATATGGGTCGGAGGCGCTTATACGAATACCGCGAGTGGCTCCCACATTCCCAATACCTGTCTCGATGCTGCAGGATTCTGGTGGCCTGGCGCAGTCACACTGACCATCACCCCCTGATCCTCGCCGCAGCTTTGGCTCGATTTCGCCGCCGCCCCAAACTCGGCTTCTCCGATTGCATGGTGCTCGAATCCGCGCGCAAGGCGGGTCACCTCCCGCTCGCGACCTTGACAAGGAACTGAGCAAGCTGGAAGACGTCGAGCGCTTGTGAGGCGGGAGCCTGACTGGGCTGCGCCCGCGTGATTTTGCCGGATTTCCTTGGGTTTCGTCACTCGGTTGTCACATTGGCGTGGCCTGCTGCGCACCGAAATGTGGCCGTTTGCGAGGCAGCTCTTAGAGTGATGGGCGGAGCCCGATGAAGAAGAACGAGGCGGTACATCAAGCGTTGCGCGCCGCGCTCGATTCGTGGAATTGGAGGCCGCCGAGTCCGCACGTGGTGGGGCACCCTTCGGAAGCAGTGAGTGAGCCGGGGGTGCGCACTGAACTTTCGACCACGGTGTTCAGTGGGGATCCGTCCGAATGGATTGCGTACCTGCGCATGCCTTTCGGGCAACGTTGTGAAGCCGGGATCGCCGTGCGCGCGCACTTGCAGCCGGATCTGAAGATCATCGCCTTCGAAGCCGAAAATGACGACTCTCGTTGGCTCGCCGAGTTGCTCTCGAGCGGCATTCGGCAAGCGCGCAAGCGCATCGACGACAAACCGAAGGTCGAAAATGCTTTCGAAGATTTGTTGTTCAAGCATGCCCGCAAAGGGCGTCGCTGGCTGAGTGTGCGCTTGAGCCCGGACGTGCCCAGTGACGGCACGCTGGAGGTGATTCGCGATGGCGCCAACGGCATCGCCGAGACGCGCATCGTGCTCCACTCACGGCTGGCGCGCTACGTGCGCGAAGCGCTCGAGGGCGGTGTGTACTCCGGTTCCACACTCGGCCTGTATTGGCCGCTCGTCGCCCGCTTCGTGGCGCAGCTCGCTTATCCCGAGGCGCCGCGCGACCGGTTCCTCGAGAAAATCGAGGTTTTTTCGAAGATGACCTACGTGGCCATCAACGTGCTTTACGAGGGGCGCAAGGGCGGGAACCTCGTACCGAGTCCGGCGGGCGAGGTCTACGAGCAGATGGTGAGCCAATCGAGCGGCGTGCCTCGCTCGCGGCTGATGGAGGCGCACCCGTATTTTCGGATGTTGAACAAGCTCGGCTTCTTGCTCCGCGGCCATGGCTACGCGGGTGATGCTGCCGAAGTGCGAGTCGCCGCGTGTGAATACCTCGACTCGGTCTATTTGCGGCTGAGTTTGGCCGGCGCCATGCCCGAGGTCGCGCCGGCGATGGAGCCCATGCCGTTCGAACGCGCGGGCCGCAAAGTGCGCACGCCAGAGCCGCGGCTCGGCTCCTTCGGCATCGTCGACGAACAAGATCTCGAGGCTTGGAAGACCGTCGCAGATCCCTTCCGAGACGCGGGCTTCACTTTGCTACGGCAGCTCGGGATGGGTGAGTTCGGCCGTGTCTACGAAGCGCTGAACGACAATAGCCCCAATTTTCCGGGGCGCGTCGCGCTCAAGGTCGACCGCATCATCGGCAAGAAGAAGAACGCGATTCTCGAAGCCGAAGAGGCCATGTTCGTGGGACGGGCGCTGGCCCGAGCCCCGCATTTGATGCGGCTCTACGACACCGGAAAGCTGAAGGGGCAGCGCTTCACGTACCACGTCCTGCAATTGATCGACGGTGACACGCTCGACAACTTGGTGGGCGTGACGGGCACCGAACACGCGAGTGTCAGTCGTCCTCCCGCGGCGCGCACGAGTGACTTCGAGGCGCAGGCGGAGTTCGATCGAGCCATCAGCTCTCGCGGCGGGGAGCTGTGGCGACGGCAACGCATGGCTTTGCCCTTCACGCACGCCCTCTCGCCGCCCATGGTGCTCGATCTGCTGACGAGCGTGCTCTTGTGGTTAGAAGGAGTGCACGAGGTGGGCTACGCCATCAATGACCTGAAAAATGGCAATTTGATGATGAGCCGCCGCGGGCAGCTGAAGGGCATCGATCTCGACTCTTACGCGCCCGCCCACTCCCCGAAGGACAAAGTCACTGACTTCATGTTCCTGGCGGTGTCGATGATTTTGCTGTTGTTCAGCGCGCCGGTCGCCAACCGCGGGCGCAACGTGCCTTGGGAGGAGCTCATCGAGAGTGAAGCCAAGCTACGCGCAGGTCTCGTCGAGGCATGGCCCTTCGGTGACGTCGAGTTGCAGAGCGATGGCCGCGTCACGCGTGACGAGCTCACCACCGTGCTCGTAGACCTGGTCCACCGCAGCCGGCACTTGGTTTATACCAAGCGCCCAGACCTATTTTCGGAAGACATCGCGCGCATGATCAGCCTCAAGCACCGGCTGCTGATGGAAGAGTTCGTGATCGACTGACGAGGCGCGCACCACTCGAACTCGATTGAATGTTCGTGTCCCCGCAGGATTCTACACGTCGACTTCGTCGAACCCGCGACGGTCGCGGCGCGCCCTTCTTCATCATCACCGGTGCGCGCGAGCCGCGATGGCAGTGGGGTGGAAAAGCCGCCTCGCGATCCGCGAGAATGAGGGCAGTGAGAGAGGGTGCGGTCTTGGGGGATTTTCGATATGCCCCATCCCGACGAGCAGACCCATGTCCAATTTCGGACATGCTCCGTCGCGAGGTGCAGGCCCATGTCCAATTTCGGACATGCTCCGTCGCGACCCTGATTGGGGCTTCGCTCGAGATTGACCGCGCGCCGCTTTCTCGAGCTCCGAGAAATCAGCTGAATTCGCCGCGAATGTACGCCTTCGTGCGCTCCTCGCGCGGATCCTCGAAGAGCTCGGCGGAGGGGCGGTATTCGATCAGGTAACCGGTGCGGCCGCCCGCCGTGGTGTCGACGAACAGGAACGCGGTTTTGTCCGCGACGCGCTGCGCTTGCTGCAGATTGTGAGTCACGATCGCGATCGTGTACTTCTCTTTCAGTTCCAGCATCAGATCTTCGACGCGACGCGTGGCGATGGGATCGAGCGCAGAGCACGGTTCGTCCATCAAGAGCAGTTCGGGTTCGACAGCAATCGCGCGGGCGATGCACAGACGCTGCTGCTGGCCACCGGAAAGCGAGAGCCCGCTCGTGTGCAGCTTGTCCTTCACTTCGTCCCATAGCGCGGCGCCGCGGAGCGCGTTCTCGACGCGTTCGGCGTAGTCACCCTTGAAGCCGTTCAGCTTGAGACCGAACGCGACGTTCTTGAAGATGCTCATCGCGAACGGGTTCGGCTGCTGGAAGACCATGCCGATCGAACGGCGCACTGCCACCGGATCGACCCCCGGCGCGTAGATGTCTTGCCCGCGGTAGTGCACCGAGCCTTCGAAACGAAAACCGTTCACGAAATCGTTCATGCGGTTCAAGCTGCGGAGCACCGTGCTCTTGCCGCAACCCGAGGGGCCGATGAAAGCGGTGATCTCGTTCGGGGTGATCGGAATATCGGTATCGCGCACGGCTAGGAAATTGCCGTAGTGCAGCGTCTTGATGCGGCAATCCATGACCACGTTCGGATCGCTGCCGGCGCTCGCCGCCCGCTTCACGGCAACCCGTGCAGGCTCGCTGTTCTTGATCATGACCGGAGACAATTCTTGAGTATTCATGGGAAAATCCTCTGATCCGGAAGAAGGCGTGGCGTTCAATGTTCCTCGGGGCGCCGCGTGGCGACCTGGGCGACGATGTTGAGCACCAGCACGATGCTCACGAGCACGAGCGACGCGGCCCAAGCGAGCGACACCTGATGCTCGAAAGGGCTACCCGCAAAGTTGTAGATGAGTACCGAAAGTGAAGCGATGGGCTGGCGAATCTTGCCCTCGAACCAGTAGTCACTGAAAAGCGCGGTGAAGAGTAGCGGTGCCGTCTCGCCCATGGCGCGGGCCAAAGCGAGCATCACGCCCGTCAAGATGCCGGGCGTGGCCGTGGGGATCACGATGCGCAGCACGGTTTGCGCGCGCGTGGCACCCATCCCGAACGCGGCCATCTTCATCTTCGCGGGTACGGCGCGCAGCGCTGACTCGGCCGTGAGCATCACCGTCGGCACCATGAGGATGGCCATGGCCGCGCCACCCGCGAGCGCGCTGAACGAACCCGTTGCCACGACGACCGTGGCATACGCGAACACGCCCGCCAAAATCGACGGCATGCCTGTGAGCACTTTGGCCGAGAAACGCACGAGCGTTGCCAGCTTCGATTCGCCGCCGTATTCGGCCAAGTACACTGCGCCCATGAAACCGAGCGGCAGTGCTAGGCAAGTCGCGATCACGACCACCACCAGCGTGCCGACGACGGCGTTGCCGATGCCGCCGCCTTCCATGCCCGCGCCCGGCGTGAGCTCGGTAAACAAGCTCGGCCCGAGCAGCGCTGCGCCTTTCACGAGCAGCATGTACAGCACGGAAAACAGCGGAAACATCGCGATCAGGCTGAGCAGCACCGCAAGCCCAGTGAGGATCGCGTTGCCTGCGGTGCGCCGATTCGCGAACGAGCGGTGAAACGAAGACGAGGACGGCGCCTGACCGAGATTTGCTGTCATGGTGGGGGTCGCCATCAGCCGAGGCCTTTCAATTCGCGAGTCGTGCGCAGCATGATGAACGAGCCGAGCGCGTTGACCGAGAGCGTGATCACGAGCAAGACCACGGCGGCGTACATGAGCGCGCCGACTTCGACGGTGCCGGCTTCCGGAAAGTGATTGGCGAGCAAGGCCGCGAGCGTGTTACCGGGAGAGAACAGCGACCAGCCGAATACATTGGCGTTGCCGACCAACATGGCAAGGGCCATCGTCTCGCCCAGCGCGCGGCCGAAGCCGAGCACGAGTGCCCCGAAGATGCCGCCGGTGGCAGTGGGCAGTGTGACGCGAAAGATGACTTCCCAGCGCGTTGCACCGAGGCCGTAAGCGGCGGCGGCGAGGCGCTTTGGCACCGCAGCCATCGCTTCACGCGAGATGGCCGTGATCGTGGGCAAGATCATAATCGAGAGCACGAGCGATGCGGGCAAGATCCCGGGACCACTCAAACGCGACGAGAAAAAGGGCAAAAATCCGAAGTGTTCGTTCAGAAAGCCGGCGGGGCCGCGCACCACCGGCACCAGCACGAAAATGCCCCACAAGCCGTAAACGACGCTCGGAATCGCGGCGAGCAACTCGATGACGTTCTTCATCACGATTTCCAAGCGACGCGGCACGAAGCCCTGGCTCAATACCAGCGCCACGGTCACGCCCAAGAAACCGCCGATCAGTAGCGCGAGGAGTGACGTATAGAGCGTGCCTGCAATTTCAGGCGCAACGCCGAACTCCGCGCGGTTCGCGTCCCAAGTCGACGTGGTCAAAAACTTGAGGCCGTAGTTGGACATCGCCGAGTGCGCGTGGCGCATCGCCTCGAACACGATGCCGGCGAGCAAGCACACGACGGCCACGCCGAAGCCGTACGCGATGTTTTTGAACGCCCGATCGGAGCCTTTCTGCCAAGCAGACGGTGGCCGAGCTACGGGCGAACGAAACGCATCCGCCAATTCATGTGCGCGTTTTGTGTTCGATCCCAAGTCTGCCATTGGCTCTTCCTTGCTAGCGCGTACCTGCGACGCGCCCGGCACTTTCGGTACCGGGCACGCCTGCAATTCGATCACTCGATCGTGTCGACCGCTGCCAGCACTTTGGTGGCAACCGGTTCGGGAAGCGCGACGTAATACAGCCCTTCGGAGAGTTTTTGGCCGTCCGTGAGGCTCCACTTCAGCATGCTCTTCAACGCCGCCGACTTGGCCTTGTCGTCGTATTTCTTCTTGGCCAAGATCCACGTGTAAGTGACGATCGGGTAAGACTCGTCACCCGCGGGGTCGGTGACCCAAGCGCGCATGTCTGCGGGCAGTTCCACCGCGGCGAGCGCCGTCGCCGAGCTCTTCAGAGACGGCGCCACGAACTTTCCGGCTTTGTTCTCGAGCAACGCGCTCGGCTGTTTCGTGCTCGCCGCGAAGGCGTACTCGATGTAGCCGATGGCGCCCGGAGTCTGGTGGATCTGAGCCGCGACGCCGTCGTTCTTCGCGCCGCCGACGCCTGCGGGCCATTCCACGGACTTGCCTACGCCCGGACCGGCTTTCCACTTCTCGCTGATGGCCGCGAGGTGCTGGGTGAACACGAAGGTGGTGCCGCTGCCGTCCGAACGATGCACGACCGAGATGTCGAGCTTCGGCAACTTCACGCCGGGATTGCTGGCTGCGATCTTGGCATCATCCCACTTCTTGATTTGACCTAGAAAAATGCCGGCGTACGCATCGCGCGAGAGCTTCAGGTCGGTCACGCCCTCGAGGTTGTAGGCGAGCACGATGTTGCCCGCGGTCATCGGTAGCAGGATGACGTTGTCCTTGGCCTGCTTGATCTCGTCATCGGTCATGGCCGCGTCGCTGGCACCGAAATCGGTTTGGCCGGCGATGAACGCTTTGATGCCAGCACCGCTGCCCGTCGACTGATAGTTGACGCGGATGTCGGGGTGCTTGTCGCCAAACTCACGGAACCAGCGCGAGTAGAGCGGCGCGGGAAAGCTAGCGCCCGAGCCCTGCAAGGTGACGGGGCCTGCAGCGGCCGGCGCGGGAGCGGCGGGAGCCGCCGTGTTCTCACTCGCCGCAGCGTCCTTCTTGCCGCAGCCGATGCTCAGAGCGGCCAAACCCAAAAGTGCAACGAACGCAGTTGCCAGTCGTGTACCCGGAATCATGTGTGAGCCTTCCTCGAACTTGTTTAGTTGCGAGTCGTGCTACGCGATCTCGGGGGTTCCGTCATTGCGTGAAGGGCATTGCCATCAAAACGTTACGCAACGGACACACGGATGTTTGGGTTCAATCAGCCGACACCGGGTTGGCATGATTTTGCCGCCAAATTGCGGCAGAAATAGCTTGCATCGCGGCCGGCTCCGGCTCTTCAGCCAAGCGCCGAACCGGTAACCCCTGAACAGACGCCAGGGCTAGCCAAGCGGCTCGACTTGCGATCCCGAGCGGACGAAAACGGGAGCTCGAGCGGATCGGCTGCCGGCGAAGACGTTCACTTCAAGGAGTGAGCGAGCAGTCTTGCAACACGGGACTACCGAGCGCGGCGCCATCGCCGCTGCAGGCGAGCGTGACCAGATCCCCCGTCCTCACGGATGCTGCGTGTGGCCCCTGCAGCCCGTGGGCGAAAACCGGCGTGAGCTGGCTACCCGTGGCGAGGCAGAAGATCGAGCCACCGCTCGCGTCTTGTCTTATCTCGGCGACGGTACCGGTGATGAGAAATCTCTGTCCGTTGAAGCGCTCGTCGGCCGTGCTCGGGTTGGCGCGATATGCCGTCAGCAGCGTCGCGGCTGAGATGGGCGGTTGCTCGGCGACCGCTGCGGTGCGCGCGGGCGAGAGAGTGATCGTCTCTTGGCCGGCGGCGATCGTGGCGCGTCGCGTCGGACGTGGTTTCCGGCAAGCCATCGCGCTGGTGAGCATCACCGACATCGCGCCGAGAACGAGCGTGGCGCGGACTCGCTGTTTTGCCATGATCATCGAGAAGCCTCCCGCTTACGCAATCAAACGGTCCAGTTGCCCGATTCATTAGGCAAACCACAGCGATTCGCCCAAGGTTAGACGAGCAAGGTTGGCTGATTTACGTATCAAAGCGAGAAGCATGCGCAAAGCTGCAATACCCCAGCAACCGCACGTTGCCATTGCTCGCGTCGCGTGTGCGTTTACGCCACAGCCTCAATCACTGTTCATGTTGATGGCGCCGATCGCAAACAGGATTTGATCGGTGCTCGGTCGCACCGTGATGTCTGAATCATCGTGGGCCCAACGCACGACACCCTGCTTGTCGATCAAGAACAACGCGGGGATCGCGATGGTGTGATGGGCTTTGCCCGAATACCGCTCTGGATCGATGCCGAGTGATCTGAGCTTGGCAACCATCGCGTCATCCAAATGATTCTCGACGTGAAAACCGGAGACGAACGACAGCTCAGTGTCGGACAAAACCGGAAACGGGATGCGGTAAGCGGCGTTGGTCTTCGCGGCTTCGTCCAGTTGATCGACGCTCACCGCGACGGGCAGCACGCCGAACTTTCGATACTCGGGATAGGCCTTGCTGAGCTCGCGGATCTCGAAGTTGCAATAGGGACACCAACCGCCGCGATAGAACGCGAGCAAGAGTGGGCCGCGAGGCACGAGCTCCGAGAGCTTCACCTCCTTGCCTTGCAGGTCACGCGCGTGCACATCGGGCACGTGTTGCCCCGGTTCGAGCCCCGTGCCCTTCTCCAAGATGCCGATGCGTGAAAGCGGCGTGGGGCTGGTTTCTTTTGGGGTGGGGGTGCTCTGCGCGGCGCTGCTCGGCATCGGGGCGGCGCCGCTCGACGCGGCAGGGCTCGCACCGCTCGAGCTCGCGTTCGAACGATGACACGCGCCGCTCGTGGTGAGTGCGAGCAGGGCCGCGACGCCCATCTGCCCGGCCGAATTAAGTGCGCTGCTCGTCGTTTTCGAGATTCTTTGCGAAGCCATCGCACGCGACTTTAATCCGCCTTATTCCGCGAACGCGAGAACTCGGCGCGCGGCGCCGTGGCAATTGTCTACGCGTAGAGTTTGTCCTCGGGTCGAAGCGCTATTGGCGCCGCTGTCATCTGCGAGGGTTAGCGCAAATGACGGGCTTATCCGAGGTTCTGGCGTGTCGTTCGGGGCTGGCATGATCACTGCCTATGCGAGGCCCGGCGCACCACGCGCTCGCAACGCCGGCACTCAATCTACCACCGTCACTTCCCGGCGCACTCCGTTACCTCACATGGTCCCACTTCGAACTTCGTTGCTTCTCTTCGCCGCACTCGCTTGCGGTAACGCCGCCCGAGTCGAACCAGGCCCGACACACGCCAAGGCGCCCGACAATACCGTCGAGCTGCATGGCCAAAGCGCGAGCTACATTCGTGTCGAGCCGGCCAGCGCGGGCACTCGAGATTCGGAGCGCTCGCTCGCCGCGCGGATCGCCTTCGACGATCGCAAAGTCTCGATCATGGGCCCGCCCGTGCAGGGGCGCGTGTCGAGCGTCGACGTGATCCCGGGCGATCACGTGGAAAAGGGCGCACTCTTGCTCACGATTCGCGCGCCGGACATCGCAGCTGCCAGCGCGCAGCTCACCGAAGCGAAAACCGCGCGAGCGCTCGCCGAGCGCAACGCGGAGCGGGCCAAATTGCTGCTCGATCGCGGAGCGGGGAGCCAAGCCGAAAGCCAACAAGCCGATTCCGCTCTGGCTCAAGCCCAGGCCGAGCAGCAGCGCGCGGAAGCCGTATTGGCGGCGCTTGGTGGTTCACATGGCTCCAACGAGTATCAACTGCGCTCGCCGATCAGCGGAGTGGTGGTCGAGCGGAATGTATCGGTCGGCACGGAGGTTCATGTCGACCAAGACAAGCCTCTCGTCACCGTGGCCGATCTCTCCACCTTGTGGGTGATGGCAGACGTCTACGAACAAGACCTCGCCAAGGTGCACATCGGCGACGAAGCACGCGTGCACGTGCCCGCATTTCCCGACAAAGACCCAATTGGTCACATCACCTACGTCGGCAACACCATCGATCCGGTAACGCGCGTCGCCACCGCTCGGATCGAAATCCCGAACCCGAACTCGAGCCTGCGCCCGGGGATGTTTGCCAACGTCGAGGTCAAAGGGCTCTCGGAGGGTGCGGTCGATATTCCCATCGCGGCCGTGCTAGCGCGCCGAGATCAATTCTTCGTGTTTACTCGTAACCCGAACGGCACGTTCGCCCAACGTGAAGTGCGGCCGGGCGAGCAACACGGTGAGCACATTCGCATTCTGTCGGGCCTTGCCCCTGGGGACCCAGTCGTCACCGAAGGCGCCATCTTGCTCGACGCCGAAGCCAACGAAGCTCTGTAAGTCGCTTCGTTTCGATCGACTCTGTCTGCTCGAGGGCAGTGCGCGGAGCACTGCGCGGCAGCGCTCTATCCGCCGAAAGTTCCTATGATTCACCGTATCGTCGAGTTTGCGCTCAAACAGCGGCTCGTGATCTTGGTCGCCGCACTCGTGCTGGTCGGCTTGGGCGTCAATGCGCTCGATAACTTGCCCATCGAGGCGTATCCGGATGTCGCGGACACTTGGGTGCAAATCATCACTCAGTGGCCGGGCCACGCAGGCGAAGAGGTCGAACGGCAAATCACGGTGCCCACCGAGCGGGTGATGAACGGCGTGCCGAAGCAATCGGCGATTCGTTCCACGTCGATCGCTGGCTTGTCGGTCGTCACGCTGATTTTCGACGACGGTACCGATAGCTATTTCGCGCGCCAACAAGTGCTCGAGCGGCTCGGTCAAGTCGACCTGCCGGACGGCGCGAACGCCGCGCTCGGGCCACTCGCGAGCCCCGTCGGCGAGATCTTGCGCTACCGCTTGGTCAATTGCGCGCAAACGCGCACCCCGGAATGCCACCCGGACGACCTGGCAGTGCCCCCGCGCTCCCTGAACGACGTGAAAGATCTCGAGGAATGGGTCGTCGAACGCGAGCTCTTGGCGACGCCCGGCGTGGCCGACGTGACGAGCTTCGGCGGCACGGTCAAACAATACCAAGTCCTCGTGGACCCGTCGAAGCTCGCCGCGCGCGGGGTGACGCTCGCGGAGGTGGAAAGTGCGCTGTCCAGCGCGAACGGCAACGCCGGCGGCGGGGTGGTCGCTTTTGGGCCGGAATCGCTGAATGTGCGCGGGATCGGCTTGCTCAAACCGGAGCAGATCGAAGCGGTGTCGATCGCCGTGCACGACGGCACGGCGATTCGCGTGCGCGACGTGGCCTCGGTTCAAGTCGGGCATCAGCCGCGCCTCGGTCGCGTTTCGGTCAACAACGATACGGACGTGGTCGCGGCGACGATTCTACTGCGCAAAGGCGAACAAGCGCAGACGGTGCTCGAACAAGTGCACGCACGCATCGCCGATTTGAACTCGCGAGTGCTACCGCGCGGCGTGAAACTCAGCCCCTATCACGATCGCACCGATCTGATGCACCTGACCACGCACACCGTGCGCGAGAATTTGCTCGTCGGCGTCGCGCTCGTGACGCTCATCCTGTTCGCGTTCTTGGGCAACGCTCGCGCCGCGCTGATCGTGGCAGTGACCATTCCGCTGTCCCTCTTGATCGCGTTCATTCTGATGGATCGGGCGAAAATTCCAGCGAATTTGCTATCCATCGGGGCGGTGGACTTCGGCATGATCGTGGATGGCTCGATCGTGATGGTGGAAAATATCTTCCGCATCGTGACCGAAAAGCAGGAGCGAGGAGAGGTCTTCGATCTGCGGCAAGTCGTGCAGGCGGCGGCGCGTGAGGTGGCGCGGCCGATCGTGTTCGCGATCGGCATCATCATCACCGCATATTTGCCGATTTTCACGTTGGAGCGGGTCGAGGGGAAGCTGTTTCGGCCCATGGCTTGGACGGTGGGCTTTGCACTCCTCGGCGCGCTCGGCCTGGCGATCACGGTGGTGCCGGTGCTGACCACCTATCTGTTCAAGAGCAAGCTACGTGAGTTTCACAACCCGTTGCTCGGCTTCGTTCGCCAGCTGTACTTGCCGAATCTGGCGCGCGCGCTCAGTCGACCGAAGCTCGCCTTTGCCGTGGCTGGGCTCATCGTGCTCGCCGATTTTGCGATGACGCGCGCCATCGGTAGCGAATTCTTGCCGCACTTGGATGAAGGCGCGATTTGGATGCGCGCCTCGTTGCCTTCCAATATCTCCCTCCCCGAAGCTGAATCGCTGGTGGACGGCGTCCACACGGCTGACCGCAATTTGTTGGGGATTCGCGAGATTTTGCGTGAATACCCGGAGATCAAAATCGCATCGGCGCAAATCGGTAGACCCGACGATGGCACCGATCCGACCGGCTTCTACAACGCAGAATTCTTGATGGTGCTTCAGGATCGCGAAGCTTGGCGACCGCAGTTTCACAAGAGTAAGGACGAACTGATCTCCGCCATCAACACCGAGGTGGGGCACATCCCGGGCGTGGTGCTCGGTTTCTCGCAACCGATTTCCGACAACGTGGAAGAGGCGCTCACCGGCGTCAAAGGTCAGCTAGCGGTCAAAATCGTGGGCGACGACCTGAACGCCCTGAACGACACCGCCGAGCAGATCGCGCACAACATCAAGCAGATCCCCGGCGTAGTCGATCTCGGTATTTTTCGCGAACTCGGGCAAAGTAACGTGCACGTCGAGATCCAGCGGGAGCGTGCAGAGCGTTACGGGCTCAGCGTGGCGGATGTGGAGCGCGTGATTGAAACGGGCATCGGGGGCAAAGTGGAGACTCAAATCGTGGAAGGCGAGCGGCGGCACGACTTGGTGCTGCGCTACGCCTCCGTCGACCGGGACAGCGTGGATGCCGTGCGCCGCCTGCTCATTCCGATCGCCGACGGGCGCACCGTGCCGCTCGGTCAAGTCGCCGATATCTCGATCGTGGGCGGCGTTTCGCGCATCTTTCGCGAAAGCAATCGGCGCTACATCGCCGTGAAGTTCGGCGTGCGCGATCGCGATCTCGGCTCGACGGTCGCGGAGGCGCAAGCGCTCGTCGCCAAGAACGTGCACATCGCCCCGGGCTACGAGGTTTCCTGGGGTGGCGAATTCGAGAGCGCTCGGCGCGCCGGCAAACGGCTCGCGATCGTGATTCCAGCCACGATCGTGCTGATTTTCGTGTTGCTCTTCGCGATGTTCAGCCGCCCGCGCGAAGCGCTACTGATCCTCGCCAACGTGCTGCTCACCTCGCCGGTGGGTGGTTTGGCCGCGCTGCTCGCGACGGGCACGAACTTCTCGGTCAGTTCG
>Ga0105245_10002915_pt1 | contig 15353 bp, 21 predicted proteins | sample KBSM54metaG_FD_81523 | JGI IMG/M metagenome (GOLD analysis project Ga0105245, IMG submission 81523) | Miscanthus rhizosphere microbial communities from Kellogg Biological Station, Michigan, USA - KBS M5-4 metaG | ecosystem: Host-associated > Plants > Roots > Rhizosphere > Soil | place... | reverse complement strand
TTGCCATGTTCAATGTGGCACTTCTGACGAATTTGTCGGGTCGCATGTTGGAAGATAGACCTGCCCGACAACAGTTGGCATAGCGCCTTTAACAACTTGGCGTGCAGATGTCGGGAATGCCGGTTTCCGCAGGCGTAGAGAGGCCCTAAGAAATCAGAACAGGACGGAGGGATTTGGTCGGGCTGCCGGGATTTGAACCCGGGACCTCTTGCACCCCAATTGTCCGATTGCGATGAGATCCGCTGCGCACGTTTGCCACAGAATACTACATTCTATTGGCCTTCGGATCAACTGACGCGCAAGACCTAGCAACGGGTCGAAGCTGGTAAAACCCGGTCTTAATCGTGCGGTTGCGTCACAATCCACGTCACACACACCGACCCTTGAATATGCGTTTGTACAGCTCTGGACAGTAAAGCGAAGCGAAAGCGCCAACCCATTCCCCACCACTAAATATAAGGGACGGCGGAATGTCATTACTTCGAAGGCAATGTGCTCAGCCTCTAGGCCTGTAAGTAACTGAGCCTGCTCACGTGCCCGAGCATGGCCCGGAAAGTACATTGTCTATGGTGAAAGTAATGATTCATCAAATCAGCTGATTCTTCAGTGGTATACGACAGATTGGGTGCCTTCGATTCGCAACCCCAGATGTCGGGGTTAGCATGGCCGAGAACGGAATTCTCAGGACCGGTAAGTCTTGAGGGTTTCTTCCCCCCGTAGAAAAAGAGAGAGGCGTCGACCATGGGACAATTAGGGCTGAGTGTTGCTATGAAGCTGAAAGTAACACTCAAAACTCAACCATCTAATCCAAGAATACCGAAGGCGAGCAGCCCACTGAGCCCGCCGTGGGCGGCGCCCACACTGAAGCTCCCCAGGAAGGCTTCTCTATGAGTGCTGTACCGCCTTTCAATACCCGATATCTAACGGAGCTGGAGATCGCTGACCACCTGGGAGTCTCGGTTAGTTGCCTCCGTCGCTGGAGAACCGAGCGCAGGGGTCCACCTTTCACCAAAATTTCCACGTTAGTTCGTTACCCTCTAAATGAGCTAGAAGCCTGGATTGCCACTCTGCCCAAGGGTGGTGAGCAAGAACGGAGACGCACGTAATGACGACTCCTCAGGTTTCCTCTGTCTCGGCCTTGCGCGCTTACCTGGACCAACTATCAGCGTCGCATTTTTGGGGCACGATCACGCTCAAGTTCCAACGCGGCGAGATCATCCACGTAACTCGTGAAGAAAGTATTCGGCCTGCCAAACTTATACCGGAACACCGGAGCGTCGATGAAAACCAAACCGGATACTGATACAAAGTCCGCTCTAATTGATCCCACCCTAAAGAGCGCGTTCAATCTCGCTAGATACGACTCAGTCCCACAGGAGATGAGGAGGCGGCCGCAGTGGGTGGCTTGGCGGGAGAAGAATCGGTCTGGTAATTCGACTAAGGTTCCGGTCAATCCGCACACCGCTGGCTACGCAGATGTCAGCGATCCCGCAACCTGGCGAACGTTTGAGGAGGCCTGTCTCGCCGCCGAGCGTCACGGACTACCAGGCATTGGATTCGTGCTCACTGCTGATACCGGTATCGTCGCCGTGGATCTGGATAACTGTCGCAATCCCGAAACAGGCGAACTGAATCGAATGGAAGAGCTCATCGTGGCGCGGCTCAATAGCTATAGCGAGGTATCGCCTAGTGGATGCGGCATTCACATTTTCGTCAAGGGCAAATCGCCCGGAGGCCGGCAGCGAAGAAAAGGCATTGAAATGTACGGCTCTGGGCGCTACCTGACCGTTACCGGCGAGAATCGCGGGTCGGTGTCCGCAAGACTGGAAGAGCGACAGGACGTCGTCAATGACCTGCACGCTTGGATCGACGGAGATGCTGCCCTGGTCGAGGAGGCCCAGAAGCGAGGCGATCCTCAATTCTCTCTCCTGTGGGAAGGGAAATGGGAGGAGGCCGCCTACAGTTCGCAAAGCGAAGCCGATTTAGCTCTCTGTAATATGCTCGCGGCGAGGACCCGCGATCCGAAATGCCTTGATCGGATCTTCCGATGGTCCGGGCTTATGCGGGACAAGTGGGATGAACCCCGTAACGCCCGGCATGAGACTTACGGGCAAATTACGATTACGAAGGCGCTCGCCTTTGGCTCTCCACCTGAAGAAAGGGGAGTCAGCAAAAATCCTTTGGTAGCTGCTTCGGCTGAGGATTTTCTGAAGCGTATATTTCCACCGAAAGAACCTCTACTCGAAGGGCTACTCTGCAAGCGCGATCTGGTAACGCTAGCAGGACGGCGACGCGAAGGGAAGACCTCTCTCAGTATGAATATCGCCGTCGCGTTAGCTGGAGGAATGTCGGAGTTCCTTGGCTATAAAATCCCGGAGCCTCGAAGAACGCTGCTCATTTTGTTGGAAGATGATGGCGGAGAGGTTCAAGAGAAGCTCAGACGGATCGTCGGCCAAAAGAATTTGGGAGGAAGACTCCGGCTTCTTACCCGAGATGACTTCTTAGACGCCAGCGTGCGTATTGACGTGCGTGAAACACTCTTTAAACAGGCAATCGATGATGCTACGACGCACCACAAACCGGATCTCATCATCATCGATAACCTTGCCCATGTGATCGCCGCGGAGTACAACGACCCGGCCCGAGTGCATGAGCTGATGGAGTTCGGTTACGGATTGGCGAAGAAGCATGGTCCGGCAGTGATTTTCTGCGCGCACCCAAGGAAGGAAGATGCGAAGAATCCTCTCAATCTGGAGACAAGCTCAACATCCTTCTTTGAATCTGTCATGGGAAGCTCCCACTTTGTCAATTCGACCGGCTCACTCTGGGGAATCCAACGTCCCCAGGGACGCGACTACAGCATTTTTCTGGGAGGCCGACAGAGGGTTGAAGGCCAGCAGAGTGTTTCACACATCTCAATGGATGGTGAGGGCTGGTTCCAATTGGAGGACAACTTCACGCACAATCTTCCGTTGATTATGAACACCCCGGCCAGGGTTCAGGCATGGGAGTTACTACCGAACCCGCCCGGCGACTTCTCTCATGGAGAAGCGCAAGATCGCGTCAAAGGTGTCATGAGATCGAGCAGCACCTTCCATCGCTGGTTTACCGAGTGTCGCCGCCTTGGCGTAATCGTCGCGAGGGGGACCAAGTATGCGAAAGCTTCGTCCGGGACAGCCAGTTTGCCGAAAAGCGTCGAGGTAGTCGAGTCAGATGAGGCAGCATGAAGAAAACAAAGCTACTTTTGTTCGTGTTCACCATCGATGTACCGACCGAGGTGCAGCCGAGTCACGCGTGCCGTGAACTCGATTACCTCGAAGCCGCCTCGATGACGAACCTCGAACTGATGATTATGAAAAGAAAAGGAAACTCGATTGCCTCGACGTCGTGCTGCCCCCCAAGTCTTTCTCAGTCACCGAGAACAAATGGGTGGAGGACGTGACCGGCCAATCAGATATTAGGTGTTTCGGAGAGCGGAGGGACAAACTTGATGCTGGGGGTCCCACCAGAGGAGCACTAAAACGCCGTTATCGAGAATACCCCAGACTCTCTCCTTACCTGTCAACCGAAGGGACAAAAGTTCGTCCACGTCAATGTTTCCGTTGAAGAGAACATTCAGGCGGTCGCGAGCGGCCTTGGACAGCTCCCCTATTGCTATCAGATGATTCTGTTTCCTTCCCTGGACAAGAATTTCGTTCCATGTCATGCTCTCGAAATTGACGAGGCCGGAACGCACATAACCTAGGCTCGCAGCATTGAGAGTATGCCATCCAAATGGATCAACAAACTCCATGCGGCGGATTCGCCATGAAGGATTCAGACCGTAGTAGCTCCTGGGCTCGGCCTTTGGCTGCTTTGTCGATGTTGGGAAAAACTCTTTCTTTGGAGTCTTTCCCACGCAAGTTTAGAGACTTCCGTAGTATTCCGCGAGAGCAGCCGGAGTGATTTCTCGGTCGCCGTATTCGCCGGGCGGAATCCCGGTGCGGGCCTCGCGCCACGGATTTTCCTGGTGGGTAAGATCACTCAGCCACTGACTCGGTTTGTCGCCGTAGAACTGAAGGACGTTATCGACCGTTTCTTGCTCGGTTCCAGAAAGAGCGTTAGAGTCGCCCTTGGCAAGCTCCGCGACCGTGAACTGCCCGCGATGAAGCTCGTACAGGTCGCGCACGACAGGCCCATTTGCCCAAGCTTCAATGCGGTTCTCAAATAGAGGTTTTTCGTCCCAAACCAACGACCAAGCTTGCGCATAATATACGAGCTTCTGAAGCTTCATGGCCGGAAGAGCGCCAAGCTTCTTCAGAATGTACTGCGCCACATCAAATACCGTCGCCATTGGACCTCTACTATTAGTCTACATCGGCTCTTATTGCGGAGCGGTCCTTGATGCAGTACTTATCCCACAGCCGCGTGCAGGACGCGAAAAGCGCTTTGGTGCCTGATCGTCATTCTTCTTCGCGCTTTTTCCAACTGCCTGGACCTGACCCACCCTATCTGATTCTTCCTTTTGCCCGAAAGCTGGCGCTATTATATGTGCTTATGAAGGCCGCAATCGTTTTCCTCGCGCTTTGCTTACCAGTATTGGGCGACTTCGCGGAGGGACGGCGGGCATATGACCGAGGTGATTATGCGACAGCCCTCAAGGAGTTCCTGCCTCTGGCCCAAGAGGGAAACGCCGACGCGCAGTTCGAACTCGCCGTAATGTATGCCCTAGGTTTAGGAGTGCCTCAGGTCGATAAGGAGGCTGTGAAATGGCTCAACTTGGCAGCGGAACAGGGACACGCGACAGCGCAATATAACCTCGGCGACATGTATGAGAGAGGTAGAGGTGTTCCTCAGGACTACATTAAGGCGCACATGTGGTTCAATCTGGCTGGTGCAAAAGGCAACGTCCAGGCCGTCAAGAATCGAGACATCATAGCCGCCAAGATGACACCGGCCCAGATTGCCGAAGCGCAGCGCCTCGCTCGCGAATGGAAACCCAAAACGAGCCGGTAGTGTCGATGTCCGTTTGTGAGCCAGGCCCTGGAACCGCCAAAAATCCACTGGTTGAAGCATTTGAAACCTGCTCAATCCCGGCGGTGTTCGAATGAGGCATAATAGTCAACCAACCGGCTGGACACCAATGAAATGGATTTTAGACATCCGGAAACCTTTTTCACTGCCGACCCTTGGTTTGGGCGTTTTCCTAGGGCTTTGTTTGTGGACTCTATTCGTTGGGCTCTCGGTTTGGTTACAGCCTGCAATGGCACAGCAACTGCCTTCGGCAGCAAAGCCTGCTGAGGTGAAACAGCCACCTTCAGTAAGGAAAACTGATACTGGCAAGCAGCTGCCAGTTGACGTCACCATTCCGAGATCGACCGGCGACGACTCCGAAGTCAAGTATGAACGACTTAAGGCGCTAATCGAGTATTCGGAAAAACGTTGGGACAATTTGGAGAGATTGCTCGCAGCGCTCGTAACAGTTGGAACGATTTTTGGATTCGCTCTCGGTCTGAGCGCGTATTCGAATCTCAAAGATACCCAGGAGTATGCGCGAAGGATTCAGGCGGACGCCGATAAAGCGGTCACCAAAATTAGGAAGGATGCTGAAGAGACCCTCGCTGAAATTCGAGCCGAGTTTCCGGCAATCGGACGCATGAATCGTGCGGTTGAGCAGATCCTAATAGAACTCCAACGGCGGGTGCTCCGAGAATGGGATGAGAACAGCTATGCGAAATTGACCGAGGCAGAGAAGCAGGAAGCGATGCTCCTGGAAATGACCTTCAGCGGATTGAGCTTCTTCGAATACCACAAGGTACCGGCTTATCGGCGAACGGTGGCTGAAATCAATCGAGGATTTGGACGTTTTTACGCGGTGCGATACACCAGCGATCCACCAAACAATGTAGCCGCCCTCGAACGAGCGGTTCTATATCTCGTCCGCGCCTTTCAAGACACCCAAGTCGATGTTTGCTCAACGGCTTCCAAAGACCTGGGGGTTCTCTATGCTCTCCAAAGTCATTTTGAGCAGCATCAGCCCCTAAAGAGACTTCTTCGAAAGCAAGCGGAGGAGCAGTTTCGGTTTACGCTGTCTCGGGATAATTTCGAGCCGGGCAGCCTCTTCGGACTCTCTTGGTTAGTTTGGCGGGACGGGAGACGCTCAGAAGCGATCTCTCTACTCTCCACCCTAATTACCAAGAACGAGTGGCGCGAAAATGAACGGAAACGGTATTTAAGAAAGGCCTTTTTCAATCGATCATGCTATACAGCTCTTGAGGGCGAAACCAAGGACGGAGATGATCAGATTCGGGCTTTCAGTAGCTCCTTAAGCGATCTACTTGAAGCGAAGAGGTTGGCTGTTGAGGAAGGTTCTTGGGATGATTGGCTTAGCGGCCTGAACCGGGAACTCAAAACGGGCGGAGACTTGAAGATCTTGAGCGAGAAGTTTCCCGCCGAGTTCCACACTCTCCAAAAACTTAGTCCCAAACCGGGTTAGTGTCAAACATACCTGGCATCATGTTAACACCCCTTCCGGCGCACTTCAACCGAAAAGCACGCTAACAGGAAGTCCCCCCAAGCGTCAACTTCAGATGATCCTAGTCCAACTGCCCTGTTTTACCAGAGGGTATGAGCCTTTTAATAAGCAGCGCAGCGCTAGAGTTAGGCGAACATAAGACGAACATGATATGCTGTCGGGCGTATGGCCGAGCCTGACCGTCCCTTCACCCAGGAGGAGCTGTCGGGCGTTTGGCCGAGCCTGACCGTCCCTTCACCCAGGAGGAGCTAGAGCTGGTTCAGCAGAATCTAGCTCGGCTCCACGAATCTAGCATTAAACAGGTTTATCGTGATGCCTGGAAAGAGTGTGAGATGAGGGGCGACAGGTTGCCTTCGCCCAAGGCTATCCAGCATTTAGTAGTCCAAGCGTGGAAGTGGTTGTGGAGACAGCGTTAGGCTGAAGGGGTGAATATTCCAGATGAGTACACTCCCTACATTCTCACGGCGCTTGAGCATTACACGGCGTACATGAAGGCGACTGCTAGGAATACCGCCACGAGCTAGTTCCGATAAAGATTTTGCGCCCGGCAAGTATGTGGATTCTCGCGGCGAGGTTCTGGCGATCAAACGCCGGAACGTTGTCGAAAAGATTGGCCTGCGAGGGCATCGGTTCTCACGAGCATTATTGCGCGGAAGCGAGCAAGGCGCGGCACCCGCGCTTCAGATCGACGAGAGTGCGCGGACCAAGAGCATCGGCCTGAAGTATAGCTAACCGTATTGTGTCCCGATGCCACGCCGCATCGGTAAGATGTGCAATTTCATCAGGATGGCGTCGCTGAATGCAGATGTGAAACGTTCCCGTCTTTCGCATCACTATGGTCCGACGATCTTGATCTGAAGAGGGATGACGAGGCTAATGATCGATATGGCTTTTATCAAGGAACTCTGCTTCAGGGCTGCCGTTTGTATAGTCTTGACTGGCTGCAATTACGCGTTGGCTCAGACTCCCCACGTGGGACCGCCTGAACTATACCCGAAGGCTACAATCACTCCAGGCAAGGCGGATACGGTAGATCTTGACGATCTTACCGCCGAGTGGGAATGTCCTAGTGGAGACAAGGTTAGCTGCACATACTCACAAGCCCACCGCAGCGTGTCGAAGAAGACCCACGATAAGGTCTACGATAACTATGAAGTGCCGGCGCAGAAGCGCAACATCAAGTCTGGCGAGGTCGATCATTTCGATCCTCTCTGTAACGGGGGTTCAAATGATATACAGAATCTCTGGTATCAACCGGTCAAGAATCGTTGGAACGGGAAGAACTTCGGATACAAGGAAAAGGACAGCCTGGAAAGCTGGATCTGTGTGGAAGTGAAAGCCGGAAGACTCAAGCCGAAGGAGGCTTTTGACAGGCTCGAAGCAGACTGGGTGAAGTTCTACATGGAAGTCAACCCCAAGAAGGTGAAGTTTCACGACTGAGTTGAACGTTACTGTCAGGACCAATCGGAATGGTGGTTGGCGACGGTAATGGAGCGGCCCGCAGACTTCAAGGAGGACGGAAGAATGAAGAAGCAAGTGCATCTCCGAATTGCGCTCGCATGGGCCGCATCAGCGTCTTGGAGTCAGCAGGCGCAGACTCCTCCATCACCGGCGGCAGGTGCCTTTGGCGACAACAAGTTCTGGATAACGCCCCTTCATCGCCGAATCCATCAAGGAGCTCTCGGGCGAGCGGCCGCTAGCTCAAAGCCTGAAAGTCAAGGCTGTGGATATATTCAGAGGCCTGGAGGAGTGAGCGTCGCATTCGATGTGCCAGCGAACGCCAGTGGAGCGGGCTGAATGACCACCACTCCCTGGATAGTGAGTTGGGTTCCATTGGTCAGCATGATGTAGGTGACCTCAGAATCCACTAAAACGCTGTGGATTTGGGTTCCAACTAGGGTCTCGGCGAAATAGCTCATTGGAGCGGCCACTTTTACTGTTGCTGCGTTTCACCCACACCATCGTCGTTTTGACCGTGAATCATTAGACGCTGAATCAGAAGGTCAAGTGCAGCCAGGACCTCGTCAGCCAGGATGAAGGCGTTGGATAAAAGGAAGGGATGGGAGTCGCCCAACAACAATGCATGTTGGGGATCTGCTGTCGGCGGGCTAGTTGGTACCAAGCCGCCACGATAGATTCAGGCGCTCGCGGATTGTTCGCTCTCCCAGACCTCAATTCCCCGTATCTCTAAATCCACAATGAACATCGCCACCGTGCGATCTTCCCATGCGGCGTAGACTATTCCCTTGTCAGGAACCTCTCCGTTTGCGTCGGGGCCCGAAAGGATTTTGACCACGGCATTCGCAGGAAGGCTCACGACTGTTTTTATTCCATCCACGAGATGGATCGCGACAGTCGGCCTTGATAGCCGGAATAGCCTTCCCTTGCGCACACATCCCCCTTTCAAAGGCACGAAGAAAAGGTCCCCGTGTGTGCGTTAGTGCACCGAGCGAACGGCTAAGCTTTCCAAATCGGCGGATCTCATCATGGAACCTAAGGGGACGTTTTGGAACTAGGAGCTACCCCAGTCCTGGCGAGATGCGACCAGTTCACTTGCATGCAGTCAGTACCGACGAGCTGCCCTTTCACGGTTCAAATGACAGTCACCTTGCTGGAAGAGGCGCTATTTGGGCGGGGCCAGCCCAGACGGCCGAAGGAGCGATGCGACTGCACTCTTCCGGAAGGAGAACGTCCAGGAAAGTCAAAACCGCGTGGACAATCGCGGTCTGAGCCATGGCCCCTGCCACTGAAGATACGATGATCGCGTGTTTAGTTACATTCGGCGGCGCGAACGGAACTGGAAATTGCCCTCTAGAAAACCTAAGAATCCAAATCCATTGTCCGCTTCTCGCTGGGGACGGAGATTTAGTCAAACCCGAATGATAGGCCGGTCACTGGCAGTTTATTGGCATGCCACTGCGCGAGCAGGAATGTTGGGTAGTGCTTGAATCGTGCGTTGATCACTGTTTTCGCGCCCGATGGTATCCTGGGTGTGCCAATCCCTGGGTCGCGCAAGCACGCTTCGCTTCTTTCCTATTGGTAGAAATGAGCGCAGCATGACAGACGACCACACCAAATCTCCCGAGGCGTTTTTGAAAAAGATGGATTCGGGTGAGCTAGACCGAAATCTTCACGCTGAGATCAAAAAGCTTTCGCCCGAGCACCTAGAGGAAGTGGCACTCGAACTTATGCGGCGAGATGCCAAAACGCGGGAGCCGAAAAGCTAGGCCAGCAGTTCTGCCAGATCCCATACGTGATCGGCGACCTTGGATTCCATCGCAACCGTTACTCGGATGGTGCACATGTGTTAACCATGCATCAGTTGCAATGCTCTGACGCTTCGCTGTAATCATCATGGTCGTTAACCCAGAATGAAGCGCCCGTCCTCCGTTTAAATCGGGCGCTCTCGTTCCTCGGCCTCGCGCACATCCAGATCGTGTACGAACACTGTGAGCGTTTGGCCGTCCCAGAGAACATCCGCCATTTGACTAGCGTAGCTAGACACGACTTCCACAGTTGATCCCGCTGGAACGATGATGGAGTGCTGCCTACCGTTGTTTGCGATGAACGCCATGATTGCCCGGTCCAGCGTGAACGTTTTCCCCGTCAGCATGGAGGGTTAAGTATACGCGCCGTTTGTGACTAATGCAAGGGTTAACCCTTGACCATCGGAGGTCACCTGGCGATATCACGCCAATAGCCTTTCTGCACATTTCCCTTTAGATTCCGCGAGTAAGCTTTGGATCTCCACCTGCCCTTATTAGTCCGAGGGTTTCGGATGTAGGAGCAATCTAATGATTTCCCAGCGCTTCAGAATCAAGACGCCACTGATCGTGCTTCTAGAGATCGACGGTCTTTATACGACTCGGTACGCGGAGATAGGCGACGTAGTGACGGTTAAAAACGGCCCCCTGGACGGCGTCCGCATGGTGGAGGTGCTGTGGCAGGACAAGACTGCCCTCATGTTCACAATGGAACTTCGAGAGCACGCCGAACTAATTTCGGAAGCCGCCAGCGGATCATAAAGAACAATCGTGGTGCGTGGACGCCCATCCTCTGAGCCACGCGCCCCTAGGCGATCAGTCCCGCCAGTTCCGATAGGTGACGGCACCATCAGGAACTAGATGGGGCAAACGGCGGCCCATGGTGAAGACCGCCGCTTGCCTCCGGTACGGAACCATTAGGGACTCCAGGGGGTGGAAGCCCACAACCATCCCGTCCATGGGTCTATAACCCACATTATTTCTATCGACCACTCAGGAGACTTTTGCGGGAGCCGTCAGTATTGGCAAAAGGCTTCCAGGAGTTTTGTACGAGTGGTCGCCACACTCGCCTTTTTGGTTTTGCACTGAAAGCACTGCCATGGAGAATCCCCTACCGGCTAACCGCACGCTTCCTTAAAGTTCCATCGACACGTTCAAAAGGGGGTGCCGCGCTCAAGCCTGAGCTCGCTTAACCACTGACCATATGAACTCTCCTCCTGCTTGAAGAAAAGAGTTACAAGGTAACGTTTGGGCCTCTAGTGGCGGAGCGCCCCCAGCCTCCGAGAAGACCCAGAGCGCTCCTGCATCGCGATCTACGCCGCGTTTACTGAGTTCTCTAATTGCAAGGGAGTCTCCACAAATCAGATGCAGATTCTAAAGAGGCAGAATGGCTGGTGCTCTCGGATGCGTGGCCATCTGACCACTGATGGTCGCACTGCAAACAGCTGTTGAGCCGCCGAAGCATCCTCTGGAAATACATACACGAACGAAGGTTCGCCAATCATCGCTTCTGCCGAAGTGCCCAGAATCTCAGCCATTCGCTGATTAGCATAGGCCGTGTTGCTATTCGCATCAATGATCCAGATGCCGTCTTGGTGCTTTTCCATACCGCCGTGGAAATTGATCGTAGCCGAAGAACATTGGCAGGGCAACCCAACCTGCGGAATTACGCCCTTGCGCTTTTCTCAAACCGGAAACCTTCAGTTCCGGGATCTTTGATCTCGGTCCCTCGCACAGTCAGGTCAAACGCAAACAAGGTCACGACGCGACCTTCTGAGATAACGTCTACAAGGCGGTCGCCATCACCAGTCGGCCCAGCCACAACCTTGACAACTGCACCTCTGGGCAGAGTTATCGCCACGCGCCTGCCATCAATTACGTCCAATGCCAGAGTGGGATTCTCCAGCTTGAATCTTCTGCCAGTTAACAAGGGCTTTTAGGATAGCTAGTGGGCGCAAGCAGCGCAAGTAAACCTGCTAGCCTTTGCTGGAAACGGAAGAGCAGGAGTTACTAAAGAGCGGCGTAAACACGGGCATCACGATAAGCTGGGGACTGAGATGATTTCGTGTTGTGCCGAATTTGAAGAACACTGTCAGAAGGTTGATCAAGACGGCTTTGTCCTCTCTTGCTCCCGTTTCTTAACTCCACACGAGAGCAGGCTGACATTGCTGCACTATCAAACAGGTGGTAAGGCGGTTGCTTCGCTGAGGATTAACTTTTGTCCGTGGTGCGGACACGACTTGGCCCCTCCGAAGAATGAGGGCGAAGATTCGCAGTAGCCCCTCCGACTGGTAGGGGAAGCTTCTCGCCGATGATGGTACGATTACGCCACGATGCGCGCATTCCAAATCTACTTAAATGGCAAGAAGCTCTGCGTTGCGGGCTTGGAGCAGGGCGATCTCCTGTTCAGCATTTCTGGCGGAGGAAATACGCACGGCGGGGGCGGAGTCGGCTTGGGTATGACCGGCCTTTTGCCGACCAAGTCAACCGTTCGATGGCAGCAACGATCATTGAAGATGAATGACCAAATTCAAGTCAAGATCGTCGAGGCCAAGACGGTAGATAGGTTTGAGGTGTTGCAGAGGCCTCCACGCGACGCCAGAAAGTATGAGAAGGCGTATGTTCGGAGGATGGCCAGGGAGTTCGGCTGGACGATCCAGGCTAAGCCTCGCAAGTCTCAAAGTTCAAACTGAACCACTCCCAGCCGATTGCCGTTTCGCATGTCGAAGTTGCTGGAAGCTGACGAGCGGACGTTAGAAAGAGCGGCGTAAATAAAATCGGTTGCGCTCACTTCGCCTGCGACGTTTCGTAAATCACGCGATCAGGAGAAAACGCGGGATGGGGCGGTTGCTTTGTTGGCGGTCCCACCGGGAATTGGTGGTCCGATAGCACGACGGTCCCTTCCACGTAGGCACGTATCCCATGGCCTGGTCTACCTCCAGCGGCTAGGTACGCTTTAAACTCAAAAGTACCCTCCATTGGCATAAAAGATATGCCCTCACCACACTTCGGGCTAGCCATTAAGTAACGACTGTGCTCCCCTTGCTCGACAATGCCCCTAACAAGAAGGTGTCTTCCTAGGTAGGCTTCCTGGTGGTTTAGAACTTCGCAAAGCGCGGTCGGTTTGGGTTCCTCCGCGAAGCTAAAGTGGTAAGGGAATATCAGGTACGCCGCCATTGCTGCTGCAAGCAGTGGGGACCTCATGTCGATATTTATTGTATCTTCAATTCAAAGTAGACCACGGCCAGCCGCCTTGACATGACGCGCCCAAGTTGTCACGCTGCCTAACGAGTTTTGTTTGGGTCTCCATCTTCCGCCGGATAACATTTCTTGGGACAGCCTTTTCGGTCGCGTTCATCGAGACACGCTGGACACATTGGAACGTCAGCTTCGTATAGTTCCGTTTCCTGTCCACAACGTTTGCACTGAGCCATTGTCGTGCTCCCTTCACTGCTAAGCAAAATCCGCACAGCTATGAAGAGTGCAACCAACTGGCCAGCAGATGTAAGTGCAGCTAACTCAATGAGCTAGCACTGGGAATAAATTGCCGGTAGGAAGGTAAGTGCGTCGAGCGCTTTGAATAGCGGTGATCTTCAAGCCGCGAGTGTAGGCGCATAGTCGCCGCTCCGGCGGTTAGCCATGCAGTGACGAAACGCCAAACTGCCTCGTCAACACCCGTGTTCTTTAATGTGGGCGTAGAATGCAGTTCGTGCTAGCCCGGACTCCATTCGCGCAGTTTCCGCCACGACCCCAAAGTCTGGCGCTCGCTATTGGAAACGCTGCCTGCTGATTCAAAGCGGGGAGAGCCTTCCTCAACGCATGCTCATACCCCTGGAGAAGACGGCTCTTCTCTTCGCACATAATTCAGATGGTAACGCGAGGGGTTAGCGCTTTTAGGGGGATCGGCGGCCCGCTTCCGACCCGCCGTCCCGTTTAGATTGGGCCAAGATCTTCTAGCGAGAGTCTCCGTCCAACCCACTGGAAGGTTACCGCGCTTTAGCAGCCGTGCGCAATTACGTGCTCTCGATACAACTCAATCAAGCTCGCGTTGTGCTCCCGTGCGCCTTGGAGTTTGGCTTTGAGTACCGCCATGGAATCGAAGTCCTCGATCAGGAGCGCCGCGACTTCCTCATTGTGGATCGACATCAAGGCACCCATCGCAGTCTGGATTTCGACTAGGAGCGCCACTTTGCGCTCGCACTCTTGTATACCCGGGAACCGTTGCAGTGTTGCACCTGAAAACGAGAGAGAGAAAGTATTGGTCAATGGTCCCGCGCTGGCTGACGGCATTCTCGACCGCTTGGTGCACGACGCGCACCGGATTGAGATGCGGGGCGATTCGATGCGCAAGAATCGCGGGAAACCGAGTCTCCTGAAGCCGAGACTAACGATTGGCGGAGGTCTTGCTCACGCGCTATGCTTTCCTCACATGGTCCCTGCGAGGCTCTGGAACGCCAACACACACTATTATCCGTTGCTTCTCAAAGCCGTTCCGGGCGGAGCGACCCGCGTGCTGGAGGTCGGGTGCGGTGACGGCATTCTGTGCGCTCATTTGATTCAAGCTGGCGTACGATACGTCGTTGGCCTCGACAAAGATGCGAGCGTTCTCGAACGGGCGAGGTCACGCCACTCCGCTTTGCCCATCGAGTGGGTGCATGGCGACGTACTTAATGTTCTGTTATCGGCGGCCGGCGAGTTCGACGCCGTGCTCTCGGTGGCCACCTTGCACCACATGGATGCCGCGCGGGGCCTCGCCCGTTTCGCGCAATTGGTCAGGCCTGGTGGTGTGGTAGCGCTCGTCGGACTTGCAGCCAACGACTGGTGGGACCTTCCCTACGCGGCGATCGCGGGAGGTGTTCGAGTGGTCCTGAGCCTCGTTCGCGAGAACTGGAAACAATCGGCCCCTATTGTCTGGCCTCCGCCAGAGACTTATCATCGGATGAAAACCACAGCCAGACGCGTCCTTCCAGGCGCTCGGTACAAACGGCATCTGCTCGGCCGATACTCTCTCATCTGGAACAAGCCCCTTTAGCACCGTCGTCCGGGCCCCTTATCAACCGCCGGCGTTGCGAACCGTTCGATAAGTCCGGCAAAACAACGCAGTATTAATCCGATCTCTTGAATGCGATTCAGAGCGCGCAACGCTAAGGCGGGGACAAGGGCTGCCGCCCCTTCCCTCAATCTGACTGCGACACTGCAACACCCCCGGTGAGCTGGATGAGGGGTCGCAACCGGCAAATTCCGACCTTCCCATTTTTTCCAAAATTTGTGGCGCGCGCCCCATCGAGGTACCGCCCAGCGCCGCGCGGGCGGAAACGCACTTTGATTCGGGGTACCCCCCCAGCGCCGAGGGAGGACGCCAATTCGGTAACGGCTGGGTAACGGGAACGCGGGGGAAGGCGGGAGCGTGACGCCACAACTCATTGATGAGAAAGTGGCCGAAGGTGACCAGACGCCCTTTCACGGCGGTAACGGGGGTTCGAATCCCCCTGGGGACGCCATTCCTCAGTTTTCGCGCCTCGAGCCATTATGCAGAGGCGGGATACGGGGAACTAGACTCGGAAAAGACGAAATAC